>Ga0335073_10000370_pt1 | contig 58922 bp, 58 predicted proteins | sample Lox_Sample_22_FD_207093 | JGI IMG/M metagenome (GOLD analysis project Ga0335073, IMG submission 207093) | Soil microbial communities from Loxahatchee National Wildlife Refuge, Florida, United States - Lox_Sample_2.2 | ecosystem: Environmental > Terrestrial > Soil > Wetlands | place: USA... | reverse complement strand
CTTTCTCCTCGGCGGCTGAGGAGGCCACCACGATCTTCCCGATTCTGTGATGCGGCACGCCGTGCGCCGCGCAGAATTCGTACGCCAGACGATTCCCGCGAACGCAGTGCCGCGCCTTAAGAGATCCAGGAGGATAGTAAATTCCTGAATGAATCACGCCGCTGTTGCGCGTGCTAGTCAGCATGCCGACTTTCGGCAGCGCTTCGAGCACAAAAACATCGTCCCATCGCGACGAAAGCGCGTACGCGATCGCGCACCCTACGATTCCGCCGCCGACAATGACAACGTTTGCCTGGTCGATAGCTACGCTCCCCGGCGATCAATTCGATCGCGTGTTTTCCGCCGCGTCGACACCCGCCAGCGGCTTGGTCCCCTGTGGATGCACGACGGACTGCACAGGTCCGCGCGGCTTGTCTGACTTCTACATCCACAAAAACACAGGACGGAGAATGAGCAGTGCGATGAGAAAAAAGACAAACCCGCCCTCACGATGGAGCCTTCCGGTCAGGAAACTAGGGTCGACGTATATGCTGAGCAACGTCAAGGTGGTGATCCGTATCCCGTTCTTGATCACCGACACAGGAAGGCTCAAGAGCACGAACAGCAGCATCTTCCATCCCGTGCGCAGGTATAGATGCGCTGCCAGAAGGCAAGTGATGAAAAGTGCCATGCTCGAACGAATGCTGCTGCATTCTTGCGCCACTTCAATCGTGATGCGTGGTACGGCAAGGACGAACCCTTGCCGCACAACAGGAACTCCGACAGCCTGGAAAGCGAGGTACGCAATCTCGATTGAGCCTGTCTGCAGCGCATGAATGACCCGGTCCAAAACGACATCCGGAAAGGGAATCATCAACAAGAGGAACAACAGCGGAAACGCCCCCGCTCGAAACGCGGCGAGCCCATAACAGAGTACGAATCCGCCGATCCAAACCAGAACCACCGAGAATGCTCCGAGGTATAGCGGCCAATTCCCATCTTGTGGAAACGGCGGCCGATTCGCCAGCCAGTAGAGAATTACCCCGGTCAGCATCAGGGCGATCCCTGAACCTACGCTGGTCCTGGTGATCGAAAATATATGCTGCCTTTCTATGTACAGCAGGAAAAAAGCGACCAGAGGAATGAGGACAATGTGCGAGCTGGATGCGTTGTTTAAGGAATACGTCACCAACGCGCTCAGCGTCTTGTACAAGACAAGGCTGGAAATTGCGATCAATGCGATGAAACTCGCATGCCGTTTCGCGTTCGGCGTAAGTGTCATCGTCGCTGCTGTGGACACCAACGTTTCGCCTCGAATAGAGCTATCTTATCCGGTCTTGGTTGCCGAGAGGCAAACTTGACAACCGGTGTTGTCAAAAACGTTCGCGACTGCGCCTCCAGGCTCCGTTGCGTGTCATTCGATTTGACCTATTGCGTGGCAGATGGCGAGGGCCCGTACGGGACACGCCAAATGAGATTCTGCCCGTCGTCTGGGATCAGAAGAGAACCGTCGTCAGCGACAGCAACGCCAACCATGCGCCCGTAAACTTGCCTGCCAGTGGGATCAGGCACGAATCCCGAAAAGAGAGGCTGCGGTTCACCCGACGGAGGCCATCGCTGAACGGAATGAAGACGACTTGATATCCGCTGCGAATGCGCCGATTCCAGAATCCGTGTTCGGCCACGAAGGCACCCTGCCAGTAGGCGGAAGGGCCGGCTCGTGATGAAGCTGGAGGGGCTTTGAAAGTGGACCGATCTTAAGGGGCCATGCTTCGCGGATTGACGCGTCTTACCTTCAAAAGCCCTCGATGCGAGTGGCGGCAGCATTCTCGATCGGAAATCAGCACTGATAAGGGACGCCGCAACTTGAATTGGTCGGTTTGTCGTTTCGTTAGGGCTCGATAATCACTTTTGCAATGCGATGTATGAGTTCTAGCTGGTCCGTGTTGCACTTGCTTAGGAGATATTCCATCCGCTTCCGCAAGTCTCGAGGCTCCTGTTCTGTTTCCAACATGAGAAGCACGCTAGGGGACACGCCCAAGGCCCTTGCCATGGCGACGATTGTGTCCAAACTAGGAACCTTTTTCGAGCGTTCGACCTCGCCCCAAAAATTGCCAGTAATATTTCCCTTTCTGCGGCCCACTCGAGGCTGAGCTTTGTCGCCTTCCGAAGTTTACGAACTCGCCGCGCAAATAAGTCGCGATGTTTCACGCCGTGAGACCATAGCGAGAATGAAAGAATGGGAGACTATCTTTGGACTGTAATGTAAGGCTCCCCGCTAAAACTAGACACCTACGATCCCGAGGCAACCGAGAGGGCGCGCGCCGAGCGGCCTCAAATCGAGTACGCGAAGTCACCCTACGAGGCAGCGGAAGATGCGGAGGTGCTCATCATCGCCACCGAATGAGGTGAATTCCGCCCTCGATTGGGACCGTGCTCGCGACACGATGGCCCGGCCGTTCGTTCTCGACGGGCGCAATTTATTTTCGCCGCGCGAAATGATGGCTCGCGGTTTTGAATACCCCTCCTTCGGTCGCTCAGAATGGTTCAGGATCTCGACAAGTCAGGCGGTTTTTCGCGAATTTTTCCAAAAATCACTCTTAAACCTAGAAAGCATATGTTTTAATAAAGAACAAATTCAAAGGCCGTATCAGAAACGCGTAACTTGTTGATTCGGCGATTCGGCAAGACCCAAAAGCCACAGACCTTCACAAAATAGTACCAAAGTATAGTAAAAGTATTATATCTTGTCGCGCGGCGCGGCTAGACGTCGTTGGGGCGACGAACCCGGTTCGAGCAGAATGGTGATGCGCGGCAGCCCAGACTTAAGTTGGTTGATGCGATCCCGTGCGCTCTGCGGAATTGACTCTCCCAATGCGGCGTCGTGAAGCAGGACGATCGGGTTATCGAATCGTACTCGTCCTCTATACGCTTCCAGCAGTTTCACCGGCTCGGCCAGGAAACACTGTATCGCTTCGATCTGCCTGCTTTCGAACTGTCTCAACTCGATGATGGTCCGGCGCGCCTCGTGCACATATTGGACGGCGCTCTTGAATTCTCTTTCTGTCACGTCACAACCTCCGTGCGGCAGATAAAGCAGAAGGAGAAACACGGGAGGTTGGACTTTCAACCTGGGGATTGGCAGGCCCAACTACTTCCGAGAATTTATTTACGCCGCCCGGACTTGCGTCATGCTCGTAAAGCACAAGCGGCAAGGCGACGTACCTTGCGCTAATGAGTCACTGCCGCCCCGGCACACACATTGCTTTTCGCTTGATCTTCGCCTCCAATTCCTTACCCTGCGTGAAAGGAGTCGAAACATGAACGAACAGATTGTGACCCCTGGAATGTATCCGCAACGGCGAACCGCTGAAAAGAGCGAGAAGTCGCGTCGAGGAACAACAATGCCGGACTGGTATCTATGTGGCCAGAGGCGGTGAAGGAAGTCTTGGCTAAGTTCCCGAACAGCCCAACAGCGAGCGGCAATGAGACTGATTCCGACATAGAGATGAAAACGAGTGGCGGCCGAAAGAGTGCTCCCTCAAAGTCGAGTTGATCAAGCCAGTTTGATTGCTTGGGTACATAGGGAGCGGAGTACTGACGCAAAATTGGAAACTCCGATTCGAAAAATGGTGGAAGATGGAGTTGGATTGTTGGGCCAGCCTGAGTGAATCCTGATGACCGGGAGAACGCATTGAAAATCTCTGTGATTGGAACTGGCTACGTAGGGTTGGTGACCGGCGCTTGCTTCGCCGAGATCGGTCACGACGTGATCTGCGCCGACAACGACAAGTCGAAAATCGACACGCTCGAGGCAGGTGGCCTGCCGATCTACGAACCCGGCCTTGAAAAAGTGATCGCCAAGGCCCGGAAAGAAAAGCAAATCCGTTTCTCCGCGAATCCCGCCGATACGATCGATCCGTGCGAAGCCATTTTCATCTGCGTGGGCACTCCTCCACTACCGAGCGGAGACGCCGACCTGAGCGCGATCGATCACGTGGCGCGCGTGATCGCCGCCGAGGCCAAGTCGCCGAAGCTGGTGGTCGAAAAGAGCACCGTACCGGCGCGAACGGGCCAGGAGCTCAAGCGAGCCCTCTCCGTCTACAGCCGCAAAACGGGCACCACGTTCCGCGTCGCCTCGAATCCCGAATTCCTGCGCGAGGGCACCGCGGTTGGCGACTTCCTACATCCGGATCGTGTCGTCGTCGGCGTCGAGGACGAAACCGCCGAAAAGCAGCTCCGCGAAATCTACGCGCCTGTGCTCGACCGGAAATTCAACTGCCCCATCCACTCGGAGGGTTCCTGCCCCAACGGTCCGGTCCCCTCATGGGTCGTCACCACGATCAACAGCGCGGAATTGATCAAGCACGCATCGAACTCGTTTCTCGCAATGAAGATTTCCTACGCGAACATGGTCGCTGACCTCGCCGAACGCTTGGGTGGCGACATCACCGAGATCGTGCGCGCCATGGGACTCGACCCGCGCATCGGCCCGAGCTTTCTTTCGGCCGGCCTGGGATTCGGGGGATTCTGCTTTCCCAAGGATTTACAGGCCTTCGTGCACCTTGCGGAACGATCTGGCGTCGACTTCTCGATGCTCAAGGAAGCGGAAAAGATCAACAAGCGCCGCATCGATCGCGCGTTTGACAAGCTTCGCGAAGCCCTCTGGGTCGTTCGAGGCAAGCGGGTCGGCGTTCTCGGGCTCGCCTTCAAGCCCAACACGGACGATATCCGTTTCGCTCCCGCCATCGATCTCGTGCATCGTTTGTTGAGCGAAGGAATGGTGGTGCGGGCGTACGACCCCGAGGCAGCGGAGAGGGCCCGAGTCGAGCTGCCCCAAATCGAATACGCGAAGTCGCCCTATGAGGCCGCGCAGGATGCGGAGGCGCTCATCATCGCCACCGAGTGGGACGAATTCCGCAAGCTCGATTGGAACCGCGTCCGCGACGCGATGGCCCGCCCGTTCGTGCTCGACGGCCGCAATCTATTCTCGCCGCGCGAAATGAAGTCTCGCGGCTTCGAATACCGTTCCTTCGGCCGATCCGAATAGCCCGCGCTCGGCCAAACTCTCTCGCCATCGGGATACAAGCGGTCAAGCGTAGACGAATCAAAAGGATCGCAAACACCGAGCGTGATGCCAAGCGGGGCACTGGGATTCCGACAGCCGGGCAGTCGGCGCCTCTCCCCAGGGCGTGCGTACACCGCCTTCGGGCAGGACCTTTGCGTTAAAGACGAACCATGCGGGCGTTTCCGGACGCGATCTCTGCTCAATTTGATTAGAGCGGCTTGTGGTGGGGCCTGGCCGACTCTGATCCAGCGGTCGAGGTTCTACAGCGCTGCTTCGTCGCTGTGGAGGCGCTGAGGGGCGTTGTTGATGGGTTTAGCCGAATATTTATTCCCAGGATGTTCGCTGTTCTGGCGAGTCGCGGCACAGTTGCAGAACTAGCGCGGTGCTTGGCGAAACTCGACTAACGCGAGACCGTCGGGCGGAAGCACCAACGTCAGCTTGCCGTCGTGAAAATACTGCACTGTGGCCGGCGGCAGTTCCGCGGCGCGTCGAAGCTCTTCAATCTGCCTCTGCGTCGGATTAATGGGGTCGCCCATGGCGTCGTACACGGGCAGCAAGGAGCCATGCGTCGAATCCACTCGCGAAACGAGCGCGCGGCGTGCTTTCGACAAGCCTTTCACCACAATTGTCACCGTTTTCGGCTCGCCTTTCTCCTCCGGCAGAAATAGGTTCCAAACTGCTACGGCAAGCGTGCCATCGCTCCGCCGCGTCGCCAGCGCCGAATCCGAGCTCTCCGCGATCCGCTCCTGGCCGATGGTGCAGCAATTTGAGCGCGTTGAATGAAGGCTTGGGCAGTTGATCTTCCGCGATCAAGCCGAATCCTCCGTAAAACGGCTTTTTCACCACGCCCTGCTCTTCGAACACATCCGAGAAGGCCCAATAGGACATCATGTCCGTCAGCCCGTCGCATTGCCGGATCGTGTCGGCGAGCCACGGTCCCATGAACGTCGAGTGGGTCACGTCCGTTTCGTTCTTGTAGCTCGCGTTGTACTCGCTCCAAATGATTGGCAGATTCGGCTCGGGCGACGCTGTCACTTCGTCGTGAACTTTGCGCGCCGCCCGGCAAACCATCTGAGTACGGGGCACCGATTCGCCGGTTCCCAGCACATTTTGCGCGGTATCGTTCCCGTAGACGTGCGTCGAAACAAAATCGAGCGGCACATGATTCTCGACGCAGTGCTGGATGAAGCTCGCGATCCACGCCGCCTGCGCCGTCGCGGGCCCTCCCACGGGCAGCCGCGAGCTCACGCCTTTGAGCGCCCATGCCGTGACGTCGTATAGTTTGTAATACGTCTCCTGTTTGGGATCGCCCGCCCAGAAGTTCAGATTGGGCTCGTTCCAGACTTCGAAGTACCACTGCGAGACCTCGTCGACTCCATAGCGGGCTATCAGATGCCTCGCGAAGTGCCAGATGAAATCGTTCCACTTGTCCCAACTTCTTGGCGGCGAAACGATCGGGTGATACCAGAAGACATGCAGTGTTTGTTTCGCGGCCAGTTTCCTCGGCATGAAGCTCAATTCGACAAACAATCGTACGCCATTGGCTAGCAAGCCGTCGTAAATCTGATCGATGTAAGAAAAGTTGTTAAACCGGATTGCCGTGCGCGTCTTCGTCGTAAAGCCCAGTTTCGTCGTCGAAGACCCCGTGGAACCGGACGTATTGGAAGCCGGTCGCCTGCTTCACCTCGCGCAGGTCCTCGCGATAATCATCGCGCAGGCTCAAGATCGCGCGCCCCGACCCGAACATCTGCTCCCAAAAATGTGGAAATGGATGGCCAGGCGCGGAAGGATCGACCTCGATGGTTTCGGTGGATCCGGTCGATTGGGTTGCGCCATTCTGCGCCCAAAGATCGGCGGGAAACCCAGCGAAGAAAAGTGACACGGAAAGGAAAATCACGGACGCGCGCCGCCCAGCATCCGCTCGCATGAGGTCCTAGTTGACTGTAACAACCATTTGTAGACTATTGTGGCGCCCATGAGCGACGCTATTACGCTGACGAATTCCGAGCATATGGAACTGACACGGCGAGCCAATAGCCGGACCAACCGAGCCGAAGATGCCCGACGCGCGCGGCTGATCTTGTTGTTGGCCGAAGGCCATACCTGGGATGAAGTGTCCGAACGCATCGACTGCAGCCGGGGCTTTGTAGCCAGCTGGAGTAAACGATTTACCGAACAGCGCATCGCCGGACTCTACAGCCGGCATTTGGGGCAAGTCGCCACGGTGCTCACACCGGAATTGGAAGCACGGATTCTGGAGGCGACGCGGCGCGCTCCAACCGATGGGGCGACGCAATGAAGCACGCGAAAGCGCGGGGCGCATCTGGATGTCAGCCACATGATGGTAGCCCGGGGTGTTGCGCAAGCACAGACTCCAGCCGCATCGTATTGAGCGTTACATGGCCTCGAACGATCCGGATTTTGAAAAGAAGGCCGCCGACATTATTGGGCTGTATCTGAACCCGCCGGCACATGCCGTAGTGTTCTGCGTGGATGAAAAGACCGCTATCCAGGCCCTGGATCGCAAGGATCCGGTCCTGCCACTGTCCCCAGGACGCGCGGAACGACACGGCTTTGAATATTTTCGTCATGGCGCCTTGTCGCTGTATGCGCCTTCAACACCAAGACCGGCCAGGTGCTGGGCAAAACAGCGGACCGACACACGGCGGCCGAGTTTGCCGCGTTCCTCACCGATATCGTGATCGATCAGCCCGGCGGCAAAGAGATCCATGTGATCGCTGACAATCTCTCGGCTCATAAGAGCCGACCCGTAGCGGATTTCCTGGCGCTGCATCCCAAGGTTCACTTGCACTTTACTCCGACCCACTCCTCGTGGCTGAATCAGGTCGAGCTATGGTTCGGCAAGATCGAGCGCGACGTCATCGCTCGAGGTGTATCCACCTTGGTCTCTGATCTGAAAAGAAAACTTCTACGATACATCCGTCAGTACAACAAATCTCCCCGCACCGTGAAGTGGAAATATGCCGACCCATCACGTCATATCAGTTCACAATCTGTTGTTACAGGCCACGCGGCTAGCGGTAGAGCGACATCTTGCCGTGCTGAGTTCTGCGAAGGGTTCAAACGCCTCGTGTTCACTCGGGCGTCGAGAGGCTTACGCTCTAGCAAGCGTAGAGACTTCACTTCGTGGGCGTCAACAAAAAGTAGAGAATACATGAGTGCATCCGAAGACTAGATCATGCGCTAGTCTTCCGCAGTTCAGCGCTCGAGAGAATGCCGGCCGAGGGAACTTCCAATGCACAGAACCCGTCCACATGCGGTTCGCGGGCGCGTATTCCAGCGCGATCGATGACCCCTGAGCCCTTCGACGCCGTTCGCGCGGCCATTCTCCATCAACGCCCGGAGTTCTTTCTCCTCGGCGGCCGACGAGGCCACGACGATCTTCCCGATTCTGTGATGCGGCACGCCGTGCGCCGCGCAGAATTCGTACGCCAGACGATTCCCCCGAACGCAGTGCCGCGCCTTAAGAGATCCGGGAGGATAGTAAATTCCTGAATGAATCACACCGCTGTTGCGCGTGCTAGTAAGCATGCCGACTTTCGGCAGCGCTTCGAGCACAAAAACATCGTCCCATCGCGACGAAAGCGCGTACGCGATCGCGCATCCCACAATCCCGCCGCCGATAATGACTACGTTTGCTAGATCCATATTACCTTGTTGAACTTCGTTCACCCCGCCCACGGGTGCCTAGAACCCGAATCGCCGCAAGCGTGCTCAGAACGTCTAACACGCGCTCATCAACACGAGCCTCGCAACTTGTGGCCCCATCAGCAATCGTCTATCTGTTTGTGGGTGACTCACCGGAAGGAGAAGAGATTGGAGGGAACTCTTCGATTCAACGGCAAGAGAGGAGCGATGACTGCTTCCTCGAGCGCCAATGACGTGACGACGGTTTTCTGCCACTCTCCCCAAAACGTACGGCTATGCAGCTTTCCTATGGACACTCGGTGCGTTCAGCTTGCCAGGGGCGCCTTCAAGATAATTCCGAACAGGCCCTTCTTGTTGAATCGCCTCGGGTCTTCGTGAAGAGGTTCGGCCTCGCAAACCATCCACGGGTGGCCCGGAAATGACTCGACGAACGAGTGGAATCCGTCGTTGGCGTCAACGTCATCGACAACAGCCGCGCCGCCCGGTCTCAGGATTTTCCATGCCTGATCGAGCTCGAACCGCACGTTGCGTTCGCTGTGCAAGCTGTCATGAACGAACATGTCAATCTGTCCGAGTTTCGAGAGCAACGCCCGAAGCCTCCGTCGACTCGATCCTTCAATGTAAGACCACCGCTCCAAATGGCGCTTACCAACCGCAATGCCGACCTGCCTCCGCAGTACCGCATCCATCGGCGGTACGTCAACGCTCGACAGATGACCGATCCCGTTGTCCTCAAGGGCTTCGAGAATAAAGCGGGAGGTCAGGCCATGACCCACGCCTGTTTCAACGACGGTTTGCGGCCGCAGGTGGTGAACAAGACACCAAATCGCCCGCACTAAACCTCTATCACCATCGTTCCAGCTCCCGAAGCCTTCCGGGCCCACACGAATTCCATTTGTCTCGAGGGAACCCACGACCTCGCGCCACAGGTTGTCGAACGCCGAAGCCGCGCCGCACGGATGTTTCACCCCGACCAGGTCATGCATCCGAAGTTCCCAGCTTTGGTCGGCTTGGTATTTGAAAATGGGACGTAGCCGTTCGCGACGCTCGGCGTATCTGTCTTGAAATTTGACCCAGGCTTCAGCAGGATTCGACACCAGGGCGTGCGTCACCTGCACTGGATCAGCAAGAAATCGTTTAAGAGATGCCGCAAACATCGCTTCACCCAATGGCGCAGACGGCGGGATGAGCCTCCGCCGAAAACGCGAAGCAAACGGTAAACCAGCTTGTGGAAATGCCAGCCTAGTGGCCCAGAGGCTACCACAAACCCAAAGCAATAGCCAGCTGCGGGTCTTCCTCGCAATCGCTCATACTAGGTTTCTTCGAGAGAAGGGCTCAGGCGATGGATTTCGTCGGTTATGGCGCCGTTCGCGTTAGCCTCTATCCGCAGCGGCACTACCACGCCTACTGTCGCCGACGACCATCCTGAAGATCTTTTATCGTCATCGCGTTGGCCCGATTTCACGGAAGAAGTATCGTCCCGGCCCAAAACCACCGGATGCGCCTCTGCAGGTTCCGGGCCGCTCTGTCAAACTGGATGTGAAGTTCGTTCCCCGCGTGGGAAGAGCACGCCAGTGCTTTTGTCAGTTCACGGCCATTGACTAATACAACGACGTGTTCAGAGAGTCTCCGAGCTCACACTCGGCACCTGCCACCGATGCCGAAGAATGCGTACGCGAGTGATTGCCGAGACGCAAAGCCGCGCTTTGAGAGGGCCCGGAGGAAGCAGATCCCGGAATGGCGCCGCCGTCGCGGCTCGGGGCGTTGATACCTATCAACGGCTCGTCTCTTGCTCGCGCATCACGGAGTTCGCAGTTCCGTGCCCTTTGTCGGACTTCTCCAGCCACAAAAACACAGGACAGAGAATCAGCAGTGCCATGAAGAAGAAGACGAACCCCCCTTCGTTGTGAAGTCTTCCCGTCAAGAAACCTGGGTTCACGTAAATACTGAGCAACGTCAGGGTGGCAATTCGTATCCCGTTCTTGATTATGGAGACAGGAAGACTTAAAAGTACGAACACGAGCATTTTCCATCCTGTGCGAAGGTATAAATGAGCGGCAAGGAGGCAAGTAATGAAAAGCGCCATGCTGGAACGAATACTGCTACATTCCTTGGCCACTTCAATCGTGACACCGGGCATGGAAAGTACAAAGCCTTCCCGCACAACCGGAGTTCCCACAGCCTGAAAAATGAGGTACGCAATCTCGGTCGAGCCCTCCTGCAGGGCGCGGACGACACGATCCAAGACCACATCCGGGAGAGGGACCATCAACAGGAGAAACAGAAGTGGAAAAGCTCCCGCTCGTAAAGCAGAGAATCCGTAACAGAGAAGAAAGCCGCCCATCCACACGAGAACTACCGAAAACGCCTCCAACGATAAGGGAGAATCCCCGCCCCGCGGAAAGAACTTCTGATTCGCAAGCAAGTAAAAAATCACCCCACCCAGCGCTAGTGCGATCCCGGATGTTGCGCTCGTTCGGGTGATCGAAAATATATCCTTTCTTTCTAGGTAGAGCAGGAAAAAAGCGACGAAAGGAATGAGGACGATGTGCGAACTCGATTGGTTGTGCGAGGCATACATGAGCAAGGCGCTCAGTGTTTTATAAAAAGCAAGGCTGGAAACAAAGATCCATGAGGCGAAACCAGCATGCCTTCTCGCATTCGGTGTGGGTGTAATCATCACGGCTTAGGACGTCACGGCGTCCACAAAAGAGCCATTCTATCCGGTCTTCGCTTCGCGCGCTGGCGAACTTGGCAGCATGTGTTGCTGTTTTACAACGGCTTGATGCAACGGAATCAGCCTTCGAATCCCAAGGAGCATCTCGTAGGACTCGTTGACTCGTGTTACGAGGAGCTTGATAATCGAATGCATTGAATCGGACATATTCCTTGCAGGGATTTCGAGGAGCTTGGCTTGCTGCGTCCTTGCTAAGGAATCGGCTCGCCTTTACTGCCGCTGATGACGGCCGTTGATGCACAACACGCGGAGGGTGCCAATGGACGCATTGATTCTTTCTGCAGATCTTGCGGATGTAAGCCCCGAGTCTTCCTCGATCCCATCGGAATGGTTCTTAAGCGGTCAGCCCGAGACGAGAAGCAAACTTCTCGGGAAAACTAGGGATCGGCTCGCATACATCATGCTCTGGGAGTGCGGCGCGGTCAGCTTCAAATGGCATTACGCCCGGGATGAAGTCTTCGTCGTTTTATCCGGCGAAGCCTTCCAGAAAGACGAAAAGGGCGGTGAACGTCGGTTCGGTCCCGGAGATGTGGTTTTTTTTCCTGCCGGAAGTGAAGTCACTTGGCGCATCCCTGATCATGTCAGGAAGGTCGCCGTCCTAAAGGATCCACTCTGGCAGCCATTTGCGTTTGCGCTGAAAGGATTGATGAAACTAGTCAGGATGGTCGGGCTATCCGGCGATTCGGGACTTTGAGAGGAATCAAGCAACGATGAACCGGAAGACGTACGAACTTCGGCCTGGCGATCTCGTAGAAGTAAGGAGTCCGGAGGAAATCGCGAAAACTTTGGACGCTGCCGGAACTTTGGAGCAACTCCCATTTATGCGCGAAATGGTCGAGTATTGTGGAAAAAGATTTCGAGTATCGCGCCGGGTCGTAAAACTTTGCGCTTCAGGGATGAAAACCGGTTCGACTCTCCGGGGATTCGATACCGATGACGTTGTCCTGCTGGAAGGGCTCCGATGCTCTGGCGCAGACCATGGCGGCTGTCAGAAGTGCTGTACCATTTTCTGGCGCGAAGCTTGGCTTCAGAGGGTCGAAGAGGAAGATGTGCCAACCGTGGTGCAGGCAGCGGATCGCGAGCAATTCCGGGCCGGGCTCAGAACGACCGTCGGAACAAACGCATACTTTTGCCAGGCGAGCGAACTGTTGAAAGCGACCCGAGGTTTGGCGAGGTGGGAGCGCTATCTGAAATGCTTCAGCGATCTTCGAGCCGGCAACTGCGGGATCCTCGAGATGGCACGACGTATCAGCATCTTTCTGTTTTGGAAGGCTCGGCGTGTCGTCTTTGGTCCCTACGCTCGCGGAAAGAGCGGAACCACGCCGACGGAAAAGCTGGATCTTCGAGCCGGAGAATGGGTGCAGGTCAAACCCATGAATAGAATCGTTCAAACGTTGGATGCCACCGCGAGTAACCGGGGGTTGTGGTTTTCACCGAACATGCGCTTGTTGTGTGGCCAGCAACAGCGAGTTGAGAGAAGGATCGACAAGCTTATCGTAGACGGATCAGGAGAAATGCGCGAACTTCATGATACCGTGTTCCTCGAAGGCTCTTTTTGCGGATGCGCCCATATTGCGTTCGGGGGGTGCTCCCGCGCGGAGTATGTTTATTGGCGGGAAGTTTGGCTTAGCCGATCCGACAAGTCTCGCCCCAAGCGATACTGAGGTTTTCGCCATCAACGTGCGCCACCACGTGCTAACCGGGCCGAGAATCGCTACCACTGATTGGTGAAGGTTTTGACCTCGAGTGAAAGTCCCTTGCCTCGCCCGCGCGCCTGTGGAGAATCGAACTAGGAGGCAACGCCCATGAAGCTCGCGTGGCGGACTGTCGTGCTGGCGGCGTGCCTCGGTGCGGGAGTTCTGGTTGCCTGGGTCCATACTGAGCGCACGAACAAGGGTTCGTGGGACGAGCAGGCTGCCGCCGAGAATCTCGACCGACGAGAGAGCCAGTGGGCGGAGTGGCCGAAAGCCGCGCGTGATCACGGTACCTTCTGCGTTTCTTGTCATACCGCGATGCCTTACGCCCTGGCGCGCCCCGCTCTGCGCGCCGCGCTCGGCGAAGAAACTCCTTCGGCCGGTGAACGCAAATTGCTTGATGACGTCACGAAACGCGTAAGACTGTGGAACACCGTTCAACCTTATTACAGCGATATGGCTGCGCAATCCAGAGGAACGGAAGCCGTGCTCAATGCGCTGATTCTCGCAAGCTATGACGCCCGGAACGGCCATCTGACCAGCGATACTCGGGATGCATTCGACGACATGTGGAAGCTGCAGGTAACCTCGGGAGACGAGCGAGGCGCATGGCAGTGGATTCAGTTCGACAACGAACCATGGGAGGCCCCTGACTCTGCCTATTACGGCGCGTGTCTTGCAGCGGTGGCGGTGGGAATCGCGCCCGAGAGTTACTCCTCTACGCCGGCGGTCCAGGAGAACCTCAAAGTGCTGCGCGATTATCTCGAGCGAGAATCCGCGGCACAGACTCCTCTGAAGCGAGTGGACCTGCTTTGGGCATCGGCGAATCTTCCGGGGCTCCTGAACTCGTTGCAGCAACAGTCGATTGTGGATGAGATACTCAGCAAGCAGCGGGCCGACGGGGGCTGGAGTCTTTCGTCCTTGGTGGGGAAATGGGAACGAGAAGACGGAACTCCGCTGGTGACGAATAGCGATGGATATGCCACAGGGCTGGTGGTACTGGTCCTGGAACAAATGGGAATGTCGCGTGAAAACACCCACGTCAAAGAAGGGCTGTCTTGGCTGGTACGAAACCAGAGCAGTTGGGGAGGGGGATGGCCCGGCTATTCGTTGAACATGCGGAGACACAACCCATTCTCGATGATTGCTCGTTTTATGGATGATGCAGCCACGGCTTTTGCCGTGCTCGCGCTTACTCAGACAAGAAACCAGCGGGGTCCGGCGACGCTGCGATTCAATCGAGGCACTAAAAACCGACTCGAGGAGCGCGCTGACTTCGCAGATGGAGCGACGATCCCGCGCCTGTTCGGACCTTGGGTTAGCGGTCGGCGAATGCCGAATGCAGCTGTGCGCGCCAGTCGGGCAATCGAATGCCAAACGTCCGAGCCAGCAGTGTACTTGACAGAACCGAATATGCCGGGCGGCGTGCCGGGGTGAGATACTCGGCGCTGGTGATGGGGACAATGTGACGGGCGAAGATGGGGCGGCCATTGAGCTCGGATGCTAGCCAGGAAAGATTCGGGGGCGCGTGTGAAACCTCATCCAGAATCGCTCGCGCGAAATCGTACCAAGTCGTGACACCACCAGATCCCATGTGGTAGGTGCCGCTCACGCGATCGAGGGAAAATGCGCCCGTACTGCTTTCGAGGAGTGTCTCGATCGCGGCAGTCGTAGCGCGTGACACTTCACGAGACCGCGTGGGTGCGCCGGTCTGATCGCTCACGATCCGAAGCTCCTCGCGTTGTAGGGCAAGCCGCAAGATGCTGAGAAGAAAATTGCGACCGTGAGTGGAATAAATCCAAGCGATGCGGAAAATCAGGTGCGACACACCCGAATCTCGAATGGCCTGCTCGCCGGCAAGTTTCGTTTTTCCATATACGCCGAGCGGGTTCGGCAGATCGTTTTCCTCATAGGGAGAGCTTTTGGTGCCGTCGAAAACGTAGTCCGTTGAATAATGCACGAGACCCGAACCAATCCTCTTTGCTTCTTCGGCAAGCAGCGCGGGGAAATCCGCATTCACGATTTGAGCCGATTGTTCATCAGACTCAGCCCTGTCGACCGCCGTGTACGCAGCCGCATTCACGATGAGCGCAGGTTGGAAGTCACGGATGATTCGACGGGCATCCGCGGGCTTCGAGAGGTCGAGTTGCGTACGATCGAGGGCGAGCAGCCGGGTGCACACGCGCGGGAGAAGTTCGGCGAGGTCGGAACCAACTTGCCCGTGCTTGCCGATCAGTAGAATTCCTCGACTCATGGTCCAGGAAATCGAGGGAGAAGCTCGTGGGGCATTTCCCTGAGCTTCGGGTACTTCGAATCTTTCTGGGAGACGAGAGGATTGTCAATGCCCCACAAAATATTGAGGTCGGGGTCGCTCCAAAGGATGCCATATTCGTCGGAGGCGTCGTAAAAGTCGCTGCACTTGTATAGGAATTGCACCGTTTCGGTCAAAGCGAGGAAACCGTGAGCAAAGCCAGAGGGAACGTAGACCTGATTTTGATGCTTGGTGGAAAGCAGCACGGATGTCCATTTTCCGAAATGTGCCGAGCCGATGCGAATATCCAGCGCTACATCCATCGCCTCACCTTCGACGACGCGGCACAGTTTTGCCTGGGGATGGTGGAGTTGGTAATGAAGGCCTCGAAGGGTGCCTTTGCCGGAACGAGAGTGATTGTCTTGAACAAAAACATCTGGGATACCGAGCTCGGCAAATCTGGCCGTGTGATACGTCTCCATGAAAAAGCCGCGCGAATCGGAAATCATCTTGGGATACAGTTCGCACACGCCCGGAAGAGATGTTTCGAGTCGTTTCAAGTAGACTGACTCCCCATGTTTTCGGAAAAACCCTCGTTGGTGAGAGATCTGCCTATGCCGCCGACGCAAGCGCCGTCACAACTTAGAAAATCAGCTAGACGATTTCGTTCCTGATTGCGTTACCTCGTGGAGGGAGGAATCGCGGTTTTCGTAGTACTTCTCGTAGTAAGAGCGATATTCTCCTCCGCGGATGCCTGCCATCCAATCCAGATTCGCTTTGTACCAATCGATGGTTTGCCGCAACCCATCATCAAGTGATATGGAGGGTTTCCAGCCGATCTCACCCTCGATTTTTTCACACCGCAAAGCGTAGCGCCGATCGTGGCCGGGACGATCCTTTACATACGAAAGCAAACTTTCAGGCCTGCCCATCAGCCGGAGCAGGCGGCGTGCCATGGTGAGATTTTCTTCCACATCGAGACCACCGATATTGTAAACCTCGCCGATCCGGCCGCGTTCAAGGACCGCAAGGATGCCCCGGCAGTTGTCTTCCACGTGCAGCCAGTCGCGTTGCTGTTTGCCGTCGCCATAGATCGGAAGCGGTTTGTCGTCGAGCGCGTTTGTGATCAGCAAAGGCAGGAATTTTTCAGGAAACTGATAGGGCCCATAGTTGTTTGAGGACCGCGTGATCACCGCTGGAAATCCGTAAGTCCGCACATAAGACCGCACCAACAGATCGGAGCCGGCCTTCGATGAGGAGTAGGGGCTGCTCGGTTGCAGGGGGGAAGTTTCATCCGCGAAGGCGCCGGGCGCCATATCCCCGTAGACCTCGTCGGTTGAAACATGCACGAAACGCGCTATATCGAGCTTACGCGCGACCTGCAGAAGAACGAAGGTTCCCTTGACATTCGTCTCGATGGAAGCCGCGGGTTCGTAAATGCTTCGGTCGACATGAGATTCAGCGGCGAAATGGACGACGGCGTTGCAACCGGCCATGGCGGCTTCGACCGCCGCTGCATCGCAGATGTCGCCTCTCGTGAAGCTATAATTGGGATTTTCCGCAACGGCATCGAGATTGGCTAGGTTGCCCGCGTACGTCAATTTATCGTAGTTGACGACCAAATAGCCCTTGCCGAGACCCAGCACATGACGAATAAAATTTGAACCGATAAACCCGGCGCCACCCGTAACCAGGATCTTCATCGCACCACTTCCTGCTGCGAAGGAAGCGCCGCTGTGTCCAGCTTGTTGGCGCCTGTCTCGGCGACGAGATTGTTGGCGCGAAGCAGCGATTCGAACGTACCAGCGTCGGTCCACCAGCCATTGAGAATCTCGTAAGTCAACCTGCCTTCCTGAATATAAAAATTGTTCACATCGGTAATTTCGAGCTCACCACGGCCAGAGGGTTTCAAGCGGCGAATCTTTTGGAAGACGGAACCGTCATAGAGATAGACTCCGATAACGGCATAATTCGATTTTGGGGCCTTAGGTTTTTCTTCGATGCTGATTACCTTATCGCCGCGTACATCCGCGACACCGAACCGCTGCGCGTCTGTGACTTCTTTGAGAATAATCTTGGCACCGTTCTTCTGTTGCTTGAAATTCTCGACGGCACGGAGAACGTTATTTTCAATGATGTTGTCGCCGAGAATGACGCAAATCGGCTCGCCCCCGGCAAAGTATTCCGCGAGGCCAAGTGCCTCGGCGATCCCGCCTTCGCCTTCCTGATAGGTATAATTCAGATGCTTTAATCCGAAGTCGCGGCCGTTCCCGAGCAGGCGCAGAAAATCGCCTGCGTTTTTGCCTCCAGTAACGAGAAGAATTTCTTCGATCCCGGCATTGACAAGGGTCTGAATCGGGTAATAGACCATCGGCTTGTCGTAAATCGGAAGAAGGTGCTTGTTGGTCACTCGAGTAAGAGGGTTCAGCCTGCTGCCCGTTCCTCCTGCAAGAACTATGCCCTTCATACATCTCCTTGTACTTCGCACTTCGGGACCGTTTAGCCGGGCTCGGACATAGATGAATTATCGTCTGGAACTAGCTCGGCCGCAACATGTGGTCTTTACGGAGAGTGTGTGAGGTTTCACATCTCCTGGTCCAAGTTCTCCATGGATCGCGGTGAGGGCTGCTTGCACGTCTTTGGGCGCGACTACAAAGGAAAGATTGGCACGCTGAGAATCTTGTTCGCTCGCGGTTACGCTCACGCTCAAGCATCCTACGGCATCGGATACGTATTTGGCTAGCGGGGCTGTGTCGTGTGCGTTCCAGCCGGCCGCCGTGACCAGAGCCACGTTCAAGTCAACGGTGATGCCTGCCGCCTGACTGCACGCCAACTCGTTTGCAAACGCGCGGCTCAGCGCGTCGATCGCGAGGTTGGCAAGGGCCGATGGAACGACGACGCGAATGTCGCTTGCCGGGGACGATTGGAAAATTAGGAGAGAGTCTGCTCGCACAGCGGTAATCGCGGCGGAAACGAGGCTCAGACGATCTGCCGCGTCGGCAAGCGCAGCGCCCCCCAACGTAATCAGCGCGACGTCGTTCATCGCAGTAACCGTCCTCACCCCAACATCGCCCGCGGGCCCGGTCATGGAAATCTTTGTCCCGTGTTCCTCAAGTGCGAAAGTGTTGCGTATCCGGACCGGGATGCCCTGCGGTATGACAGGGCGGAGTGTTTTGGGGTGCAACACCTTGGCGCCGAATTGCGCGAGCTCCGCCGCCTGGCTGTATGAGATTTCCGGGATAATGCGCGCCGCCGGAACCAAGCGCGGATCGGCCGTAAGTACGCCGTCCACATCCTTCCAGATTACAATCTCATCTGCATCGAGAGCCGCGCCCAAAATCGTCGCGGAATAGTCGGAGCCACCGCGGCCAAGAGTGGTGAGTGTTCCCTCAACCGTGGCACCGATGAAACCCGTAACCACAGGGACAACGCCGCGCTGCAAGAGAGAGAGCAAGCGTGTCCGGGAACGTTCACGTGTTAAATCCATCTGTGGTTCAGCGGCACCATGACAAGCGTCCGTCACGACGAGCTCGGTGGCTTCGATTGCTTCACTGGCCACACCGCGCCCCCCAAGAGCAGCCGAAATGATAGGAGTAGAGAGACGCTCGCCCAGGCTCGATACCGAGTCGCTTGCGCGTGGCGTTAATTGGCGCATGTGGATTATCTCGCGGCATAGATGGTCCGCCTGTTCAAAAAGCTCCTTCATTTTGCGAATGACGCGGTCCCTTTCTGAAGCCGAAGAGATCAATTCGGTCGCCGCCATCTCGTGCTTTTGGCGCAAGGCCCCCAGAATTGAGGCGACCGACGATGAATCTCCCTCGACTGACCGGCTAGCGGCCTCGATCAATCGATTCGTGACGCCATTCATCGCCGAGACGACAACCACAAGCTGATGATCGCGAGCAGCGCCGTGAACGATGCCAATGACCCTTCGAATGCACGACGCGTCGCCCACCGACGTCCCGCCAAATTTCATTACTCGAAGTGGCGTTTTCCCTTCGGTCTGAACTCGATCAAGAGCAATGCCTGGGTGCCTTGTTCGTTCGAAGAGGAAATCTGGTCCTGTCGCCGGAGCGCACGGCGAGACAGGATCAGTCAGGCGTTTTATGACGGGGCCCATTCGTTGACCTCTCCTGTCAAGGCTCTCACTGACGGGGGAGACGAGCCGGCGATAAGGATCGAAACCACTTCTCCTGAGAGTAGAGATCCTTTTGTTTGCGGCTTGTACCCACACAATATCGGACGAAATCAGGTTCTTCCCAAGGGACATCGTGATAGCTCGACCGCAAGAATGGGCTAGCCGGATTTCTTAGCCATTCGTGCGGGAAGAGAGTGATGGTATCGTTTTCCGTTACCTTCGGAGATTCGCGGATGACGCTTCCGCTGATGGCTGCATAGAGCGCCGCCGGGAGATCGCGCCCAGGTCCAAGCGCGAGGTGCCCAACTTGCGTCGCTCGCGGATTGATTTCAACGAGGTGTGCGTTTCCGCTGGATGCCTCCAGCATGAAATCAAATCCGTACATTCCCGAAAGCCCAAGGCGGCGAACCATTTTTTCAGCTGTGGTCAACATTTCCGTGTTCTCGATTACACGCAATACTGTGGAAGGTCCGGTCGAATCCTGTTTGCTGAGTACTTCAAAGTGGAGGCTGGCGAGGACATCGCCCTCCCAACAAGCTACCGTGGTTGTTGCCTCGCGGCCAGCCACGAACGCTTGTGCACTCACAACTGACCGTTGACGCAAAACAGACGGCCAGACTAATCGCATATCACGATCAATCAAGGCGCGTTTGATTGCCCGCGCCCAAAGCGGAGGAGCCTGCAATGTTCGAAAGGCTCGTTCCGCTTCGTCGAGCGTGCGGGCGATCCTCACGCCATCGCCGCCAGACGTACCATCCGCCTTCAACACGACTGGAAACCCCATTCGCGCCACCCAGCTTCGTAGTTCACTGAGATTCGCAATGACCGCGGTATTTGGAACGCGAATGTCCTCTTCTCTGGCTAGCGCCATAAAGGCGGTTCTGGCACACACAATCGGAAAACTCGCTGGTGCCCCGAGCGAACGCACGATCGGCTCGCAGATCACGGCCCCTGCTTCCCCGCGACTTCGTTCGCGATTGTAAAGTTCATGTAGGTGCAGGACCGTAAGATCATCGCAGGGGACGATGAGTTTTGGCTTCGCTGCGGCAACGGCATCGGCGAACGACGTCAACGGCGATAAGCCGTGGTAGGTATAACTCTTATGAACAATGCTTGTCTTGAAGAGCGAATGCCGTGACGGACAAATAGCTTCGACCGTGCATCCCGCAGCCGCCAACGCCATGCCCAACCGAGCTGCCGGAAACCACTGAGAGGTCGTGGCAATCAGGACATGTGGTTTCATATTCGGCTGGATCTCCGCTCGCGACCCGAATCACAGTAGGCTAAACTGGGATCCGAAAAGATATAGGACGGTGTCGTAGTATGCAAACAACGAGTATGCCCGTAGTGCAAAAACGTCTCGTTCGAGGCGTCACCTCGATCGGGCGCCGGGCGAGTTTGCAACGCCAGGATTGCTCACCTGGGCCTCCGCAGGGATCCTGATAGGGAACTGCAATTTCTCCGCCAAAAGGGCGACGGCATCTGCATAAGAGTCGAGTTCTTTTTGGCTCTAACTGATTGAAAAAAGACATCTTACATGAGGATATACATTTCGAAGAGGCTCGGCACGGTGTTCGAAGGAAGAGCGATACTCAGCACTTAGGAAAATCTCTTCCAAATTGCCAAGTGAGAGGGGGCATCATGACACTCGGGGACGGTTGGTCGAAGACGTGGACATTTCTGGGTTCTGACGGGCAGTGGCACTCCGGCAATGTGCCCATCATGGGGCCGCGCACGCATGCAGCATGGCTCTGCTCCGTCGCCTTCGATGGTGCCCGCGCATTTGACGGTGTAGCACCCGACCTTGATCTTCACTGCGCGCGTGTCAATGATTCCGCCACGAAACTTTTCCTAAAGCCAACCGTGTCAGCCGACAGATGGGTTGAGCTAGCATGGGAAGGAATCGCCAAGTTCGACGGAAAGATCGCACTGTATATCCGGCCGATGTACTGGGCGGAGAAGGAAGGGCCTTGGGTTCAAGCTCCGGACACCGAGTCGACTCAGTGGTGCCTCACGATTTACGAAGCACCGATGCGCGTTCCGACCGGCTTTTCGATCACGCTCTCGCAATATCGCCGGCCGACCTTGGAAACGATGCCAGTCGATGCAAAAGTCGGATGTCTTTATCCGAATAACGCCCGTTCCATTTACGAGGCCCGTGCCAAAGGGTTCGACAACGCGATTGTCTGTGACGCGCTGGGCAACGTTGCCGAACTCGCGACATCCAATATATTTATGGCAAAGGATGGGATTGTCTTTACGCCGGTTCCGAACGGAACATTTCTGGCGGGTATTACGCGTCAACGCGTGATCTCACTGCTGCGCGATAGCGGCGCAACGGTCATTGAAAAGACTCTTACCTACAAGGATTTCATGACGGCAGACGAAGTATTCTCAACCGGAAACTATTCCAAAGTCGTCCCAGTGATACGGATCGATAATCGACCGCTGGAAATCGGCCCTTTCTACGCCAAAGCCCGAAAACTTTATTGGGAATTCGCCCATTTGTCGGCCAAACATCTCAAGTGAGACGTTTGGAAGTCTGTCGGATAGAGCGAGGTCAGCCTGCAGGTCATCTGCGTTCGCGTGACTGGAAAATGCCGCTTATATGTCCACCACACTCGTTGAAGAACGGACTATGATTTGAACGAAAAGTGATCCGCTCGCCATAGAACGAAATTGCTCAGGTCTGCGGCGGAGATCTGCCATCGCTACTGAGTTACTTCGCACCTTCGGTCACGGCCTTGGCTGCCATGCTAGAGCAATCTATGCCACCACAGTTCTCACAACTCGTACAGCTTAAGGCAGGCGCCGAGGAACCTTCTGTATTTATCGCACATGGTATAGGTGGCGATGTTTTGGAGTTTTCGGGACTCGCCAGGAATATCCAGTCGCAACATCCGATACGCGGATTGCGGGCGAAGGGTGCTGACGGCTTGGACAAGCCTCTCACTCGCATCGAAGATATGGCCCAATACCATCTGCAGGCGATAAAAGACCTGCAGCCTCAAGGTCCCTACCTTCTGATCGGCTATTCGCTCGGAGGCCTGCTTATGCTGGAAATCGCCCAGCGCTTATCTGCCGATGGAGAAAAGATAGGCTTGCTAGTCATGCTGGATACCTATCCGCATCGACGTTTTTTGTCGCGAAGGCAGCGCCTGAGTCTCACTACGTCTTTGCTGCGCCATCATCTGTCCACCTTACGGCGATTGCCAAAACGACGCGCTCTCTCCTATTTTCTTGACCGAACTGGACGTCGACTCCGCAGCGCCGGACGTGACAACTCTGATTCGGTTCGAGTCGAGACGACCGGCAAATCGCGTCCAACTTGGGACAGCGACGATCTGGCGTGGAAGCAATACAACCCCCGCTTCTATAGTGGAAAGATCAGGTTCGTGAAGGCCGAGACTAGCTCGTACTTTCCTCGGAATCCGGCCGCAGTTTGGGCGAAGCTGGCGAATGAGGTGGAAGTGGAGACAACACCCGGAGACCATGAGGGAATCATCTCGACGCACATCGAGAGCCTAGCCACTATCCTCTCTCGCTACCTGAGAGAAACGTCTTGTTCCGAGTAAGGCCATAATCGCGCTGAAACGGCTATAGGATAATAGATTCAAGGCAGCCACCCGTATATATGACTGATCGATAGGACGCCGGGGGATTTGGGGTGGTATGGCTGGGTTTCTTCCTGCACCATCTTCCTAGAGGTATCACATGAACGGAGCAGAAAGCCTGATCCGCACACTGGCCGCCGGAGGGGTCGAAATTTGCTTCACAAATCCCGGCACGTCAGAAATGCATATCGTTGCCGCGCTCGATCGCCTAACAGACGTGCGTTGTGTGCTGGCTCTATTTGAGGGTGTTGTGACCGGCGCTGCGGACGGGTATGCGCGAATGGCTGCGAAGCCGGCCAGCACGCTGCTTCACCTGGGCCCAGGTCTCGCCAACGGCCTTGCAAATCTCCACAATGCGAGCCGCGCACACGTACCCATCGTCAACATCGTAGGCCAGCATGCTACCTATCACTTGCGGCACGACGCGCCACTGACTGCGGACATTGAAGGTATCGCGCGGCCCTATTCAAAGTGGCTGAGAACGTCTCGAACGACGTCCGAAGTGGGCCATGATGCCGCAAACGCGATCCTTGCGGCACGCACCGCGCCGGGCCAAATTGCCACCCTGATCGTTCCTGCCGATGTTTCTTGGTGCGATGGCGGCGTCGTTCCTGAGTTGGCCGCTCCGAGCCGGGCTCCTTTACCCGCTGGCGAGACCATCGAACGCGCAATAGCCATGCTGCGATCCAACCTGCGAACCGCAATGCTAATTTCCGGTGGCGCGCTGTACGGCAAGGGGCTGGAGGCAGCTGGACGCATCGCTCGCGCTACAAACGCCCACTTATTCGCTCCCTATAATTTCACCCGCCTCGAACGGGGCGCCGGTGCGCCTTTTGTCGAACGAATTCCTTATGTCCTCGAACAGGCTGTCGAGCGCCTGAAGGAATTTCGTCAACTCATTCTGGTGGGTGCTTCCGTTCCCGTCGCCTACTTCGCCTACCCAGGCAAGAACAGTGTGCCGATACCACCCGGATGTGAGATTCTTGAGCTGGCGAATCCGAGTGAAGATTGCATAGGAGTGCTCGATGAACTCGCGGCGGCCTTGTCACTGACTTCGGCAGAATCAGCCGTGGAGACGCTTGAGCAATCACTAGTACCGAGCGGAAGCATTTCGCTGCAGGGTCTGGCCGCGGCGGTGGCAGCGCTACTGCCCGAAAACACGATCGTAGTGGACGAATCGATGACCTCGGGCCACGGCATGATGGCGGCTACGCGACGAGCGCGGCCCCATGACTGGCTGGCTAATACAGGTGGTTCGATTGGAATAGCTCTGCCGCTGGCAATAGGCGCAGCGGTGGCGCGCCCGGATCGCCGGGTATTGTGCTTGTCAGCCGACGGCAGTGGCATGTACACGGCACAAGGGCTCTGGACCATGGCGCGAGAGAGCCTGAACGTGACAACTGTAATTTTCGCCAACCGCGTTTACGGAGTTCTCAAGCGCGAGTTTTCTGGTCTTGGAGTGGGCGCACCGGGCCCTTGCGCCCTGGACATGTTCGAGATCGGACGTCCAGATCTCGATTGGGTGTCGATCGCCGGAGGCATGGGCGTGCCAGCCAAGCGGGTTACTTCGCTGGAGGAATTTGGGAGGGCGCTGCGGGAGGGTTTCGAAAACGGAGGGCCGATGCTAATCGAGGTGCCCTTGTAAACTCGAGGTTCTAGGTTTTGGGGATATCACCGCGCTCGGGTAGAGGGGCCCGCCATTTTCGCAAGGTCGTCCTTCACCACTTTTCCGGTTGGAGTAACCGGCATTTCGGGCACGAGAAATATCTGTGATGGATGTTTGTAGGAAGCGAGCTTTTGCGCTGCGAAACGTGCCAAATCGCTGGCGGTAACAGTTGAATCCGGCGCGAGTTGCACGAATGCAATCACCTCTTCACCGCCGCTTCCCTCGGATGGGCGGCCAAGTACAGCGGATCTGGCAACTGAAGGGTGAGAGTTCAACACCGCCTCAACTTCCGCCGGGTACACGTTGAAGCCAAATCGGACGATCAATTCCTTCGTTCGTCCCACGATAAAAAGATTATCGTCCCGCATAAACGCGAGGTCGCGTGTGTTGAACCAGCCTCCGGGGTTAATAGCGGCGGCTGTTTCCTCGGGCGCGCGGTAGTAACCTTTCATGACGTGCGGTCCCCGAACCCATAGTTCACCTACATCTCCAGCAGGCACGGGTTTGCGATCGGAGCCAATAAGGTTCACTTCGGTGCCTGGGAGAATCTCGCCGACGGATGTATCGGAACGCGGAAGTTCGACATTGGCTTGAGCAATCGTGGGCGAGCATTCCGTGACGCCATAACCGTTATGGAGGGGCAGTCCGAAAAGATCCTCAACCTTAGCTTTGAGATCCGCGTGAAGCGGCGCGCCTGAAGATGAAATGATTCGGAGCGCCGGGAACTGCAGTGCCGTGAGCCCTCTTAACTTCGCATAATCCAGCATCTGGGCGAACATGGAGGGCACGCCCAGCATCACTGTAAGTCGATCCGTTTCGAGGGTCGCGCGGGCAGTAACAGGATCAAAGCGCGGGGCCAAATGAAGCGTGGCACCGCTGAGCAGAGTGCCCAAAAGGACTACAGAAAGACCGACCGCATGAGACATTGGCAGAACGCCATAAAGTCGGTCGTCAGGTGTCAAACTCCGTATTCTCGCCGATACGGCCGCAATAAATAGCAGATTGCGATGGGTTAGCATAACACCCTTGGGAAGGCCGGTCGTGCCGGACGTATAGATCAGCGCGGCGACTCTGTCCGAACTATTTGCACCCATGGGTTCCGGTTCGACTCGTTCGTTCAGCGGCCCGATGGTGATGGGACCAGTCGCTAGGCTTTCTTCGATCACTGCGCCATGCCGCTTGGCATGTTCGACAGCGTGCGGTGACACGTTTGTGGTGTGAATCACTCGGCGCGCACCGCAGTGATCTCGGATCTCATCGATCTCGCGCGCCGAGAGGCGCGCGTTGACCAGCACGGGCCACGCGTCAAGAGCGGCGGAAGCCATGAAAAGAGCGACAAATGCCCGACAGTTTTCGCAAACGATCATTACCCGATCGCCAGGGCGGATGCCGCCGTCGGTCAGCCAAGACTGAGTCTCCGCGATGGCGGAAGCCAATTGTCCGTATGTCCAAGCTCCCGAGGCTTCCACTAGAGCCGGCCGATCGGGTGCGCGCTCGACCCATGGCTTCACGACATCGCTGATACGCGCGGGGAGCGCATTTAGAAGGGCCGATATTTGATCGTCAATCATGACGGTTTGTGCGATCCAATGCTCGAATTGTGAAAGCGATCTCTAAACGAGGTTAGCATCGCTTAAGCATGCAGACACCTGTCCAAGGGAAGTCTCCCGGCACGCCGGACTGATCCGTCACTAGGGGAAGCAGACCGACAGGCGAACGTTTGAACTGGGCTGCCGTCTTCAATAGTCCCTGAACGTCGATCGGCTGCCATCCGTGTGGCACGAAAAAGTTCGGTCCCTCGGGCGGTCCAAACTTGAACCCCGCACCAGCCTCTCTTAGTTGCTGGCCGGTGGAGCGTTGCATCAACTTCAATTGGCCGGGCGAGGCAAGGTCGACAATCCAGCTTTGAAACGCGGCTCCTTTTGCAAGGTCCCCCGCCAGGGAACCCACCTCTTCGGCGGTGAAGTAGATCAGAAGCCCTTCGGACAACACAACAATCTTTGCCGCCTTCCCGTTGAGTTCGCTGAAGAGCGAGCGACGCGCGGAGCTATTCGAAAGATCCAAAGAGATTCGTTCCAGTTGGCAGGCTGGTTTTTCGCCCGCAAGGATCTCCTCTTTATAAGAGATGATTTCCGGCAGATCGACCTCCACCCACTGAAGCGAAGCGGGCAAATCCATGCGAAACGGCCGTGCATCGAGCCCGGCGGCGAGATTCACGACCAAGCCCGAGCCTTCTTGAATAGCACGAAGCAGAAATTGGTCGAAAAGATACGTGCGCGCGACCCATGCCCATTCGTGCTTGTTGCCATCAGGCAGAGCGTTGGCGATCTCAAACCCGCGCTCGCCAGCCAAGCGCTCTGCGTAAGGATCTCGAAACAGCGCGTCGGGCCGTCGCGTTTCGAGTGCGCGAAAATAAGCGACCCATCGGGCCGTATCGGACACGTTGCGGACAGTCAGGTTCATCTCTTATCCATCTTGGCTAGATGCAACGCCGTCGGAAATCTTGGCTTAGCCCTTCGCCTGAAGTTTCTTCGAGACATATGCGACGACACTTTTCACGGAGTCGAGGTTTCCAGGAATGACCTCCTGATCCTCGACGATGATTGCGAAATGTTCTTGAAGGTAGGTGACCAGCACAAGGATCCCGGTGGAATCTATGGCCGTGCCCAGCAATGACCCATCGTCCCGCAGTTCTTCGGCGCGCCCAAGGAAGAACTCATTCACAAGAAAGCTTCGGACGTCACGTTCGATGTCTGTTGTCTGCATAGCTCCATAAACCTCTTCCGCATAAGGCTTGTAAATCACTCGTGCACAAACGGGAGAATGCGCCTAATGAAACCGGTTGTGGTAACCTCGCTTGCGTTCACGTGCTGCCGCAGCAACACGATCTCTGTCATGCGGTTGGTGTTCCACGGAATAATGTTGGGATTCGCGAATCGCAATTTTCCGTGCCACCTGTCAGATCACATCTACGGTATGAGAGTCGCATCTCCGTCGAACGGAGTGGCATACCAAAGCCTCGCGTCTGAAAGAGTCCTATGCAGGACAGGATCCGCGGCCTTGTAATAAAAAGGACATGCGGGATATGACCTCCGATACGGCTTCCACAGAAGACATACCTCGCGGACGTTCTGTGGAAATCCCATGATCTCGAGCACGTCACCTCCGGAACGCTTTGCATGCTCGTAGGCAGCTAAGAAAAGCGCCTTAAGGACGCCGGGGTCATCCTGCTTGACCAAGATATCTGCGATTATCGAACGCTTTAGACCGTCCTGTTGCATGGAACCGTTCCGAACGATGATGTAGCCGAGCAGCTCTCCATTGTCGCGACAGCACATCACGTGCGTGGTTCCCGTGTCCCCGGGGATGTTGAAGTGCCATTTCAAAGTGGCTGGACTGCGGTCGGCAAGCAGACGCGGGCCCTCGTTCAATTTCGCGATCCAGAGATCCTGAAAATCGTCTCCGATTTCACTTATGGCAATTTCACTTATTGCCAGGTGTCCGGATGATCTCTTGGGCCATCTTCTTCGCGCAACTTTGTCAGCTCCAACGCCAAGCCAAACGAGCACACGACCAACGGTCGAAAGTGGCGGTTTCAGATCCAGCTTTTTTGTCACCGCTTCGGCGAAAGGGAATGATCGCAAGACCCAAAACAGTACTGTTTCGCAGTCTGGTTGAGGAACTGGCTCAGACTTGAATGCACGGGCCATCTTGCCGACCGCTTCAATCGCAGTCGTGGCGAGGCAAAGATCGACAGACTTCTGACGAAAGAAGGCCGCGATCAGGCTCACACTGGCTGCCCGATATAAAGGTTCTACGACGAACCCATGACCGGTCACGGCTGTCAGCGTCCGGTCGCCGTATCTATAAAGGAGCGAAATGTTTCCCAGGTAGCCGATAACTTCGCCTTTCGCTTCCAACACCCAACCCATTGGACGCTCAGACTGTGGCTTGTCAAGGGCGGGATTATGGCGCCATAGGCGTTCCCAATTCTCCATGGAGTCCGGATTCCAGCCCCACCGCTGTTTCAGTTCCTTCACGGCCCTAAAATCAGAGAATTGTGCATCACGCAGCGTAACGGGAGGTATCGCCTCGGACGAAGGTATCTGCGGATGCGTTCTCGGCGCCGACGCACCATCTCGATGGCGGCGCGCTCTCGTCAGAATCGCGGCGGTGACTTTTTCTTCGATCGAGGGCATGGATCTAGGACCCAATACCTTTCCGCAAGTGTTGCGCTAGCCGCCGACGCGAGCCAGAGACGGCAGAGTGCGATCCGGCGGTTGGGGAGGTGACGATGAGTTCATCGCCGCCCAGCTTGCGCCGTGGATGCGAACGTTGAAGTCTCAGTTCTCTTCGAGGCCACGTAACGGAGCCAATTGCGGTAAATGCAAACGGCCGGCGAATGCCACGTCTTCTGCAAGCTGTGAAGAACGCTAGCACGTTCTGGGAACTCTGCCAGTAGGGTTTTGTGAGGATCGTTCTCCGCCTTCTCCTGAAAGTCGTTCAAGAGCCTAGCCGACTCCGCATCAAAGTATTCCCTTGGCATAGCAGGGTAGGTTTCTCTTTCACCTCTGAGAAACCTTCCGATATCTCTTCGATATTCCTTCAGCAAGGTATCGACGCCATACTCCGGATGGCCTTGGAAGTGAACAAAAAGGCTCTCTCCCTTTCTTTTCACGAATAAGTTGACGCCAGCTTCCTTCGACTTGGTAAGGATCGTGTATCCAGCGGAAACCAACTCATCTTCCCTGACTTCATTCCATCGGGAATGCGGAAACCGCACGACAGGGCCAGCGCTATGCGTCAGCGCATCCTCTCCGAGTGTTAGTTCGTCAAACACGCCGAAGCGCTTGTCGCCAAGTGCATGGCGTTCGATACCGTCACTATGAAGGACCCCGGCGTGTGCCGCAAGACATGAAAGAACTGCCGATGAAGTATTGCGCTCGGCCCAATCAAGGATATCGACCAAGCCTGACCAGTATGGCTCAGTGCGAAGGTCGGGTCGACGCGGCTCCGTGCCGGTAACAATCACTCCATCAAATCGATCGCCCAATAAATCGTCGATGCCAAAATACAATTCGCTTAGACGTTGCCGTGCGCGATCACTTCGGGCAATTCCAGGAAGGGAATAAAATCTGAGACACACCGGAATGTCTCCCGCGGCGGCTCCAAGGAGACTTGAGAACTGCGATTCGGTGTCTTCGAGCGCCGAGTCCGGCATGTTATTGACGAGGGCAATGTTTAGACACGCCGTTGGCGTAGCGCGACCGTTCGGGGACTTCGGCGGCCGCCAACCCTTTTCTCGCGCCCAGTCAGCCAGAAATTGGCCCTTTTCTATCGTAACAGGCATCAACTTCTCCAAACCGACAACGGCCGAAGTGACCTCAATTTCACGCTGCCGCCTTGTCCAACGCTTGCGCGAGGTCACCGATGATGTCGTCGATATGCTCGATGCCGACGCTAAGGCGAATCATCTCCGGCGTCACACCAGCTTTCCTTTGCTCCTCGGCGGTGAGCTGCCGGTGAGTTGTGGACGCAGGATGACACGCCAACGACTTGGCGTCGCCCATATTGACCATTCGTTTGAATAAGCTCAAAGCATTGAAACACTTTCTGCCGGCATCGAAGCCGCCTTTAACTCCAAATGTCAACAGCGAGCATCGTTTTGAGCCCAAGTATCTTTGTGCCATGGGATAGAGAGGGCTATCCGGAAATCCCGCGTAGCTCACCCATTCCACCATGCGATGGCTACGTAGGAACTCCGCCACTTGTCGCGCGTTCTCGACGTGCCGTTCCACTCGAAGCGCCAGGGTTTCGATGCCTTGAAGCAATAGGAATCCATTGAAGGGAGAGAGCGTCGATCCGGTATTTCGCTGAGCAACCGTTCGACAGCGCGCGACATACGCGGCGTCCCCATAGTGCTCTGTATAAACTACGCCGTGGTAAGCGATTTCGGGCTCGTTCAGCATGTAAAAGCGCTTAGCGTGCTGACGCCACGGGAACCTTCCACTATCTACAATCATGCCGCCGATGGTTGTGCCGTGTCCCCCCATGAATTTTGTCATGGAATGCACCACAACATCCGCGCCGTACTCGATTGGCCTCAATAAGACTGGGGTTGCGACGGTGTTGTCGACGATCAAGGGTACGCCGTGCTTGTGCGCAACTCGAGCCAATCCCTCAATGTCCGCCACATTGCCGGCCGGATTGCCGACGCTTTCGCAATAAACTGCTCTCGTATTTTCATCGATCAGCTTTTCCACGGCGTCGGGATGGTCGCACTCCGCAAAGCGAGTGGCGATCCCCTGCTTCGGTAGGATATGAGCCAACAGGGTATAGGTGGCCCCATACAGCTGCGGAAGAGAAACAATGTTGTTGCCGAGCTCCGCGATATTGATCACCGCATAATGAATCGCGGCCATTCCAGAACTCACGCTCAGCGCATCGACTCCGCCTTCGAGAGCAGCAACTCGCTTTTCCAATACCGTGTTCGTGGGATTTCCGATCCGAGTGTAGATGTTTCCATGCACTTCGAGATTAAACAGAGCCGCTCCATGCTCCGCGCTGTCGAACTCGAACGCGACGGTCTGGTAGATCGGCACCGCCACAGCTTTTGTGGTCGAGTCGCCTCCATACCCAGCGTGAATCGCTAGAGTCTCTAATTTCATACACGCTTCGTCACTTGGTCGTTGCAGCACAAGGAGCCGAGACAGGTGAAGGATTCTTCGACAGTGATTTCGCCATCGCTTTAGTCAGATGGCGAGCAGCGAAATCTGCACCAAAAGCGAATCGCATTAGAGGCCCGAAGCTGTTTGCAGCCGCGATGCCTACAAAGTAGAGACCAGGAACGGAAGATTCAAAGGTCGACGAAAGAACCGGCGCGTGATCATCGGTCTGGAGCTTTGAGCGAATCTCCGAACCAAGGAATGTCAACCGCCTTACATCCACCTTGTAGCCAGTGGCTGCAACGACGTGATCGGCTACAACATCGCGTCGACCAGCGTCCAGTGCGCGAAGCTGAAGACGTACCTTGCCGTTCTCGACGTCGGCTCGCTCGGGCGTGAAACCCAGGAGAAGAGGAACCTTGCCGATCACCTTCTCTTTTGCGAACCAACCTCCGGCAGGCCCTAAATGCGTTCGGACGATTTTTCGCCGAAGATTCGCAGGCAGATAGCGAAAGAGCGTCGGTGCGTTTGAATACAAGCGAGAACGCAGGCCCGGGCCCAGACCAGATTCGGGATGCCGCATGCGCTGCCACAGAGAACGAGGCTTGTCGACTGATGGTGGGTTATGGAACTTGAGCGTCGTTTCACGAGCAACGAGTTGCACCTTCGCTCCTGCCTCGTACAGCAATCCAGCCAAGTCCGTCGCCGATGAGCCACCGCCAATCACAACCACGCTACGTCCGCGTAACGACTCCAAGTCGTGATGATGGAAGCTGTGAGATAGGAAGTCTGACGGGACATGCCTCAACTTCTCTGGAATATATTCGAAGTAAGTAATTCCGACGGCGAGCACGACTTGCCGGGCCGTAACCGTCTCGCCCGTCTCAAGCCGCAGAAGAAATCCGTCCTGCACGCGATCAACGCCGACTACCAGTTTGTCTTCAAGTTCGGGGACCATCCGCTCCTTGAACGCGTGGCCGTACGCCGCGAAGGTGCTAAGTGACACTGGCAGTCCCATGTCGGAGTATGAGATACCGCGCGCGGCACAGAACTGCTTTAGCGTAAACTCGCTGCCTGGATCAGAAATGTTGGACGCAAAACCTTCAGATTTCAGCATCATGCCCTTCGGCATGTGTGACGACCAGCTGTCCATCGGGCGTCCAAAAATGCGGAATCGAATACCACGCCCTCGGAAATGCGCGGCTATTGACAGGCCATAAGGGCCTGCACCAACAATCGCAGTGTCAATCATAAGTTGGGCTTGAGACAGATCCTTTCCATGATTAGGCTTCAGATGGTGCTTGCTCCGAATAAGCAAATAAATCGCCGCTTTTTCCGCTCCTAACTCTTTTGTAGTCATTACGATAACTAATTCGTTGGGCGGCAATGGGGGAATTCTCTATCCCTTGAGGATAATTCCCTACCCACAAGTGCACCTTAGCGCGACATACCAACCTGATCGACTTTCTCACCGCGATGAATGTGAGGAGGAAAGGCATCCGCGATATAGCCAGACAGCACCTCAGCCAGCGGCTCAGCGAGTGTCGTTAGCAGTTCGAGGTGGTGGCCGGGTACAGTCTCCACTTCAAGCTTGTCCACCAAATGATCCCAGACGGCCCGGGGATTGGCCGGGAAAACCGTTCTGGTCGCCGCCTTTACGAACTTTACGGTGCCAGAGTATGGACGGGGCCGGTAGCTCGCCAGTGCCCGAAAACCGCTGTCCACCATTCGGGCGGTTGGCACCGGAAACCACACACCGTCCGCTCGATCGGGCGTAACGCTTTCAGGGACCTTAATGCCGAGGCTTTTCAATATACGGCGTCCGACCCTCCAGGCGAAGAGGCGTAATTGTTGCGACAAAAACATATAGCGCGTGTCAGGGTAGCTATCCAACAAGACGACGAACCCCACCCTTTCGCCGTCTTCGGAAAGGCGTCTAGCCACTTCGAGCATGACCAACCCGCCGAATGAATCACCGATGAGGTGGTAGGGACCATGAGCTTGACGCTTCTTGATCGTCTCAAGATGGGAGTCAGCTATCTCTTCAACATGTTCGAATGGCCGATCCAAATCATCCAATCCCCTCGCCTGCAGTCCATAGATTGGATGTCGAGATCGAACATGCTTAATAATGTGAAAGAGCTCCATAATACTGCCCCCAAGGCCATGTGTGACAAACACTGGAGGTTCCTCGGAGCCGATCGTCAGCGGGATAAGGGGGGCAAGCCGAAATGGATCGGGCGACTCCAGCAGCTCGGCTAGTAAGTTGATTGTGGACGCGGTGTAGAGCATCTCGGGACGAAATTGCCGGCCGGCTATGTTTGTGATCTCGGAGGCGAGCCGAACAGCTGACGAAGGGTCGCCACCTAATTCGAAGAAGTTATCATCGACGCCGACGGTCGAGATCCGCAGCAAACGCTGCCAAATCGGCTTGAGAATTTCGGTGGTCGCAGGAGCTTGTAGATTGGCGGGTTGAGGTTTATTTGGGAGATCTAACACACGTGTCCTTTTGACAGGCTGCCCGGGCAAATTGGCCAGCATGTACCCAGCCATATAGTCTTTCGCTGCCAAGTTTCACTAGAGGCGATGCGCACCTGACATGAATTGCTGATGCCACAGCTCAAATGAAAGCAGGAGATAGATGTGCCTCAGGTTCCAGGCCTGTTCTTTCTCATGGTGTTCGATCATTCGACGAATAAAGTCCCGGTTGAAGTAGTGGTTGACGGCTGCCTTCTCGCTTAGCAAGCAATCGTTCACGAAGGGCCGCATAGTGGTTCTTAGCCATCGATCAATCGGGTTTGCGAACCCCTTTTTTTTCCGCCACACGACCTTCTTCGGTAGCCATTTTCCAATCGCTTTCTTATGAAGATACTTGCCTTGCAAGAATCTGAGCTTCAGGCCGGGAGGCAGAGTTTCGACGAATTCTATCAGACGATAATCGAGAAACGGCACTCGTACCTCGAGCGAGTTGGACATCGAGGTTTTGTCTCCGACCATCAAGAGATCGTCAGGGAGATTCGTTCGGGTGTCCAGGTAGAGAATCTGTGTGAACGGATCTAGGCTCTTTACCTCGGACTGCAATTGGCGCAAGGCTTGCTTGGCTTCAACTCCGTTCGCAGATATTTGTTCTCGAAGCCAAGGCTGGAAAAGTTGAGCCTTCATTTCCGGAGTGAAAAAGGAATAGACGCTTACGAAGCGCGACAACACATCTCTTTCATATAGGGAAGAGAGCCCCCTCTTCCACTGCTCCCGTTTGACATACCGTTCACCGATTTTCTTGAGGAGGCCCTTCGTTATAGCTTGCGGGAGAGAGGAGTATGCGCCAGAAAATCTTATACCTACATATCGTCCATACCCAGCCCATGGTTCGTCAGCGCCCTGCCCCGTCAGCGCCACTTTTACTTTTTGACTGGTTATACGACTGACGAAATAAAAAGCCGCTGCCGTTTCATTCCCGACGGGTTCTTCCAAGTCCCAGAGGTATCTCTGATAATACTTTTCGTAATCCTGAGAACTCAGCACCTGCTCGCAATGATCGGAACCGAACATACGTGCAATTTCGCGTGCATCGTCGGTTTCGTTCGACTCCTCGCCGTCGGCAAACCCAATGGTAAATGTGCGGACAGCCTTGTTGGATAGCTTGCTCATCAGGGCGAGCAAACAGCTGGAATCCACGCCGGAACTCAGGAAAAGCCCCACTGGAACGTCGCTCCTCATCTGTAGACGCACTGCATCTTCGACGAGCGCCTGGTATTCTTCGACCAATTCCAGTTGTTTCACCTTTGCTCGGATCTGCGGCGTTGACTTCCAATACCGCCGTATCTGAATTCCGCCGGCTTGAACAATCATGCTGTGCGCAGGAGGTAATTTCTGAATGCCTTGAAATAACGTGTATGGCGATGGAACGTACCTAAGAGTGAATAGCTGGCTTAGGGCCGGGATGTTCACTTCTCGCGGACATTCCCGATCTACGAGCAGACACTTGATTTCTGACGCGAAGAGAAGACGGTCATCAAGCAAGACATAATAGAGAGGTTTTATGCCGAGGTGATCTCTGGCAATGAACAGTCTGCGCCGCTTGGAGTCCCACAAGGCGAAGGCGAACATCCCGTTGAATCGATTTGTACATTCATCGCCCCATTCCTCGTATCCGTGGACGATAACTTCTGTGTCCGACTGAGTTCGGAAGATATGACCTTTCTTCTTCAGCTCGTCGCGCAATTCGACGTAATTGTATATTTCACCGTTGAAGACGACGTTTACGGTGTCGTCCTCGTTCGCAATGGGTTGGCCTCCCCCTTCGAGATCGATAATGCTGAGGCGACGGTTAGCCAAGCCTACACCTGGGCCGAAATAAATGCCTTCACCGTCGGGACCGCGATGCTGGATACGCGCGTTCATATTGCGCAACAACTCGCGATCGACTGATCTACCCTTGGTATCGAAAATGCCGCAGATTCCGCACATGTTGGGGAGAACTCAGCACCTTTCTGGTCGAGGAGACGTTCGGTAGGTCAAGGCATACGCCCTTGATGCCTTTCTATACTACCGAGTCTTGGCTCTCATATTGCTTGGTTTTTGGGGCACCATTGAACAACGAACGGATTCTGCGTTTCAGGGCAAACGCAAAAGGAAGCCACCTGTATGCACCTAGCAATTTCAGGCGGAATTCCAACGGCCAATCCGTTGGATCGGTCGAGACCCGGCCGATCACAAATGTCGCAACTTCAGAGGGCGCCATCGATGGGACCGTCGTATAAATTCGTCTGTATCCGGCTTCCGAACACCACTTAATCAAATTGTCGTCAAAATCGCCGTACGGAAAGCTGAATAATGTCACATCCCGACCCAACGTCCGTTCCAAAGTCGTCCGAGATTCTTTCAGTTCTCTTTTGGCGTCGGTCTCGCTAATCTCTGTGAGCATCGGATGAGTGACACTGTGTGACCCGATTACGACCCTATCGGCAATCTCGCGCAGTTGAGTAGAGGTCAGGATACAGCCTGGTCTATCTGAGTACGGCATATCTGGGTAATGACGCCAGTCAGATTCCTGTCCCAGCTTTCCAGTCACGACAAACAGGGTTCCCGGGATGTTCCTGGCCTCTAACTCGGGCAAAGCGTGTTTGACGAAAGTGATCAAGCCGTCATCGAAGGTAACTGAGACAAAACGACTTCCGCTGCGAAGGGGTGGCTGCAAATCAACAGGCGCGGGTTCCGCGAACCGCAACAAAGTGTCCATCTGCCGTGCGAATTGTTGACGTTGTTGTGAGCCAACGTCATGGTAACAAAGTACGACCAACGTTCCCCGCTCGGTCTTTGTATTCAGACGCCGCCGCAATGTGGCTCCAATCCAGGAAACGGCGAAGAAGCATAGCGAAATGATCAATTTGACTACACGCTTCAGAGTATAAATTCCGACCTGGAATCCATCTCGGTTTGCCGTGTGTCTCACTCCCGAGCTCGCCGAGGTCAGCCGGAAGAGCAGTCTTAGCCTTTCTCTTTGGTCCTTTCGCAGGAAGGCGACGAATTCACTGGATACCGGTCTGCGATCCCTCCGAATCGAGGACCATACGAAGCCTGCTAACCTCGCCATCCCTCCTGTAAAGAATGGTCTTTCAACAATGCGCTGAGCACATTTGAAGACTTCAAATAAGGGGTCACTCCCAAGGGAATAATCCATTCTCCCTTCACGAAACTTATACGGCAGCACATTGTCGCCATCGCCCGTAGGCCTATGGTGGAGCATATTCAGCTCGGGAAAGGCCTTCGCGGCCCAACCATTCATCATCGCAGAAACCTGCGCGTGCCAATCCTCTCCGCCGTACTTCAGTACGGCGTATCCACCGATTGCTTCGTAGCATTCTCGCCGAACCAGCTGAGCACCGTGAGCGACGGAGTAAACTCTGTTGGTTGTGTTGCTCTGGTAATCTTCTCCTTTCTTATCGCTCACAAACCCGCTCGCTATACCTAGCTTTGGATCAATTTCAAAGTGCTCCATTAAGCTTTCAAAGTAGGAAGGGTCAACTGAGATATCAGCGTCCAGATTGCCAATGAAGTCGAACGGAACGTCTTGTAGCAGCCTACTCCCACCCTGCAGCGCGACCACCTTTGAAGCGAAACTTCTGCCGGGAGCTCGCGGGACTCGCAAGAAGCGGATGAAATCATGCTTTTCTGCATACGCCAGAATAATTTCGTCAGTTCTATCAACAGAGCCGTCGCTGACGATAACCCACCTCTTGGGCAAGCGTGTTTGGGAGAGCACCGATTGAATCGTCTTCTCAATGTATGCTTCTTCGTTGTACGCGGCCGTCATCAAGACATAACTTGCCGGCCCATCTTGGTGCAGGGGTTCGGATATTCGATGAGGAGCTGATGATTCGCGCGCAGGAGAAACGGCGTCCGAACGCGAACTGGCATTTCCCCTCATTAGATCTGGAACCGAGGGGTGCCCCGGAAGGAGTCCGCGGAATTTATCCGTAAGTTCTTCGAAACCAAGCGACCACAAGAACCCGGCCGTCCACCTTTGCCATGCCCTCAGAACATCGTCTTTGCCGCGGAGAAGCAAAAGCATCGGCGATAGAATTGCGATGGCCAACGATCGCATGAGGCTAACGAGACCGATCGTGACGCGATAAAGGACCGCATAGGCCGTTCCGCGCCACCTTCGGTAGAATTGCCAATGCGCTTCTCTTTGCATGGTCGAAATCCAGCGTTCCCCGCGACCCTGACCATGGCTGCTTTTTCCCCCGTGATGAACAATCGTTGCGGTTCCGATGTAATAAGTCTTCCACCCCTTCACAAGTGCCGCAGCGCTGACTTCGATGTCTTCGGCGTACATGAAGTATTGGGTATTTAAACCGCCCACCGCCTGGTAGACCTCGCGAGGGATCATTTGACACGCGCCACAAACAGCGTCCACCCTCACGAGATCCGGCGATTCGGAAAACAGCGGGTCGAGAGACCACAGTTTTGCCCCCGGGAATCGCAATCGGAGCCACTCCGAGCTAAGGGCCTCAGCCAAGATCGTGGGAAAGCGTTTAATGCATGGGGTCTGAACGGAGAGGTCGCTGTTCAACAGTTTGCAACCCAAAATTCCCGCGTCCCTCGTCCTGCTCAACGCGTCATACATCCTGTGAATTGCGTCACCGACGATCTCTGTATCGGGATTCAAAAGGAACACAACTCTGCCCAAGCTATGCTCGAAAGCCAAATTGTTAGCCCGCGCAAAACCGAGGTTTGTTTCACTCTGGATGAACCGCACCTGCGGAAATTCGTCCGCGACCATTTCCGCGGCGCCGTCAAAGGAGGCATTGTCCACGACGATCACTTCGAAATCCAGTCCGTGCGTTTCGCGATAGATGCTGTCCAGGCATTTACGCAGAAATCCTTTGGAGTTCCAATTCACGATGAGTATGGACAGATCCGGTGCAGGGGTCATGAGTGAATCTCCGGGAGATGGTGCGTCAAAGTCTGTATTATCGGCATACGCTGCCCGAGCGCAGAAAATGGCTGCGAAACCGATAAGATCGTGGCCGACAGAGCTGTACCACGCTGCGACATGCGCGAGCATTTGCCGGCCAAGTTAACCTCATTATGCCGTCTCACGAGTTTGACCTTCGGCTGTCGCGCAGCGAAACGCGCAACGTTCTGAGTCCACTGCGGCTATCTTCATCTGCGGAAACCAGGGTGCGCGACGGTTCGCTGCGGCGCGGTAATGCTCAAGCCGTTCCCAGGCCCAGCCAATGATCGACGGTCCCAAAGCCTTGTTATCTTTCATGCGAGTGGCACGAAGACAACGGCGCCCTCGTTTCAATTGCTGTTTCATCAGATCGCGCAAAGCGTCGAAGTGAGGCCCGCTGTCCAATCGCTGGAGCACCTCTTCGCGAATTCTTATTTCATGTTCGACGATATCGAGGTGAATCGCTTCATGTCCTAACGTGGACTCGAGCTTTGCTTGCCGGGTCGCCAGCGGTTCGCGGATAAACGTCCACGGCCCCGCGAGCGAAAGTCGCAGCGCCATTTCCATATCCTCGAGGAGCCGGAGCGACTCGTCGAAACCGCCGACGCGCAGCAGGACATCCCGGCGTATGGCCACGGCCTGGTTGAAGAGGATAAATCGTGTCGTGAATATCTCGGTTGGGTTCAGCCACAACCCTTCCTCAATGGGAGGATCTATAGGCGCATTTTTAAACGAAACGACCGTAGTATGAGGAAGTTCAACAACACTGTTGCACAGGCATGCGACTGACTCTTTGTATTTTTGCAACAGGGAAACCTGACGTGCGATTTTGGTCGGATGCCACAAGTCGTCGGAATCCTGGAACGCCACGATTTCGCCGTTTGCCATCGCGATCCCCCGATTCCGCGCCGCCGAGGGCCCGCCATTCGGTTGAAAGGTCCATCGAATGCGACCGCCATACGATTTCAATACCGACGGGGTGTCGTCGGTCGAACCATCGTCAACGATGATTATCTCGATGTTGGGATACGTTTGCTGACAAATGTTCTCGATCGTCTGCCCGATAATCGCCGCGCGGTTGAAAGTGGGAATGATTACGCTAACCTGAGGCCCGTTTTTCAATGAACTCTCCATCACTCAAAAGCTCGGTCCGGCGCACAGCATGACACTAGGGACAGCAACTGAATGGCAAAGAGTCCTCTCGAAGGGGCGCACATTATCGGGGCGTGAGCGATTCAAATTCGGCGCCAATGACTGACTGGACTCAGAGGTCGGTCTGGGTCGAACTGTTGTTTGGATGCCACCGAAACATTTTCTGGCGATCGACGGACGAAATTAGGCGCACTAACAGCACCGGCAACAGACTCTGCCATTCGCGTGCGTGCTGCAAGACTGACAGCCGAGATAATCGCCAAGAGACAATACCAAGGGACAATAACCTGGTCCCAATACCCGATACCCAGAAAACCTACCAGATTCGCGAACAACGAGCTCCCCACAGCCCAGACGAAAATTTCTCGTTGCTTATCCCCTTCAAAGTACTGTCGAGCCCTGCCTATATACTTGCAAGCGAAAACCAGAAGAGCGAAGAATGCAATAAGCGGTATCAGTCCAGATGTGTCCGCGGTCGCGACGTATTGATTCGCCAGATCCCCCATTTCCCAGCCCCAGTTTGCGAAATTCTTGGTGCCGATCAGGGCCCAGCTGGAAAAATGGAGTATGCACTGGTTTATCAGCTCGGACCTGTGCCATGAAGAAGAGCCGTCAGCCAAGTGTACGCGCGCAATGAGCTGCCACACCGACGCTTTCATCACCATCTGCAGTCCGACGAGTACTCCCACGATGCTCCATCGAACCGTCCGCATATTTCGGCGCAGCGGCCACATAAGCAGTGCAAGCGCCGAGGCAATCAGGGAGAACAGCGCCGTGCTCGAACCTACGGCGAATGGAATAACAGTGGCACCGACTAAACCAAGCGCTGCGAGCAACCGGTGCTTCCGATTCAATCTCCACCACCCGAAATAAAGCGGCGCCATGAATCCGCCGAACGTGCCGGCAATTATCGGGCTACCGAAGCAACCCATCGCCCGAAATGAATCCCCGCGCTCACTCGCGGTAGCTAGCGTCGACGCGTTGGCACCGCCCAGAACCGCGTAGAACAGATTCCGGCTCGTGAAGGATTCATACACCATGAATCCAGCCACCACGACGATCACGCATGCCAGCACCCCGAGCGCGCGCTCGATATCTTCCTGGTCCCGGATCAGAAACCGAAGCAGAAAGTACACGCCGTACGCTGTATACAGAACCCCCAGCTGATAAACCACTTCGCCCCATGCGTGCCATAAGAGGATACCGTCAATGGCTATGAACGTCGTCAGCAGCACGAACGCCTTATCCATCTCGTTCATGCCGCCGCTAAAGATCTTGTCCTTGCCCGAAAGTTTTGCCCAGGACATGCGCGCCAATCCAAAGAGTGCCAGCATCCTTAACATGAAAAAATGCAAGCCTCCCAACACCACGACTTGGTTGATGGGTATTAGAATTCCGAATATCAAGAAGGGGATCATCACCTTCTTTCGGGGCAGAACCAAAATCAAGAGGCCCGAGAAGAGCGTAACCGCCAGAACATAAGGATTGACGATGGAATCCGTTACCCCTCCACCGTATGCCGGAATTGCTCCCAAGGGCTAATCCTCCTCGGTCCGTTTCAAACTTACTGGAATGTTGGCGCTTGCATGCTTCGCGCCTCATCCATTCTCGAACCAAACTTTACGTTCGAACTCGGTGGCACTGCCTGGACTTGTATCTGCGGATACCCGGGCAACCTCCGACCAAGTGCAGCTCGAAGTCGTTCCACTTTTGAGGCCATGTACCCGATGGCTCGGCCCGCTTGGGAGGTGCCGCGGATCATTTTCGCGATCTTCAGGTCGCGTTTCGCATGTTTCAGCTGCCTGCCTATCACAGGGCGTAGCCGAGCACCCTCGCCATTTTCCGGCAACCGTTCCAGAACAATCTTCCACTTCTGTACGTAGTTCTCCGCAAGCAGCACAGGCCGCTCAATAGCGTGCCGGGAGATGCTATTGGCCGTGCCTTGCTTCTGCATCACCAGCGGAGTGCGAATAAAACCCCAAGGCCCCAGGTAAGCCAGGCGAATCGCCATCTCGTGGTCCTCCAAGCATTTTAGCCTCTCATCGAATCCGCCGATTTTCTCGACCGCCGACCTGCGAATCGTCGCCGCCTGGTTGAAAATGATAAATCTCGTCGCGAGCACATCCGCTACGTTCGTCCAGATTCCCTCTTCAAAGGGTGAGTCGATCCCGGCATTTCCGAAGGAGTCGACCACGCGTCCCTCGGCAGTATAGATGTCTGTATTGCAAATGCAGCAGGGAACGGATTCGCCCGCGCGCTGGAGCAGTGACACCTGACGTTCGATCTTGCTCGGATGCCACGCGTCGTCCGAGTCCTGAAACGCCACGATCTCGCCCCGGGCCATCGCAATTCCCCGGTTTCGCGCAGCGGACGGACCGGAGTTCTTCTGCACGGTCCATAGCACCCGCTCCCCATAAGACTTCAGCACCGCCGCCGTGTCATCCGTCGATCCATCGTCTACAACGATCACTTCGATGTTTCGGTACGTCTGCTCGAAAATGTTGTCGATCGTCTGCGCAATGATCCCCGCCCGGTTGTACGTGGGAATGATTACGCTGACTGACGGTAAGCCCATCATTCACGCCTCTTGTGCATCTTGGCTCGATTTGACTGGGACGCCGATGCTCCTACGCTTCGTGCTTTAGCCACCTAGCAAATCCTGAGCCTGACGCTGGCAGATGGCTCTATCGCTTGCACTTTCATCTTCGGGTATCCTGGTAGCCGTCGGCCAAGCGCCGTTCGAATCCGTTCTACTCCCGAAGCCATCGACCCAACGACTCGGCCCGCCCGCGATCTGCCGTGGGTCATTCGTGTGATCTTGAGTCCCCGTTTCGCATTTCGCAGTTGCCTTTCGATCGTCTCTCGCCACAGAGGCCCTCCGCCATCCTCACCCGACCTCTCCTGAATGATCTTCCACATGTGCAAGTTCTCTTCTGCAAGGAGTACTGGACGTTCGATAACTGCTCGGGAGATGCTATTGGCTGTGCCCTGCCTTTGGGTGACGAGCAGGGTGCGAATAAACGCCCAAGGCCCCTCCTGGGCCAATCGGATTGCCATCTCGTGATCGTGCATGGTTATCAGCCTTTCATCAAACCCGCCGATCTTCTCGATCACTCTCCTGCGAATGGCCACTGCTTGGCAGAAAATGAAGAACCTCGTGGCCAGAACGTCGGCCGCGTTCGTCCAGACACCTTCTTCGTATGGCGGGCAAATGGGAGCGTTGTCGAATGAGGTGTACACCCGCACATCGCCCCTAACGATATCCGTATTGCAGATGCAGCAGACCACCGATTCCCCCACACGTTCCAGCAATGAGACCTGCCGCTGGATCTTGCTCGGATGCCACAAGTCGTCCGAATCCTGGAACGCCACGATCTCGCCCCGAGCCATTTCAACTCCACGGTTCCTGGCCGCCGACGCTCCCGCGTTCGGCTGAGTTGTCCACTGCAACCGCCCGTCGTAGCCGGCAAGCACCTGTTTCGTGTCGTCCGTCGAGCCGTCATCCACGACGATCAGTTCGATATTCTGATACGTCTGCTCGAAAACATTCTCAATTGTGTCCCCAATCATTTTCGCGCGATTGTACGTGGGGATAATTACGCTCACCAATGGGCTCTGGTTCACCGGGCTCTCCTCATCGGATCATCCCGGAAAAGACAATCGCCAATGCGGTAATCGCCGCAAATGAGGCGAAATTCGTCAACTCCGCGCGTACTGCAGGAGCGCAACGGTTACGCAGCCCAATCAGCATGGGAACATAATTGGCCAACGGCGCAAGAGTCAGCACCCAAAGAGCTCCGTGGAATCCGAAGCGTCCAAACGCGATGGATAGTCCAATCCCAAGGAAAGTTAATTTGGATATGTTCGCGATCGCCGCGTATCGCGAGGTTCCCAGAGCGAATAGCATTGTGGCAGGTACCGATATGAACAATTCCACTGCCCCTCGTATGCCGAGCAATTGCAACATCCAGCCCGTCTGGGCATACTTGGGCCCCAGGAGCAGATGCACGATCCAGCCACTGCCAAAAACGAACCCGACCGACATAGATGAGCTTAGGAGAAGCACTAAATGACTGGTCTTCCTGAAATGTCGGATAGCTCCCTCGCGATTCTCACGGATCGAATCCGAAATCATCGGGAAAAATACTTGTCCCACCACTTGCTGAAAACCTCTGGAAGCTGCCGAGGAGATTGATAGAGCCAGAGAAAAACAGCCCAGTTCAACCATGCTCACAAACTTGCCTACGACCAGCCGTTCTGCCTCTCCAGCCAGAAAATAGGTGGACGTCGAAACAAAAATGCCTGCTCCGAAAGCAAGGATTACTTTCGCTGCTTTTGGATCCCAATCCAGAGACACGCGATTGTCGGCAATCACGTGGCTCGCGATGGTGAGGGCGACCGTAGCGGCCACGCGTCCCGCGACGAGAGCCCACGCAGTCGGCGAAATTACCGCCCAGATCACCGACACGAGCAGCCCGCAAACGTCGCTTCCCGTGTTTAACATCGTCAACTCTTTAAGCCGTACGTGCCGAGTCAAGAGCCAAATCGAGCCACTGCCGAACCCACGGACCAGTGTAGAGAGCGAACCGACGACGGCCAGCGCGAACACTGCTGGTTGGTGATAGAAGATCGCAAACGGGTAGGCAAGTGACGCCGCTACGACCCAAAGAACTCCACCCCGTGCCATCTGAATGATAAATGCCGTATTAATGAAAAGGGGGTCATCTCCCCGCTCGTTTTGGACTACGTCCATTCCGATTCCCAGATCGGAGAGCGATTCCAGACCAGACAGGAATACACTTACGAGTGCAACCAGCCCAAACGCCTGTGGGGCTACCAGTCGAGCGAGGACGAGGGTCGACGCAAGTCTGACGATTTGACTCGCGCCGTAGCCCACCACCGTCCAGGTCCCACCTCGGAAGGCCTTCAGCACCCTTCCCGATGCGGAGATCCCGCCCAGCCCAGGAATGCGTTGGGCAAGCCCGACCGCGGCCAGCTCGACTGCAGACGGCTGGACCTGAACGGCACTCGCTGCTTCGTCCGTTGAGATATCAGTCATTTGTTTGCGATACGGTCCTATCCGATTGGCCAGCTCGGCACCCGACACCATCCCGCCGATACCCATAGATCCAAACCACCTGAAACCCATCGGCGCTGCGGAAATTAAGGTCGAGACAGCTCATCTGGTAACCGAACCCATTCTTTTCCAATGTAGCGAGCATATGGGAAAGGCAGTCAGGTCTGCCGGCGATGTGGTGGTGATACTCAATGACCATCTCCTTGATTTGGCGGAGCGCCCCGCAACCGGCCATCTCATCAATCACCTCGGTCTCTACGCCCTCGATATCCAGCTTTAGGAAGTCAACCTCCCGATCACCCACAAGCGCTGACAATCGCACGCAGGGAACAACGATCTCCTTTGGAAGATGACCCTGTGCAATCGTGCTCATTCCTAGGTCACCCGGGTTGTTTTCGTTCACATAAAAGCTTATCTCGCCGTCCCGGGACGAGATCGCTTTGTTACAGAGCGTCACATCCTTCCAGCCGTTTTGCTCGGCGTTCTTCTGCAGCATACGAAACGCAGCGGGGTCAGGTTCGACCGCGATCACTTCGGAATCGGGTGCAATTTTCTTGAAGTACAATAGGGACATTCCGACATTACTACCGCAATCGATGATCAGGGGCCGCGATGTATTCAGGGTAAACCGGTAAACCTGGGAAATGAATATCTCTCGGTACAGGTGAAGAGCCATGTCCGGGCTAGCAGCTGAGAAAGAATAGCCAAAAATGGGCACCTCGGAGCCTTGCGAGGGAGCGAGTCCGGCGGCTCTCATCCGAAGGTAGTCCCAAACCAACTCGCGTCGTGGCAGGCCGTCTTTGCGCCGCAGTATGTCGTAGCAATCAAACAGAAATTGTTTCATTGTCCCTGGTCCAAAGACCTACCGGGCCAGCTCACTGTCCCGTGCCGTCGCGCGGGACCGCACTCGATCGCCTTCTGTGATCGAAGCTTGCTTTAGCGCGGCGTCCACCTGCTTCAGAAGCATTCCGGTGTCCGACACTCTCGGCCCACTCGGTTTCATTCGTCGCACATGTCGGTGATACATTGCGCGGAGCCTCATGTAGCGCACGTCCACGTTGAATCGGGTTACCTTGATGCAGGGCGTGTACACAGGCAGAGCTCCTGCCCATTTCCGCCTGATATGCCGGTAACAATCGTAAAATTCGTTCGGAAGAGCCACATGCCGATGCGTGTTGTGAATGCAGAAGGCGGAAATGGCGTAGCTCGTCATCCCGCGTTCGGCTGCCTGTAGACAGATATCCGCGCCGTACATGTGGAAGTGAGGGATCGACGCGTCGAACCGCAATCCAGAGGATCTTCGTAGAATCAGAACGATCTCATCCAAAGTCTGCACCGGCGCCGGATTTCCGAACGGTTTCCCAATCAGTCCTAAACCCGAGTCGTACAGGTATCCGCGGCCTTCATTACTCTTCGTCTGGCCGTAGCATCCCAGAACTCCCCAATTCGGATCGTCCATTTCCAGCTGCCTGATCACGTCTTCCAGATCGGCCAGCCAGCTTTCCGGTAGATAGACATCCTGATGAACGAACACCAACATGTCGTTCGCGCTCCGGTCGATCGCGTCGTTGTACGCTGTCGCCGCCGACGGGAACCCTTCTTGGAGCAAAATCTGATGTGGGTGCGGCTCGCGTACGCCCGGCGATGCAAGGAAGTTCACTTCCAGCGTTTCCCGGCTGTTTGTCGCTATTACAAACGTCAAAGGAGCATTTCGAATGAATTTGCTCATGGCAATAGGTCGCGAGCGCTCTAATTACCTTCCGCTATTTGCACGGGCGGAACAAGCGGCAAGGGCTTTTCGCTGTTCTAGGCCAGAACTGCCCTGGTGTCGTCGGGAAGATACATACTGCCGGCTTCTCGACGCTGCATTTTCACTTCGGTGCGGGCCATCGTTTTGCCGTCGCCTTTGCGCGAAATCGAGCCCACGAAGACTGTGGAGCTGTCGTCGTGACAATCGCGGGCTGAATGCAGGCGATAAATAAGCGTCTCGCTCGGGCTGGCGTTGGCGAAATAGCACACGTCGCGCCCGACCGGCGACCATTCCAGCGCCGCCTGCGCTCCGCCTAGGTGGCGCATCAAGCAAATGTCTGAAATGTTGGGGTAGGCCGCGAAGTAGAGGAGGCCCAATCCGTTGATATCGTGCTGCGGCACGATCTCATACTCGGTTTCGAAGAGCGCCGGGCCAAGGTCAGTCGCCCGGAGCCGGCGATACTCATCGATGAAGTCTGGAAGAGCATCCAGCGACGGGATAGCGAATCCTTCTGGGAGGGACGGCTGGCCCTTTACGAGCGAGGTGTTGGAGCCATGCTCGCCGAACCTCGAGAAGGAGGTAGCCACATCGAACACGATGTCAGCGCCGTCTCCCGAGATTTTCGTCTTGGAAAAAAACATACCGGCGCCAAAACGGTTCATTTCGGACGATAGCTCGAGCCGTGAATCGATCTTGATGTCGCGAAGCGGGATGCGTGAGCGATAGCGCAGACGCGTAAACGTCGCGTATAGCCGCGCGCCCGCCTGATCGGCTATATTCCTCGTCTTCACGCCGAGCGCCGACGTAAGCATGTACCAGTGCACGTCTCCGGCTTCCCTGAAAAGCCAGCCTTCCGACAGCCCGCCCATCGCCATCTGCGGCAGGTTTATCTCATAGGAGCGGTGAGCTGTCGCCGGTCGATCTACGCGTTCTATCCCCGGCTTCGCCATTCCGCTTCGCGTCCAACGGCTAACGTCAAGGGGGCAGGTGATCGATGTCCAATCTTCGTCGGAGATGGTGATGCCCTCGGTCTCTTCGATTTGCGCTCGCAAGGTGACCAGGGCGAAGCTGTCGATGGCCAGCTCTCGAAAAGGTTTTGCGAGATCCTCGTTTCTCAGCTGGGGCAAGTACGAAAGCAGTGCGTTCATTGGCGAGACGTGGCCTTCGGCCCTCGCCCTTGGCGTTTTCGCCGTGGGCGCTGCGATACCTTCCAGGCGCAGAAACTCCGGCATCCGAATGCCCCACTTCCCGGTGACAATTCCTCTCTCGACGATTCTGGCCGGCACGCCCATAACCGCGGTGTTCGAGGGCACATCGGACGCCACGACGGAGTTTGGTCCCACGATGCAATGATCGCCGATGGTCACGCCGGGCATGATCTTCGCGCCGGCCCCGATCAGGCAATGCGACCCGATTCGGGTGTCCTTGTGAGGGCCGTTCACGAAGTCGTGCGTAAGGATCGCGGAGCCGAAGGTGAGGGCTGTGTAATCGCCGATATGGATACCCTTCGGATTCGTGAGATCCATCTTTGTGCTCGACGAGATATTCACTCCCTCGCCGATGTCCATGCCCCACACTTTACGATAGTACGTCCGCAGGGCGGCCGTCGAGACGTTGTAGGCAAGTCTTTTGAGTCGGCTTAGCATTTGAATCGTCCTGGATTGATGGGGATTAGAAATTCGCGCCGGCTAGCGGCAACTTTCGCGCGGCCGCTTGTCGCTGCTGCGGCCCTGACCGGCCTGAAGTTCATAGCACCTGTTCGGCGCCGGCTAATTTTTCGACAGCAAACACCAGTCCCGCCTTGGCAAAAAAGAGATGAGCTCTATACCCGGCCGGAAGTAATGCCTCGACCACATCCCATACGGGCAACGCTCTTTCCGGAATATCTTCCACCGCAAACCATCCGCCCGGCTTAAGCCTGTGCAAAGCGAATCCAAGGGTAGCAATGTTGGCATTCGGTGCATGCAAGCCGTCATCAATAATCAGATCGAATGCGCAACCTCTCAGTGACTCGCCAAACGCTTCAAACGAACTCAGGTCCGTTTGATCCACAAAGAAAGTCTTTATCCGATCTTCCTCAAATAGGATTCGCCTATCAACATCGGCACCGTACACGCGTGCGTTGGGCAGATATTCTCGGAAGGCGCGGAGCGAGGCTCCTGGCCTTCCGTCCCGCCCCATGTGCGAGACAACATCCGTGTTGTTCGTTCCGAGCCCAATTTCGAGAACGTCCGTCACCGCATCGGGATTCTTCAGTATGAGAGAGTAAATGTAGTGATAGTCGTGCGTCGTTGCCTTATCGCTACCGTACTTATCGAACGCGCGCTTCAACTGAAGAGCGCGATTCTCCGAATCCGCATCCCTGTAAAGTTCGGACGTATGAGTCGCACGTCCCGAAACCAGTTTTCTTCCGATTCCCGCCAAGAAACCAGCCAAGAAGGGAAATGTCTGTTGCGCCCCAAGGGTGGTCAGTCTGGCGCATACTCTGTATGACCCACCCCAGTTTGGCGCAAATAACGAAAAGTCCTCTACAATTGCGACATCGCGCCCATAGACGATGCGGCTGGCGAGATAACGAGTTTTCCACTCTATCCACCTCGCAATCGGAAAGCCCTTGATCCATCTTGTCACTCGCCTGAAAGCGCTTGCGCGATTCGGCGAGGCACCGGCCAAAGGCACCGTCGTGGTCACAGGCGAAATTGGCTCTGGATCTACCATGGTTGATCCTTTGAGACGCCCGCAGCGACCAATTTCCCTCTCGTCGGATATTGGGCGAGGGTGCTGCGATACACATCCAGCAGCTTCACTCCGGCCGCATCCCACGTGATACTCGCCGCATCCGCGAGACTAGCTGCTCGAAGCCTCTTAAGCAGGACACCGTCTTCATGAAGCAGAGTAATATGATTCGTGAGCGCCTCTACGTCCCCGACTCGATGGACAAGGGCGTTTTTCATATGCTCGCAAACTGCTCCGGCAGCTTCCGACACCACCAGGACGCAGCCGCTCCCTCGTGCTTCAGAGGTCACCAAAGCGCTGCCTTCTTCGACCGTCGGTAGAACGAGGATATCGCTCTGCCGCATTAGCTCCGGCACGTCCGACCGCTGTCCCAGCACTCGCACGCTGGGGTCGGCTAGCATCGGCGCCAACTTTTCTCGATACGCTGGCAGGAATTCTCCGGCTATAACGAATTTTCCGTACCGGTGTGCCGGCGATCTCAGCCAAGCCTCGAGTGCGTAATGAAGACCCTTCTTGGGAGCGCACAGACCCACGAAAAGCATCGTCAGCCCTGCTCCCTCCGCCCGCTGTTCCAGAGCGGGGTGGAACCTCTCAGCATCGAAACCATATTGATGACGTGCCAGCTGCTCGCGGGGATACCGAGCATCGAGGAACGTGCGCATCACGAAGTCCGAGGGGCAAAGCAGCTTCGTCGCTAATCGGTATTCCTCCTCTTCTCTCGCCAGTACGTTCTCCTGGTATGCGTCATGGTGGTCGGGCGGCAACTTCACTCCCAGTCGATCGCACTCCCGCTGGACCACTTCGTAAACGTATCGTGTGTAGGCGTTTGGCCTTTCCAGGACCGTAGGAATTCCAAGCCGAGCTGCGGTCCTAAGGGTGCGCAGCGCACCGATCGGCCAGCAGTGGACGATGTCGATCTGGCCCCTAAGTTTTTCCAGCCGCCGCGCAACGATCCAGTCATGGAGCTCGCAAGCCCGCGCCATCCCCAACACCCTGTACGGAAGTCGCAGTTTCCCGCGAGATAGCGTGGGCTGCACCCGCACGGCAGGGTCGACAGGCCTGTGCAGGACGCCCGGACATGCCAGCACGTCTGCGCGATTCCGCGCCAGCCCATTCACCTGCTGCCAGGCTATATGACAGATTCTGCCCGCGCCTAGCTTATGCGGAAAACTGTAGAGGACGCGGACGCGGTCCGGGTTAGTTGTCATTGATCTTCAGCCACAGCGTAAGGTTGGATGTGAGTTTGGGTCACTTACCGTCAACATACTCAATGCGCGGCCGAAACAAGAAGAGCCCTACAAAGGCTGACCTAAGACACATCACGGGGTAACCGTGGCGGGTAATCATATTAATGAGCCAGGCGCCGTATTTGACCAAGCGCCATACCTTCAAACGGAGTGTGGTGTCTGAAATCAGAATGCGAGCGGCCCTATTCCTTGCTTGCAGCAGCTGCTTGCCCCGAAATCCTCGGCCGTCGCGGCCCTGGTGATGGACGACGACGCTTCCGAGAATCAAGTAGCATGGCATGACCCGAGACAGACGCTCTGAGTATTCCCGGTCATCTTCCCAAATAAAAAATTCCTTGATCGGTAACCCTCGCTTTTGAATCGCCGCGCGGCTAACCATGAAACCCGCGAAATTCGCAAACGCGACCCGCACGTACCCTCCAGCTGTTATCGTGTCGTACGACACCGGAAAGGGGTCAGCGGGTGGCGGAGTCATGTACGTGCAACCGGAGCGGCCGACAACACGGCACGCCAGAAATCCGACTTCCTCCGGTTTCGCCACCGGTGAAGCCAGAAGCATCTCTAAAGTATTTGGGCACAGCATCACATCGTCATCGATGCAAAGGATCCAGTCGTGCCCTCGGTTATAGCCCTCTCGCATTGCCCGCGAAAAGCCACCGGATGCCCCAACGTTCCCTTGGTTGACCACGGTGATTTCGGCCACAGTCGATAGCCACTCGGTAGTTCCGTCGGTCGAACCGTTGTTGACGACAATTATCTCATCGGCGCGGACGCCCTGCCGTGCGGCTGCGGCCAAGCATTCTCGAAGCATCTCGAGACGATCGTATGTAACGATCGCGATCGCGACCCGTGATTTCGGCATGGCTTGGCGTGTGTGAGAAACTAAGGCGTTAAGGAAGATTCCAAAAAGCTGACCACGTACGTTACGGAGCGTGCTCCAACCTTCTATTCCACTGTAGCAACTAGGTCGGTAGGCGCATCTGGCAGGGTCGCCGTCGAGCCGCTGTACTGGTAAGCTCCCGCGTCCCACGTGCTGCCCCGCGCCGGAGGCGTTGCGATGTAGCCCGTTGGAATTGCCCCACCGCCTGCTGTGTTGCTCGCGCCACCCGTCGAGCCCTTGCAGAGGGCGGAATCGCTTGAGTAGGCGGAGCAAGATGATGAAAGGTTGCCACCTGCATGATAGGTCGCACCACCGGTCGAAGTCGGCTGGTAGTTGTTGCCTGGTGTGTAGCCCTGCGCATTCGCTGCGGCTTCGGTCTGGATAATCTCGTTGCCGTTGTCAGTCAGGTTGAAACTGATTCCGTAACCTGATTGTACTTGTGGGACTGAACCGAACAGAGCGGTGTAGCCGATCATGTGGTTGTTTTGTGCCGTCATGTTGACAGTGCCGCCTGAGGCCCCTGGAGTGGCAATCCCGACGACGCAGCTCGGAGTGTCATCAATCGTGTTGTTGGCAAAATACACGGTCGCCGTCACGACGGCGTTATTGTAGGCAAAGCCCAGGCAGTTTGTACCGTTCCCGATGTTGTACATCACGTTGTTGAAGAAGTAGATCGTGCCGTTGGTCGAGGCCGTCAAGGTAACTGTCGTGCCCATATCCATGTTCCGGACCATGTTGTTGTACCAGTAGACTGGTACGCCCGACGAATTCCCGTTCCCGTACATGCGGATGACGTCGCCGTGGACTCCGGAGTCGTAGGACTCGTACATCTGCTCGAACAAGTTATCGTGGCCGGAATACAAGGCATTATCCGGAATGGCCCCTCCGACGCGGCGCCAAATGCTGTACTCAAAAACATCGAACGATCCACCCGCGTAGCCAGAGCAGTTATTGACGCCGGAACAATACGAATCCGATCCGTCCACGACGTTATAGGCCCATGTATCGCCGTTCGGGTATCCCGGAATATTGGCCGCATTGATAAGATATCCGGTGTCCCCGTTCACTTCGGTCCATCCGTGAATGTATAAGTGCTCCATCGTTATGCCAATCGAATCGTAAGCGATGTAAGCCGAGTCGTGTGAGGCGCCGCAGCCGCCCGTGAGCTCGAAGTTATCGAAGATGATGTAGCTTGCTCTCGCGCTCGTGGTTCCAAAGGAAATCGCTTGGGGATATGGGCTGTTCGTACTCGTTCCTGCCGGAGAATCATAGGCATACGCGCAAGACGCCACGCGAGAAGTGCTGGTGGGATTGTCCAGGTTCAGTATCGGGCGGCAGAACGATCCGCCGCATACCGAGGAGTTATACCAGTTCGTGTCCACGCCGATATAGATGCAGCCAGAAGTCGTGGTTGGCCATGCGCAACTTGTTGACGTGCCGCTCCACGATGGTTTCCACCACCACCCGCACAGGTTCTGATTGAATGTGCAACCAGTCGATGAACTATCGGTGCCGATCGCTACTCCGCTCGCCGGAGAGGGATTGGCCACGTGCCACGTGTCTCCGCCGCGAAAGACAAAGCCCTCGCCAGGCGCAGGCGTCACTCCAGCGCATGTATTCGCGCAGTTCGGCATCCCGGGTGCATGCAGCCATGGCGTGGTCTCGCTCGTTCCGCTGTTAGTGTCATTACCATTCGCTGCGACAAAGTAACAGTTGGATCCGCTCACAGGCAGGCCCGAAGGGCAAGTGCCGGCCGCGAAGGCCGGTCCAGCGAACGTAGCACCCATGACCAAAACCGCCAGTAAGTATCTCAAAGAACTCTCCCAGAAGCCGCGTCTCCACAGCGTTCTTCACGGTTTGCGGCGTTCCAAGTTCTCCGCCACAGCCGCCAACGCACCCGAGAGTAGCAGGGGGTTCGTCGGATCGTCTACTGGCCTCAAGGCCAGTTAGCGTCGCAAGCTGGGACCTGTACCAACCCTGGCTGACAGTGCTCCGAGGGAGAGTTACTTCGGCAAACGGAGCGGTCCCGCGAATTGGAATGGCCTTAGTGCACGGTATTTAAGTCCATAATAAACATCCGGATGGCTGATATGAGGTCTGGAGCAGCTTCTCGGGCTATTCTTGTCGGTGAGGAAAGCGCTTCTTCGCTCTCGAGCTTTACAATCAGGTCCTTCTCATCTTCCGCGACGATGATGCCTTTTTTCTCTCCAAACCGTTTCGCCGTCGCCACCTGATGATCATTGCGATGTTCTCCCAAATGAGCCCACTTGGGCATCACGATGATGGGTGTTCCGGTTTCCATGGCTGTGATAATCGATCCCATGCCGGCGTGAGCCACTACAAGTCGGGCCGCACGAACGCGCTCGCGAAACTCTGACGGCTTTAGGAATTGAACGGCCTCGATATGACGGGGGACATAGCGCGAATTACCTACCTGCGCAAATACGTCTTTCCGGCCTCGGGCTCCGGCCCAGTCATCCATCGCCTGGACGAGACGGTCGAAGGGATCCGCGGAACCTACGGTCACAAATATCACAGCACCGCACCTCGATAATGCGGCCCGCTCGGCTTGGCAAGGTGTGGCCACTGCGTCAACCACAAGTCGGCACATCGGCCGGCCATCGCACCCGACATCGACAGTTGCTCGACATTCGCGATACTGTCCAGCCAAATCGTCCTCGCTCCAACGAGCTTTCCAATGCAAATCGCGACGTAGCCGGGAGCAGCGCCCGTGGAGATGATTACGTCTGGCCTCTCTTTGCAGATGATCCACAAAATCCTCAATGTGGCTTGGACCAACCGAATCGGCGTCCGGCGTGTGGCGTCGCAAACACAATAGAATCGGTGGCCGGGAACGTCTGCAGAGTATGCTTGGTTAACCGTCGTAAAAACGACTTCGCAATCGACGAAAGCTGCGCGCAGTCTCAGCAGTTGAACCCAGTGACCTCCTCCAGAAGCCACCGCCAATAGCTTCTTGAGGACTCGTTGTTTTTCCCTGGGCATAATGTGTTCAGCGACGCTCGGACAAGCAGTCCCTCCTAGGATTCCCAAACCACCCCGTGGTTTTCAAAATCGAAGGCAGGGACGGAGTTCGATTAATTAGGCCGCGACAAGGAGAATCTGTCCGTCCATCCAGCGCATGACATTCGGCGACATTCGTTGGTTTGGTCCGCAAGTGCATAGAGCAGCCAGCCCAGCTCGTAAGGGCGGCATTCAAACTGCGGCCGCAGGCCGCTGCATGATTTTCGGGCTCTGCGGCGAGTGACTAGGCTCGTCGCGGCATCCCAAAATCTCCAGAAAGGCCCGCGCTCGACGCATCGCCACACAACGCTCGCGGTATTGTCCTGCATGTCGATGCCAAGCTCATTGTCCTCGATCCACTGAAGGCCTTTATAAACCCATGGGCTGAAATCGGAATGAATTGCTTCGCCAAGCGCGAACAGAGCCATCGGACCCATGCCGTGCTGGTGAACCGAGAAAACCGGGAACCGTTCCGTTATCTCGCCGTTCGACGAATCGTAATTCCACCACCACTGGCCAAGCGGCCCTTGGCTCTCACAAAGAGTAAGAGCACAATCGACTGCCTTAGCAATCGCTCGATCATCTCCGTAGGCTTGTGAGAATTTCGCCAGAGCATAGATGGGGAAAGCTTGATCGGCAAAACTTGCCGTGTTACGTCGCATCATAGCGGCTATCGCGTTGTTTCTGGCAATGTGGCCAAATAGGCCCTCTTCACCTTGGTTCATTCGGAGTCTTCTGCATATCTCAACGGCAAGAGTCTTCGTCGCAGCCACTTTCCTTGGGCGTGACAGGGCTTGGTGAGAGAGGCCCGCCAACAAACATGACAATTCGATTGTGCGCCCCAGCCGGGCGTCGCGGAAACGCACCAGGGAGTTTTGGACATCGAGACGGCGGTCGATCTTGTCGAAGCAATCTGGAGCGACAAGAGCGCAGAGCCAAAGCAGCAGTCCAAGGTCGCCGATATTGTCGATCCAGTCCGTGTTAGTTGATAGAAGATCAAACACAGGTTTGATCTCGATCGGCGATGCCGCTCCACTTTGTTCGAGCCGGTGGAGTCCCATCAATGCGATCGCCGTGTATCGTGGTGAAACGCCCTCTCGAACCATTCCGGCTGCGGTTCGTTTTAGCCTGAAGCAGAAAAGCCGCCTTTCGGGAGCGTACATCGACAGGAGCCCGTTTACGGCAAGTGCGTTCAGCGAATGAATAATCCGCTGAGAATCGCTGGCCTGGGATGTACCCCCCATTGTGTTGATCATGTGGACTGAGGTCCTTACCGGAGTCGCCGCAAGGAATACGAACTGAAGGAGAAGCCTCGTGTTACCTCTTGGCTGCTATTGCTCGCCGCAAGAAGAGAGCCAAGCGGCGTCGCTTTGTATCGTGGAATGCCAGTAACGGAAGGAAAGGAAATCGTGAACTATAGAGGGGCAACGCGGCAAGACTTCCTAATAGGCACCGCCACCCAGCGCGACGGCCCGGGGTGTTGCCATGAGGATGCGAATATCCAGCCACAAGGACCACTCGCGCACGTACTGAAGATCGAGTCGCACCATGTCGTCGAAACGCACTCGGCTTCGCCCACGCACCTGCCAGAGGCCGGTGATCCCGGGCTTGGCTTCTAGGACGCGACGACGATGCCATATGTCGTATTCCGCGTATTCGTATGCGAGCGGCGGACGCGGACCTACGAGAGACATATCACCCTTGAGCACATTGAAGAACTGCGGTAGTTCATCCAAACTTGCTCGACGGATAATTCGACCAATTCGGGTCACGCGCGGGTCGTCCGTCATCTTGTAGACTCTTTGACCGTCCTCTGCCACGTGTCCTTCATGGGCGCCGCTAATTACGCGCTTCATGAATTCGCGGTGGATCTTCAAATCGTTGTTAACATACATGGAGCGAAACTTGAGGCACGTGAACTTCGTCCCGAACTGACCAAGACGCTCCTGCTTGAAAAGCACCGGGCCCTTGGAGGTTAGCTTAACGATCACCGCAATCAACATGAATAGGGGCGAAAGGAGGATCAAGGCCGCGAGGCTGCCAACGATGTCCATGGCTCTCTTCAAAAGTCGCGGCATCTTCTTCGAATCTTGTTCGTGAAACAGATCCGGATAGAGGGTCGGGTTTACCGGACTGCGTCGCCCTTGATCGTCCGAATCATCACCAAAAACATGGATTGTCAAGTGCACGTACTGAAGGTCGGCGGGTGTCAGATGCACGACGAGCGCTTCTCTAACTTTGTCTACGAGCTTATTGAGGGTCGTCCGGTCCTCCAGCGCTCCGATCTCCGTGAAGATGATTCCCAAAACCGAATTCTGCTTGTACCAGCCGGCGGGGTCGGTTTCCCGGCGCGCGGCGTTAGCTGATTTCGCAACTCGGTTCAGAATATCCGCTTGACGGCCAGTCTTTGCCGCATTCTCGGCATCCAAAAGGACCAAGAGAAGCCTCTTCCCTGAGCGTTCCGCCCGCTTTCTATCGAGGCACAACATCCCCAGAAAAAGCTCCTCGGACAGAATCCTCTGCATCGTATCCGACGGATTCACAGAAGGTCGAGCCACGAGATGTTTCGACTTGCCGTTACCCGAGGCAATACCTCTTGCTTGGAGAGCCGCCGGATTCAGATTCGTTGCCATGAGTAGTTGATCCGCTGATTGGATCCGAGTCCCTTTGTGTTAGTAGTCTCCGAAAACCACCTGGTCGACAAGTAGCGAAAAGACTTACCTGACTCGACTGAGCTCAAGATCACGAGCCATTTTCTGACCAAGCTACCGCAGTTGCAGTCCCAAGAGGGCTCCTGCACGTTTCAACAGTGCAATCCGCCTACCAACCGACCCCACCTAAGTCTGGAACCTGTCTCTGTCGCCTTACCTTCCAAGTGAATGATAATGCGAGTCATAACTGCGGCTGAGGTTCGCACCCGTTTTGCCGTCATTCGTAGCTGACGAATGAAAAGGCGCTCAATGAAAACATGTGCCGGAATTGTGAAATCTCATTCCCAGGGGTATGATCTGTCGCGCAAGCCTAATGGTGTTGGGAGGTTACGGGACAGACATGAACGCGAGAGCTGGGGTGCGCCGACTGACTCCCGAGAGGTCGCGCTCACGGTCCATTTCAACGGGATCCCCGAGAAGCTTCCTCATCCGATGTGCCTGTATAGGGCAGTTCCCAGAGCAGAAAGGACTCTCGTGGGAGCGTGCGCGAACACCTGTTTTGCAATGCGCGTTCTCCAGGTCCTGACAGCGGGGTCAAAGATGTGCATCGAGTTACCCATCGGCACTAGCCTTGAGTACGTCAGTTTCGACTGTGTGGCACCCCAGCGGGCCTTGAACGTGATCAAGCCGGCTTGATCAGCATCTGAGCGCCCGAGATCGAAAATCCGCAGCCCCAAATTCTTCGCGTCCTGTATCGCCTGCCAATACAACAGATGCATTCCACCCAGGTTATTGAATCGAGCGTCCGAACCGCCATACTTGTAAACGAGAGTGTCCTTGTATCGAATGGTGAGCATACTCGCCACGGGACGGTCGCCTTTGTACGCGACCCGAATCTTAAGAGCCTCGCCAAAACAAACCATCAGATCGCGGAACCATTTTCGAGGTTGGGGCGGAACCTTGTGACGCTGGCGCGTCATTACTAGCAGACGATAGAAGACGTCAAGGATGGATTCTGTCGATCCCTCTCGATACGTCAGGCCTTCCCGCTCTGCGCGTCGAATTTTTCGCTGGATTGAATTCCTATGAAAATTGGCAAAGAGAGTCTCGAGATCAGGCTCGAGGTCCAACTGATGAAGAGTATAGGTTGCGATCGGACGGATAAGCGTACCTGCTGCTTCCAGATCTTCGACAGGGCGCATCTCGATGTAGCGCCATTGGTTTTTCTTAGACTCTTCTTCCAAAGCAAAGACAAGAAACCGAAGGTCGTCATCTTCTACTAACGGTGCGCAATAATCCGAGAATGGTAGCGATACGAGGCGATGTCCCGTCAGCCAACTTTCGACGCGGCAGAATGGGATACCATTTTCAAGCGGTTTTCCGGGTCCGGTCGTGGTGCAGACCATCGGCGCATAGCCGTATGTTCTGCGAAGCGCTTCCAGCCAAGCTGTCGAATGGAAGAGAGACG
>Ga0335073_10000369_pt1 | contig 58940 bp, 71 predicted proteins | sample Lox_Sample_22_FD_207093 | JGI IMG/M metagenome (GOLD analysis project Ga0335073, IMG submission 207093) | Soil microbial communities from Loxahatchee National Wildlife Refuge, Florida, United States - Lox_Sample_2.2 | ecosystem: Environmental > Terrestrial > Soil > Wetlands | place: USA... | reverse complement strand
TATCGCATCAAGATACGGCTGGGGGATGTCCCGTTCCTCATGGAAAGTCGGCGTCGCCTCCAGGAGCAGATCCTCAGTCCTGTCCTGTTTCGGACAAGAACCAGATGCCAACGAATCTCTCACAGAAGCCAGTCTCAGGGCAAGCTCGACAATTGGATACAACAAGGGAAGTAAGCTCAATTCCATCTGTAGAAGGGTCTACAGAATCAAAGTACTGGATTTATCCATCCGAACAAATGTTCTTTGATGCCATGAGGCGAAAGAATTGGGATCCGAAAGAGGTTGATATGAAAACAGTTGTACCGATACATAATGCTGTGAATGAAAGAGCGTGGTCTCAGATAATGGAGTGGGAGAAGGAGTACGGAAGCAAAACGTATTAGTGTAAGTGTGGTCTAGCTCACCGTAGATGTCAAATTCCAAGATTGGTCAGGTTTCACGGACAATCGAATAAATTGTCTCCTCGAGCGAGGCTGAACACCTTGATGGGGTACAAGCCTCCATTCGACAGACACGATTGGACAATTGATCGATGTGGGAAAACTGTAGAGTATATCATTGACTTCTATGCAGGTCAGGGCAGTGGAGAATCAGATGGGAAGATAAACTTCTATTTGGATGTTCGGCCCAAGCTAACTTGGGAAGGAGCACAAATGAGATTCCAAAAATGGATACGAGAGTGGACACCAAAGGACGGAGGACAGACTAAACGGCGAAGCGGCACCGATTAAGTATGATGTTTTAGTATTTGAGATATCCGGACCATAGAGAAGTATAAAACAATGAATTCCGATGCCTATATTCCCAGATACACAGAACTTATAAGTACTACAGTTAGTTAGATCAACCGTGAGATATACCAGTGATGGTGCAAAGACGATATCACGTTTAATCGCCGTTATAGCACTGGCGAACTTATTTTCAAGTTCCGTGTTGCCAATAGCTTTCGCAGCTTGCACCATTTGCCTTAATACTTCCACAAGGAGTCTGAAAGCCCTGATCAAACTTCCTTCATATACATCCGTTTTTTTACTAACAATTAGCTTGATTGTATGGCAATTTGTACCAAATCTCCTGAAACGTTGCGCCTTTGGCCCAAGAATATACCACGTCCATTAACTCCGACCGGAATGAGGCCACATATTCTTCTTCGACGACCGGCATTTTACTCTCCTGACTAACCTTGGCAATTCGTCGCGCAATGTTGTTCATGATCTTCAAGGGATTTGTTAGGGCATCGTCCTTTAACGGTTGCTTCACTTCGACTCTCTCCTGCAGTACAAAACAAGAGAGTATGGCTGCGCACTGTTCTGGTGTGAGCTCGTTGAAAGCGCCTTGGAAAATCATTTCTGTCAACAACAGCTCATCTGCCGAGCTGATCTCACAAGCAACCCTATCGTAAGCAACGCATATTAAACACAACTTACCGTCCTTTCATTTCGATGACATCTGAAGGAGATGTAAAGCCCAAACGCCGAAGTACACGTTTCCGGTTCTTAAGTTCATCAAGTTGCATAACGGCATTCGCTGCTTGAATAGCCCGTTTTGTAGTCTTGATCTTGCCGATGAGATCAACTTTCTGTTGATACTGAGCATATATCCGCTCGAGATCCGGGGAATGAAACAGCGGGTTTGCGGTTAACCTAGACTCCATCACTTCAATTTTCTTGATCAGATTCTTGAATGACTCGTCCTTGATGCCCATGTTTTTGACGGGATCGAGCGGTGGTAGACCGTCAGGGAATCTCCGCTTGACTTCCTCGATCGTCTTACGGAGATCGAATCGTTGCTCGATCGTTTTCAGGTCTTTGGGCAATTGTATTCGGACGGAACTCAGAGAATCGACCAAGGACAATGTCACAGGAGCAATCTCCATTCTGCCGTCTTTGGCGTTGATGCCCGAAGGGCCTGGCTTGATACCATCGAGGTCGTTATGCTTTATCCGAGATCCACTCTTAAAAATCGGGGCTGAAGCGTCAAGCCACATGGCGACGTCAACAATGAAACTTTCTTGTGGGGTGAAGTCGGCTTCTTGATCCTGAAAGTTAGGGGGTTGAGAAAGGAAGAATACAAAAGGCTTTATTCTTTTGTTGTAATTAATTACAACTCCCCAATCGAAGGTTCTACCATTGTGCTTGATCTTGACTAATCGGCCGGGTTGGATGAATGGAAGGCAGTAATTCGGGTGGTTCATAACATCCTTCATATCTTGCTCATAAACCGCGATTTTTTCTTTGAGATCATAATACTCAGCGATGAGACTTTCTTGTTCTATGCTCATGGCATCCCTCTGTTTCTCCAATTCCACAAGTTCTATGATTAGGCTAAGGTAGAAGAACAGAACGACCTTTTTCCATCTTTGGTATCTCCGCATGATTTTGGAACTGAAAAAAACATCTTTCCAACATAAATTCAGGTGGTATCCCTTCCAATCTCATTAAATTCAAAACCATGTTATAACTCAAGTGAAATGCACTGTTCAAGCGATCGGCTTCTCCCATCAACATATTCTTAGCCACATCCGGCTCCACTTCACGATCGATCATTAACATAACCACACCTCTGTCATCCAGGCCTCTTCTGCCTGCCCGACCAGACATTTGAATATATTCTCCAGAGGTAATAGGTCGCATTTCTTTACCATCGAATTTCACATGGTTAGTGAACACCACGGTCTTTGCAGGCATGTTGAGACCCATTGCAAAGGTTTCGGTTGCAAAGAGGACTTTAACGAGACCTTCTCCGAAAAGAATTTCGATCACTTCTTTGACGATGTTGAGAAGTCCAGCATGATGAATACCAATTCCACGTTGCAGCAGAGGTAACATCTCCTGGACTTGAGGTAGATTTCGATCATTCTCTGAAAGTGAACTTAAAGCGTTGTTGTATATGCTTTTGACTAATTCTTTCTCATCCTCTGCTCCGTTAGCTTGCATTCAGAAGGAGAACTGACTGTCATTGAAATCAAGTTTACTCATTTTGAGGGCAAGATTTTCACATTCTCGTTTACTGAAGCTGAAAACAATGACAGGATTGTAATTCTTCAGCATAATCATTTTGATGATTTTGTAAATATCCGTTTGAGCTGAGATTAGTGGGACACTTCAAATCCAAAGATACCATCGTCTTGACCACTTGCGCCTCCTTTCCATGTCTTTCCCTTTTTGCCTTTGTTGCCGAAAATAGCATTCGGATTATCACCCTTTCGCTCTTCAAGGATCGCAATTGCTTTTTGAAAATTCTCTTCCCGAAATTTCCCACTGTCATCCACCACCAGAAAGATCCCGTTCCCACCAGCAGGAAAGAGATAATGCTGTAGGGGAGTAGGTCGGAAATCTGTATATACAACATGACATGCCTGAGAGTGAATTTTGGCAATCCACTGAGCGAATTGTAAAGCGTTGGGAATAGTTGCGGATAGGAATACATAGTGAACTTTATCAGGAAGGAGAATGATCGTTTCCTCCCACACAACTCCCCGTTCCTTGTCTCTCATATAATGAATTTCGTCGAATATTATCCATCCCACTTCTCGCATTACCTCTGACCCACGATACAGCATACTCCGAAGAATCTCAGTCGTCATGACAATACACGATGCTGTTGGATTTATCGTTACATCTCCCGTCATAAGCCCGACATCTTTGAATTCTGCGGCTAATTCCCGATATTTCTGGTTACTCAAAGCTTTTATAGGACTCGTGTATATCACTCTCTGTTGTTTCTGTAGACTTTCCGCGATTGCATATTCGGCGACCACAGTTTTCCCGGCCGAAGTATGTGCGCTCACAAGGACGCTCTCATTCCGCTCGATAGCTGCAATGGACATCTTCTGGAAGGGATCCAACTCGAATGGATAGGTTCTAGCTGGAGGGTCCTTGAACTGGTGAGATTCCAGTGGCGTATACTTCCAGTCTGCAGTAGGAAATACAGCAGCATGGCGATACTAAACGTTAAAAGTTGCGTTGCCCATGAATGATACCCGTTTCTTGATGACAATATTCTCGTCCACAGGGGCAATTCCTTGGAGACCTTGAGTAGCAGGCACAACTTGATCACTTTCGGTTTCAAACGAATCTACAACAATAGGATCTTCAATGTTCTTCCTAGCCTTTTTTGAAGCCGGAGGAGAATGTGATCCTTTTGTTTCGTCGGCAGCGTCATCCGCCAGATCGTGGGATCTCTTGCCAGTCGAACCATTCTTCGAAGGAACTTTAGGTGGCTTAAGTTTTTTCAAATCTTCTGTTACAGGTATTGAGACGGTCTTTACTTCCGGTTCGGGGTTATTGTCGAGGCTGAATACGTCGAAGAGCTCCGAATCGTCCATTTCGAAGGAACCGCACGAGTTATTCTGCGAAGAAGTTTTTCACAGCGATTTTGGAGATTATTTGCGGCGGACAGCTACCAGTACGCCGATCATTGATCTTGGGCAATCTCACAAGCTTCATCAACTTTAAATGCATTTTTGGTATCCCTATTTAGATACAGTGATTACTCTATTCCTGCCCATTCAGCATCTTCAATTCCATCCATAACTCCGTTTTCCTTTGACCCACCAGCGCTTTCGCGATCAAAAATGAATCCCAGAAGAAATCCAATCTCATCACCCACAGTTTGTAACTCATTCTTGATTCTCAAGACATCCTTTTGCATATTCCTTACTTGTCCAGCATACTCTCCCTTTCCAGTTTTCAGAGTACGTCCAAATCTAGTCAATATTGCAGAGCACCATAATAAATAAAATTCGACATGAGGGGTTCGTTCGCCATAACGGTTAAGAAAATTTAATAACCGCGAGAGATAGGATTCAGGAAATTGACGAACAACGAGTCCGATTTCGCCGGCAGGAATTCCTTCGATAACTTTAATGGTGACTTGAGACTGCGAAAGGCGGAGTGACATTAGCAGCGACTTTAGATACTCCTGGCGCTGGAGAGCCGACAATATCGTAGCAGGTGTAACGTCGATATCCAACTCGTATGGATCGAAGACTAACTCTTTATCTAGAGAATAGAGAAGTAGTCCTTCAGTTGTTGCGGCGGCAAAGGCCCTTCCGTTCGGACTCAATTGAACGGCGCGAGTTCGTACTTCTGGTCGTATTCGCCGTGCCGAAGCGTCTCCCCTTCTAGAGCCTGGCAACGTTACATCTCGACGTTCTTCCAGATCTGATTCATCGCCCTGAGTGTCGAGTAGTTGCTTCGGACCTGCTTCTGTCATGTCTCGAGAATCCAGTATCGTTTGTGTTCCGTCGAATGACAAGTTCTCACTCACTGAGAATTTATTGATTAGTCCGCCTGTTTCCACATCATAAATGCAGATCCACTTGGATGTTCCTCCAGCAAGAATGGACTGTCCATCGCCAGTATAACAAATTGATGTGAACGTCTTATTCGCTGCGCTGTTCTTGGCAGTTCTTCGATCAGTGAGGAGTCGCCCACCAGAAATATCCATTCGTCCCTCAATCAAATTAGTTTGTACTCCCTCTCTGATATCCCAAAACACAATTTGCCCATCTAATCCTGCAGCACAGAGCTCTCTTCCATCCGGTCGAATAGCAACACATTGGATATCACTCGTCATCTGCAAGGGCTCAACTTGTGCACTTCGGCCAAATACGTCCCATATCCGAACTGTTCTATCCCAACTCCCGCTCACCAACATAGAAGATTCTTCTGCAAAGGCTAAAGAGGAGATAGGTGCAGCATGTCCAGCCAATCGATCTAACAATTGTCCAGTCTGTACAGACCATAAATGTATATCGAATGAATCCATGGATCCTGCAACAACCACTTCGCCACTTACATCTGAAGCAAGACATGTAAATTGTATTCTCTCTGGAGCCGTAAAAGTTCTGAAATTTCGGTATCGAACAAGATCATATGCGCGAACGGTCCCATCCAAACTTGCCGTAAAGAATACATTGCGTTTCATTTTAGGCACCGAAATTGCAGTGACGCTACTAGTATGATCTGTAAATGTAACGATACAGTGACCCGATGAAGTATCCCATATTTTTATTTTCCCATCGTCGCTGGCTGTGATGATTTTGGTGCCGTCATGTGTATATGCCAAACAATTAAGACTGTCAAAATGACCTTGTTGACGAAGGATGTAGCTCTCGCTTTGCCATTCCCAAACTAGTAGTTGGCCTAATCTGGAACTTGCAATGGATATCCATTCTGCAGATGTATTCATTGAGATCGTGGATATAGCTTGTTTGGAAATACTAAGGGATTGAAGTTGAGTGAATTCGGGAAGTTCGTAAAGGGAGAAGACGCCGTTTGAAAAGCCGACCGCCAGTAAATTGGTCCCGGGGTGAAAAATTGCAGCAGTCAAACGTGCGCCGCCTTGATGAAAGAAATGTTTCTTGAGTATTCTCCATTCCCGATTCTCTGCTTCTGCAGGGGGCGAGGAATCATCGTCATGTGCAATATCAGGACCTCGATACGTCCAATGACTTAGCGCTCCATCTCGACTTACAGTGTAAATCTACAGTGAGAAAAGTGATCAAGAAGTAGAAAGTTTACAGTTTCTTGGTCTGTGGTGAAAAAAGCTCCAACCAAGGCATCTTGGTGGCCCGCCAAAGTTGTAGGAACAAACCCCTCTTCAGAAGTGAGAGCCCACAATCGAGTAGAAAGATCTTTGCCCGTTGTCAAAAAGAACCTGGAATCCGCACTCCAACTAACTGATGTGATATCTTTATAGTGTCCATTATAATTTCGATGTTTTATGAATGGAGCGAATTCTCTTTCCCTGGCCTCGTCAAACGTGGGTGTTCGCCAAACTTGAAGTTGCTTTCCTAAGCCTATGGCAAAGTAGCGACCGTTTGGGGAAAAAGAGAGACAAGTTGAATATTCTTTGAAGCTGAAATGGTATATTACATTGCGGCGAATAAAATTGGTTAGGCATGCATTTCCATCTGCCATTAGTTTGAGATTTTTAATGAGTTCAACCTTCGTCAACGGAAAGCAGTAATGTTCCTTGTGGAGACAAAGCTATTCTAGCAATGTTCTTCTTGTGTTCCAAGGGAAATGTGAAAGATTTATTACTGTCATTAGAACCGTGGCATGGAAGTGAAGAATCTTACTTGACGAGATCGAAGAGAGTAATTCGATTGCCGACAGGACTCAGTAAAGCGGATCCATCCTGAACAAAGATAACATTCCCCTGCTTGTATACAGTTCCAACAAGATTGGAGAACTAATCGCAGTGTTAATAAGGCCCAGAAAGAGCTCGTACATGGAAATCGGCTTTCATTTGAGGAGTGTCGCAATTTTTGCAAGGTGACCGACAGAAATTCTGTGTCGATCTTCACCAAATTTTCAGCAAGTGGAGCAGGGGTTACTCTTCTCGAAGGGGTCAAGGGGAAATGTCACCGTAGCTTCGGTGCAAAAAATTTAAGAATTCAACTCATTCAACTTTTTTGAATCAAAACGACGACCAAACCGAACCTAACTAATATACAAATACAACATGGCATACACGCTTCCAAATCTACAAACTACGCCAATTTCTAAGAGGTCTCTTGAGCCTTGCACAGGATAGGACAAACTGTAACTACACCTCTGCTTTCTTCTCCTGGAAATTTTCCGTGGATCCAATTGAACCAGATGCGCCCTCAATCGTCTCATGGAGATGAATATAATCTCTCTCCTTCTCAACAAAGTCATATGCAAACTCTCCAATTTCAGATTCATCGATCCCGTTGATTTCAGCTTGTTCACTCGCACGAAGACTCAGTCCGGGAATCAAATTCATAACGAATAAAATGATGCAAGTAACTCCGAAGGAATAACTGAACCCGGTAACACAATCGCACAATTGGTATGCAAGTTGGATCCAGTTGTGATTCAACCAACCGCCTGGAATGACTGTCACGCCGTCGAGTGCAGCAATATAGTCTGCAGCGAAGAGACCGGTGAGGAGATTGCCGCAAATACCACCGATACCGTGGACAGCGAAAATATCGAGAGCATCATCAACACCAATAACATATTTGAGTTTGGTGGCATAATTGCAGCAAAAGGCACCCACAATGCCGAAAACAACAGCCGACCAGGGAGGAACGTAACCAGATGCAGGAGTAATAGCGACGAGACCAGCAATTGCACCAGAACACCAACCAACAGCACTCCACTTCCTCTCAAGTCGGTAGTCAATCAACACCCATGTAAATCCACCAACGGATGCAGCAAGATTGGTGACGACACAAGCCATAGTTGCGCGAAGATTACTTCCAAGTGCACTTCCACCATTGAATCCAAACCATCCGAACCAGAGGAAGACTGTTCCGAGAATGACATGGGTAACGTTGTGAGGACGATAATTCAATTCGCGGGTTCCGTGACCACGTCGTTTACCGAGCATGATGGAATAAGCGAGGGCTGCTGCGCCAGATGAGATGTGGACTGGAGTACCTCCGGCAAAATCAAGACCGCCGAGAACAAAAACCCAACCATTTGCGTTCCATGTCCAACAAGCGATAGGATCGTAGACAATGGTCGCCCAGACGAAGATGAAGACGACACAAGGGAGCATGCGACCACGTTCAGCAGCAGCGCCAATTGCGAGAGCTGGAGTAATGGCTGCGAACATACATTGGAAAATGGAGAATGTCAAGTCGGGAACGTTTCCAGTCTTCTGAGCCAAAACACCTTTATATCCAAAGTTTTCGAGGTTGCCGATGAAAGGGCTGGCAGTATGGGAGAATGCAAGCGAATAACCCCAGAAGAACCACTAGGTTTTGTTAGCAATTGAGTGATTTCAAAGAGCGGTACCTGGAATGATACTACGGCGACTGACATCAGTGATAGCCAGATGAGTGACAATGCGGATTTCCGTCGCGCAAGGCCGGAATAGAAGAATCCGACACCCGGAATCATGAGCCAGACCAATGCGGTCGACGCCAAGATCCAGGCTGTGTCTCCTGTGGTGAACCACTCATTCAAGTCCATGGTCACTACACATCAGATATCGTCAGGTAACGGATTCATACGTGAATCGCCGCCATCGGGTACAGTCCCATTCCATGCTACTGCTGGGTACGACATCTCTGTACGTCTTTGTGGGGAAAACAGTCCAATGTGTTTGAGATGTCCACTAATTCGCACTCAAAGTATCTGATATCTCGCGATCTGAGACTGCTGCCAAAAAGATAATTCAAGACAGCGTCGTACACGATGAGAAACGAAAATTCGAGGAAATTGTTCGCTTGTTATATGCCCGAATGTTACGAACGCAACAACTGCTTAGACGAGGTGACTTAAAAACTTTTGACCAATCATTTGGGGTAATCGCATCTTGGAATGAAGGGTAGCCACTTAAGGGAATGCGCCTCCTTTTTACTATTGGGTTTATCGGCAGTTCTTATCTTTTCCGAAGCCATAGTTTGTCTGTGGCTTAAAGCTCACCAGGGTCCACTTTTTCACTTCTTTTAAAAGACCTTCAAGAGCTCAGGATACTTTCACTTAGCACCGAACAATAGGATAGACAGGCAATGTTTATTCTATCAAGCTACTTGGTATTTTGCAAACATGCTCTTGATTACCGTCTTGTTTCTGACTTTTCCAACTCGGATGATACAAACGATAACCAAATGAACGGGACTGAGACATTAAAGAAATTAGGTAAGATCTTGGTTGGGGGCCGGTGACCCTGTGTGCCTCCTTTTCTGGCTGTCCCCAATCACAGCACCCAACCAGGGAGATGAAAAGATAACCAGTATCAATAGATAAGAACAGAGTATAGATGCTTCTTAAGCCGCGTTGCCGTGATATCTTTCCATCAAAGCTCTCTGGTATTGGATGGAACCCATCGAGATGAGATCATCTAAGATCAAGCGACTTGACCTACGGTTTGATCAAGCCTCATCTAGCGCCAGAAAAGGCTAACTGAAAAGCAAAAGATCCATCAAGATCTTCTTCATTTTCACAGGGTTCGCTCGGGATGAAAATCGTTACTGACAGTCGGGGCAATTCCGGAGACTAAGAGGCAATTAACAAGATAGACAATTCTCGAAAAGAATTCACGTATCTAATGAACCCCAATACTCTGCACCCCGATTTGAGCCATTTTCATTTGCGAAATGTACAATTGCGTCACACCAAAATCTCTAGACTCTCTTCATCTAAAATCCGCATCACTCAATCAGAAACGCAGGATTCTCAAAGCCACCTCGGCCAAACCATTTCCACCGAAAACCAACCAATGCACGTTGAGATATTGGACCCTGTAGGAATGCTCAATTCAATCTTTTCTTTTTCATTTTTCTTATCTTTGATATCAGGCGATTCAGTCTGCTTCTCTTCTCCACTTGCTTCTTTGGTGATTTGTGAACAAGTGGTTTTTCGTTTATCTTTACTCATCCTGGGAGAGACGCACTTTAATTCGTCCGAAATAGCGCATTGGAGATTCGGCAAATGCCGCTATCTTCGATGGTTAATAAGTACTGGTTAATTGGGTATTCCAGGGAAACAGGTGAGATTCAGATTGAATTATTTTTTGAATGGCGTGCTTCTTGGATAGCCGATAGCTTCTCAAGGTTCGTTTCTTAATTGTTTCTGGAACTATTTCCTATTGCATTTGCGCCGACTATGGATATCCTATACAAAACTTCTTGTGTGCGCTATTGTAAATGCTTTGCTATTCCTGTCCGTTTGCTACGAGGATGCGACCGCCATCAACACATAAAGAATGTCCATTCACATACGCCTAGTAGTGGTTAGAGGATGTGATCCCAAGGAGAGTACCCCAGCCTTAGATACTAAATACAGTATCGTTGCTACAATGTCCTCCGGCAATCCCGCCCGTTTTGCAGGAACTTTATCAAACAAATTGGAAAACATATTTCCTTCTGCATTAATCGGATTCATAGCTCTATATGTCAGTCAGCGCGGTTTCCAATCAATTACGTATCAAAAACTACAATCAGCAAAATTACTAGAGAAAGGAAAGACATCCAGGATTTATGCCATTAACTCGAATCCCAAAACGGCCTACTTTGGCAGCAAGCATGTGTACAACATGATCTGTGGCGGCTTTACTGGCAGCATAACTCATCAAGTCGACATTGGTACATAAATGCATACTTGCGCAGGAACTTGTGACGACCACACAACCTCTTCCATCACCTTCATCAGCAGCAGCACCAAGGAGATCCAGGAGTTCGGCGGTGAGGAAGAAATGGGCAGTTGTGTTAACGGTAAAAGTCTCTGTCCATTCGTCGTGTGCGTGAGAGAGGAGGGAAGTTTGAAGTTGATCCAACGTACAATCCGTATATGACTGTAGTGGTTCTTTTGCGTCACGGCGCACTCCGGCATTGGATAAAAGGATATCTAGTTGAGAAGTAGAATTTCGTACCCACCACGCAACTTTGTATATATCCGCTCGCTGCGAAAGATTCGTCTGCATTCTATCCCCTTGTAAGTACAGGAGTTTATACTAGAGTTACCCAAAGATTTGAGGATTGCGCCCGCTTTCTTTGGCAAATAGGTGCAGTTCTGCAACTTTCTGGTCGACAATTGCATTGGGTTCGATTCCGGTGATGAATAATTGTCGGATGCCATTTGCAATGAGTCCCTTGGCAATCATGAACCCAATCCCTGAAGTTCCACCCGTTATCAATGCATTGCGGCCGCCGATATCGAAAAGATTTGAAGTGCTTAGCCTCTCTGCTTCCACGAGGGCCGACATAGTCTTCCGAAGTTCTGTCCAAGGGAGTGTCCGGTGATAAATATTTAATCGCGAATCCTCGGTCCTGCCGATCCCGCAATTTCGATTTTATGAAAATCGTAAAATCACTTGCTAGAGATGAAGAGACAGCTGTGGAATCAGATGGATGTGTATTATGCATTTTCTATTATTGCAATTTAAGCTAGTATTACCTTGGATACCATAGCTTTGCTGTATTTCACTTTCGTGAATATTGCTCCACTGCGTCGGTGAAGCAGATAAAGAGCGAAATGAAGGAAGCAGATGACTCTACAATCTGCGCACATCTATCCTAAATATACTTCGTGATAGCGGACTGGCTGCTACGACAGTGGTTCACTTCACTGGGTCGGACATGATAACGTGACCGTCTGTGGCTAGAGCGACAGCTTGATCTAGTTCCGTAATAGATGAATGCGTGTGTTCATTGTACTTTCAGCTGACGTAGATGGCGTGAGATCCCCACAGCAAGGAAGCTGTCTCGTGGAGAATGTGGAGATCCCGTGAATGTCTGTGAGATTACCATATCCGTTGAATCCATATCATCTCACAGGCTGCGAACGAAGGAGACCATATTCGAGACGTCGTCCGATCTTTTGATTGTACACTGCGCCTTACTTGGTTTGACGGTATCGCAATGGCTACAACACCAAATTCGTAATTGGCAGACTTGAAGCGCAGCCATGAGCAGGCAAGTGAGAAGTGGCTTGACATCTTACCCGTATTTCTGTACTAGAGAATTAGATCTCCTAAAGAACTATGCATACTTGTATTTAAGAGCATTAAGTTTAGTTGTACTTCGATGGGTCCTGTCCGAGAATAGGTTCCAATTACGATAAGTCTCTGAATCCAGTATTGACTGCACTTTCGCTTCTAATGAAATGGGATTTATCCAGTGTTTTGAGTGACTTGCCCGAAAAACTGACGGTCAGATGCATATGAAAAGTTTTGGGAAACGTATTCTGGTTCCAAACAAAGTAAATGAACATTAACCCCATCTCATCTGATTCACGCTTGCCATTGTGACCATGAGGCGTGTGCGGTGGGTCAGATGGTTCAATAATAGTATCTATCCGACTCCCCGAGTCCAAAAGCTTGAATCTGAACAGCTTCCAGTTTTTTCCGGAGACTTTTTGTCGATCAAGAGACAGGGTTAGGGTTAGTCCGGGATTTACCATAAGCTTCGAGGTCCGAACAGTTGAAAGCTTTGAACCAGAAAAATGTCTTGAATATGAAGCAGAAGACTGACAATCATGTAGGCGCTTAGAACTTTGGGAAGTGTGGGATGACAATTATGCATACGTACACCTAGACTAAAAGCCGCAGTGCGATTCGGCAGAGCAAAAACAAGGTTCGCCCTTCCGCATGTGCGACCGCCAGCCTCTCGCTGCAATCTTCCGTACAAGACGATGATAATCTCCACCCAGTCTCCCACTCTTCTCCACCCTCACAACCAGACCGATTTTGCTGCATTCACTGTCTTTGCTGTGTCGTCATGGAACCAATGGACCGACTACCTCCTCTCCGACGAGATTCAACTTCAATGCAACCCATGAACATCCGTCGTGAATCCCTTCCCATGGGCCCTCTCACCCGAAGCGAAGAAATCCTACAATTTGAACGTCTTCGCCATCAAATCCACATAGTCGAAGCATTGCGCGGCCTCAAAATTACTCGTCCTGGAAGTTGTGCAGGACAATCCACAACACCTCGAAAACCATGGAGTCAACTTCGCAACCTCCATTTCGATGATTTGATCACGAATAAAGTGCAGGAAGATAGTGTGCTTAAATGTCGTACTGTTGTGGAACCGCTTTTGTTTGGATCGTTGCAGGTGCTTGTAGAGCATGTTGAGGGGGGATATAAAGTGATGATGGTTGCTATTGAGAATTTTGTGAATGAGACGAATGTTATGGAGTTGAGTGTCTTGTTTCCTCCTGGAAGGGAATTTTGGATTAGGGATCCTTGTGTCAAGTCTCATGAAGGGAGACCTTGGATTGTGGTGGAGGATCCGGTGAATTTGAAATTCAGACAGAGTGCGAGAGAGATTGAACGGCTTTTGGAGTATGGACCTGTTGATGGGAAGGGATGGAAAATAAAGGGGAGTGAACTGGCTAAGAGAGGAAAATTGCAAGATGCTTTTGAGGCTTATGGAAATGGAATAATTCATGCGGGATTTGACAATAAATTGAGAGCGTCGTTGTATCGAAGAAGAGCACAAATCTTGTTTGAGATGGGTCACTATCAGGCTGCACGGCGAGAAGCTGCGATTTCCTTGCGCTTCCACAAGAAAGATAAGACTTTGGTTCTCCTCGCTAGGGCGTTACTTGAGCTGCGTTCATATACAAAAGCATTGGAAACGATAGAGCAAGTTACTGAGCGAGACGATTATACTGAGAAACTCTTCCTGCAGCTCTCAACTTGCGACCAAGAATACAAAACGGGGAAGTACGATCTCATATCAATTGCCAAAGAAGCGCAAGTCGACGATCGAGTTGTTCACGCAGACTTTGTATCTCCAGACGTAGAATTGCGCGCTGGAGGTGTGGCCGGTCGAGGTCTTTTTGCTGCTCAGAAGTTGGATCCAGGAACATTACTCATTGTCAGTAAACCCGTTCTTTCGCTCTATGTCGACGAAGTTCCCAACGGAGGAGAATTCATGTCACTTGGAGATGCAGACAAAGGCACCTTTGAAAAAGTTCGTGAGGAGTTTGTGGATCGTTTGGTCAAAATGCTCAAGAACGGAAGTGCAAGGAGGATTCTCCAATTAGCAGGTGGATCTCATGCCCATGAACCAACGTTCGATCTTCGTCGTGACGATGTGTATGACGAAGAAGTTTTCGTTAATCCTTCGGAAGTCACACAGATTGTTGCGAGGAACTCTTTCGGCGGATCTCAGAGGAGTGAAGTCCTTGCGAACGGCGTCCTCGATGATGATGTTGGTGGAGCGGCCCTGTTCTTCGCACCATCCTTCCTCAATCATAGTTGTATTCCTAATGCATCATACTTCACTGTTGGAGATATGATGTTTATTAAAGCGAATCAACAGATTGAAGAAGGTGAGGAATTGACAATTCACTATTTGCATCCTGAGCGATGGACGGAGCAGGAGCGCAGTGAAACTCTGGAAAGAGTGTGGGGGTTTACTTGTCAATGCGACCTTTGTGAATGGGAACGAGAAAATGAGAGTACATGTCTGGAAGCTACCAACATCGTCGACAAGGCACTTGCGTTCTCAAGTACTGCCACACCAGAAGCGGCCATCAAGAAATTTTCCTCTAGTATCAAGAAATTGTATCAACTTTACCGAGTTTCAACGCCAGATCTCGATGCTCTTACAGTATTGGAACATCCGCCTTCTATCCCACCTCCTTCCCTAGCACTGAATCTCATCAAGTTATATCGAGAAGCGGCGCCGATATACAAGAAAAATCCAGCAGTCACGGACAATTATATTCCCTTTATGGTGGGGTATCATTTCTTGATCAAATATTATTCGCATTTCGAACGCGTTGGAATTGCTGGTCTGCCTGCTCTTAGAGTGTGGCAACACCTATCGCACAGTTCTTCGGCCTCTAAGAGTGTGCTTGATGCTTGGTTGAAGGAGGCGCAGATCTCACATGACATGCTGCTTGGAGAAGGGAATTTTGAGTATCAACATAAGGATTCTATCGAAAATCTATAACGGGATTCCATAACTGAAGATTCATCAATCAAATATAATATATTCCCTCTATGAAAGACGGATCTCAATTTACATATTTGAAGTTGGTTACCGAGATACCCTTTCAAGGCTTTGAATTATTGACAGAACGTTCCAACGCCGGAGAGAGAATCAATTTTTAACTTGTACAAGACAATCAGATGACAATACAGAAATAGCTATTGTGCCGATAAACCGATTAAACCAATTATTAAACCATGATATTCCTAACTCCCATTTCCGTTACTCCGCCTTTTCGTTACCGCCGTTTGTGACCCCATTCGTAGCCTTCAACTTGCCCCTTGCAATCTTATCAGCCTTGACCTCCTCATCAATCTTAGCCTTCAACTCAGGTTTATAGCCAAACATAAAGAAAATCTCCAACACGACAAATAACGGAGCCAAGTAGAATGACTAAAAGATTAATCCAACACAACTCTGAGAATCGGTACCTGAAATAAATTTGTAAAGAACGCGGGTGCGCGGCCTTCCGCAAGTTGGTGGCTTATTATTTGAGCCACCCACGATAATATTTGAAGACTTCCTGCGTATTTGAGGGTTTCATGAGGATATTGGACTGGTAGACTCCGTGCATAATAAGCGCATGCAATGTGGAAAGGAACCATCAAGGTTCCAACCAACGGGTCTAGGAGGACATATCCTACACCGTATACTGTTGCAGCAACATCGGAAGCTCTGATGACGATATTTTCGGAGAGAGTGGTAGAAGGAATGAACCCGCCTAGGATGATTGCAGTGGCATAGATCATGGGCACGAAAATGATGTGGACCCAGATGTTGATGGGATTGTTGTCTAATTTGTCAGAAACTTGCGGGGAAGAGAGGATACGGTATTTAGCATAGAAGGACAATTGAGAGGCAGTCTAGCAGTTAGTATTCTCTGATATACACTGGGAAAGTACGTATTTCGTGAGCAAGACCATGTTTGGTGATGATTTCCTTGGCTCGTTGTCCTTGTCGGACCGGCGACGCCTTCCACTCTATTTATGATGTTCTCGTCTTTGACTTCTGATTCAGTACCTATTTTCTGTAAATATTCATGTGACTATTTAGGAACTCTTTTCGTTTCTGCCAGGTCACCAAAAGATCAACGGGCAACCAAAGACGACGAGCCCAAGTTTAAGGATAGTAGGACAGGCACGTCAAGTTCCAATGCTGTCCTCTTCCACAATCCTCCGTTATGTCGCTACTGCTCTCTTCCTGAGTCTCTGTTCATTAGTATCAGCTTCGATTCCGCAATCCTATCAGCATACAAATCTCCTGCGCACAATTGATTTGACAAAACCGTACATTCGCGATTCAACAGCCTTGATACTCGAAAACATCAGCAATTCGACACAAAATGAGTATTTCTTGGGGATACCAACTGATCTTGTACCTGCATTGAGCTACTTGGAAGTCAGAGAAAAGAAACCTGGTTCAACAAATCTCTTCCCAGTTGAACCTGCGTCTCAAGATCATCCGTACGTTTCCCTGGCATCGTTCTCAAAGCTTACAGTGTAGATTCCTGAAACTTTATAAGGTTGAATTACCGCCGATGGTTCCTGCAGAGAAGATTTCTTTGGTCATTTCGAGTGCATATGTTGATAGTCTCCTGGCATATCCTGAAGTAGTGGCCCAAGACGCGAAACAGTATCTCGTCTATACTGGCGAGAAATATGCGACTTCTCTTTATAACACACTCAAGCAAAAGACAAAAATCAAGTTTCTCCCCATCCTCTAGTATCGCTAATGTTTTTCAGGTTGAAGGGAGAAATCGAAGATTATACGAAGGGAACTACTAACACCGATGGGGAGACTGATCCCTCGAAATCTGGCAGCGTCCTGACTTATGGTCCCTATGGAGAATTGGCCCCTACCTCGACTTCTGACAAGATCCGTATTCATTACGAATATACTTCGCCAATTCCTTTTGTCGAGCATCTACAACGCGATATCGAGGTATCTCATTGGGGCAACAATGTTGCAGTTGAAGAACATTACACACTCACCAACCACGCAGCTAAGTTCTACCCCTTTTTGCTAGTGCAGCGCTAATACCAGACTTAAGGGACTTTTTTCACGACTTCAGTATACGAGAAATAGTTACACATCTCCACCTACCCATGCAATTACCCGTCTTACCATCCCTCTAAAGAATGGCGCCAGAAATCCATATTACATTGATACCATTGGAAACGTGTCTACTTCCAGATTCAGACCTGCACGAGGTTCAATGGACAGTCATCTTGAAATCATGCCCCGCTTTCCCGTCTACGGCGGCTGGAATTACACCTTCAAACTCGGCTGGAACGTCGATTTGGAAAAAGTGGAGCGACACTCCGGTGCTGAACGAGTTTTGAAAGTTCCCTTCCTAGAAGGTCCAGAGAACATTCAATACAAGAAATTTGATTTCAATATCATATTGCCTGAAGGATCTAGGTATCTTCCCCCAGGTTTTCGACATGTTGACTGTAGAAATGTAAGGGTGTATACCCCGCAACCGGCTCTTAAGGAGACGAGGTATATGCATCATACGTTCTTGGATTCGTTGGGACGGACGGCGGTCAAATTGTCTTTTGAGAATGTGGTGGATGAGAAGAGAGGTAAAGAAGTTGTGATCATTTATGAATATCCGCCATTTGCAGGATTGAGGAAAGTGGTTATTGTTGCGCTGGGGGTATTCGTAGTATTTGCAACGAGAATAGTAGGAGGTTGGGTTCTTAAGTAGCGGCCGAAAATAGCATCAAGGAGATATGGAACCGATCTAGTGACAATACTTTTTCGCTACTATACACATTAAATTCTAGATCTTGAGTGGTGAAATCTATCTTAAATATTCCAAGAACGCCCTGTACCTATCCGTTACTCTTTTCTCAGCCGCAGCTCCCGTCACTGGGTCCCTCTCCCCATCTAGTATTTAAACTCTTTTCAGAACAATCAAACGCCTTTTTCCCCAGCTTTTTATTAACCTCGTTATGAGCTCTACACATCCACTCCTCAAAATCCCTCCTGCTCTGCGTCCTAGGTTCATTCCCTTTCGCCATCCATGACCGAAAATCATCCGCACAATGCCAACAAGGATAAAACCTCCCCAAAGTCCCCATGAAACCAGACATCTCCCTCTGCTGTTGTGAGCTCGGTTTCTCCGGATAATTCGCTGCTAACGTATGTAGAAATGTCCAAGTTGCTCGACCTAGCACCTCAACATCCGGAGGACAATGTGCTGGTTGTTGTAACGTCTGCGACTCTCCAGGCGGTGGGAAAGTTGACTGTTTTCGTTTTGTGGGGAGAGAAACTAAATCTCGGAAGGCGGTACACGTTTTACATGGTTTCCCATCCTTGTCTAGTATTATGTTTGGTGTAGGTCGTTTGTCTGGTTTGTCTCCCTTGTCGTTGCCGTTCTTCGACGACTCGATTTGTAAAGGGAGGATTTCGGCCATTTCGTTGTGTTTTGGGGTGGTGGGATAAGTTTGAGGAGTCACGAAATTTCCCAAAAATTAAAAAGCTCCCTGATCTTCGGGCCGGCAGTTGTATCCGATCGACACCGCGACAACTTCGTCGACAACGTGATGACCGACATGTCCAAAGAGAACGTGCATGTTTCGCTGAGCGAGAAGCCTCTGAATGCAAGTGAAATGATGGATTTAGTCCGCTCACCCGAAGCAGGTGCTATTGTCCTTTTTGCAGGAACAACTCGAAACAATTTCAAAGGTACGTGTGCATGCGATCATGCTAAGGATGCAGGAAAGACTGTCATTCATCTTGACTATGAAGCTTATCCTGACATGGCACTTCCATCACTCCGCAGTATATGCACCGACGCGAAACAAAAGTGGTCGTTGTTTGGAGTTGCAGTTACACATCGATTAGGTCGCGTTCCGATCGGCCAGGAAAGCATTTTAATTGCGGTAAGTTCGGCACATCGCAAGGCGGCTTGGGAAGCAGCTGAATGGATATTGGAAGAAGTTAAACGGAAAACTGAGATTTGGAAAAAGGAATTCTATGAAAATCCGGATGACGAGCCCCAGTGGAAGGAGAACTTTCCTTTGGCAGGGTGAGCGGCTGTTTGAGAGGTGATTCCGGAGTTTGCATATCTGAGCGTTGTATATCTCGGGTTTGTGGCTAGTAGAAGAGTGATAGCGGAGGGAATGAAGTAATGTGAATTACTGTTCTAGTTGATTGCAGGACAACAACTACGGACTGCAACAAGCCAAGCAGCCATCTCGCAAGAATTGCTGTCTACCTGCACTTATAATGTATCAAATCCCGCGTTGGCGGAATCGAGGCGCTCTAAAAATACCCTGCCAGATCTTCAAAATGGTTGAACCATGTTTCTGGACGCTTGAAGCTCCGCCACCGCCAGAAGCACTGTGTGGGGTCATGAGTCGAAGGATTCCCTTATTCAGAGCTGAGTGGCGCCTGCGTATTCGAGGCTGAAACTTTATCAGCAGGTGTAGTGAGTCTGTGCAACCTGAATTCGGCATAAGCTTTTGTCGTCGGCTGGATTTGCTCCACAGGCGGGACCACACCTCACACACCTCAGGCACGTATCGATTTCGCAATGCTCCTAGTCGAAACAACTGTAATGAATCGCATTCGTGAAACTGATATTTCTAAATTTCGATGCAAATGAAGGTCATTCGTCATTTCGCAGTGATTGGACATTAGAAATACTGGCATTATTTAATTTTTCATCTCGCGACGAGGTTAATTAGCCGGCCAGACGTACGATGGGTTTGACGAAAATAAAGTTTGGGCGTCGGATCGCTCAAAGCCTATTTTGGGAATGAACGAGACTACTTAGAAGGCTGTGAACCTTGGACGAGAATAATATCCTTTTCTCTGCCAAGACCACTTCAACTTCACAGGAACGATATTGGACATGTTGAAAAAACGATCATCTTTCTTGTTCCTGGCTTGGCTTTTACTCCTGTCGATCATCAGCGTATCGCATTCCGCCGAAGTCATTCGCATTCCCTTGATCCGACCAGAAGTTCCAATACAACGAATTGCGAACTCCAAAGCCCCATGGAGAGATATTCTGAGTAAACGTGCTATCGGCTACGCACCGTTGGTGGACGATGTGGCTCCTCAGTATCCTGATATTGACTATGAATACTTGGGAATGGTGACAATCGGAACGCCCCCGCAGAGCTTCCTTGTCCGTATAGTCTTTGTTGATCGTGGATAATAGTCTAGTTATTGATTCTGGGTCTGGTGTGCTATGGGTCGCTGATAAGGATTGTAGAGGATGTAATGTGTCGACTGCACATTTGTACGATGGTTCTGCATCTTCGACCTCAACGAATTTAAATCAGCCTTTCCAATTGCTGTATCAGAGTGGTAATTGGTCTTTGAAACCTTTCTAATTGAAGGTGGAGCATACTGTCAAGCCTATAGCGACGTAGTGGAATTCGGAGAAATCACTATGGACAATTTCCTTTTTGGTTCCTGTACCGATGAGCTGGACCTTGATTATCCTGAGAGGTAAGCCTTGGCTTTTCCAAGTTTCTAATGACGAGCATTGGTATTCTTGGCATAGGATTCCCGCAATCGGATGTTCCTGTCCAATCGTGGATTATCGAAGCGTATGATAGGTCTTTGATACCGGCCCCGGTGTATATGCTCGCATTAGGTCGATATAATTCTGATAACACTGACGGGAGTGTATTGGTCATTGGAGGATACGATGAATCTCTGGTTCAGGGAGACCTCAATTGGATAAGTTGCAGCGGGGACTTCCATGTCCAAATACCTATGGACGGGGTTATTGTCAACGACTATACGGTGGTCCGTCAGGATGGAGCCCCAATGCAAGCAATTATAGATGTATAGCCCTACTTCCAGACTGTCTTCTGATCTCAGTCCGGGACCGACGGTGTTCTTGGGGGTCCCACCAACATTGTTCGAGATATCTATGAACTACTACAGGGCTCAGAAATACCTGGAAACCCAGGATTATATCAAGTCCCCTGTGACCTACAATTCACATTCGGGTTTCAACTCGGTGGTCAAAACTATATGATGGAGTCGTCAGATTTCCTGACTCAAAATCTAGGAGACGGCTATTGCGTCGGCGCTCTAGCTGGAATTGATGTCCCTGACGACAGCGGACAAGAATTTGTTTGGATTCTTGGAGCTTTATTCTTAAAGAATGTCATTACGGTTTTCGATTTAGGTGCTCCGGGTGTTGGATTTGGACGACCTCAGACCGTCGGGGAACAATATGGATCATATACAGTCATACCTTTGCAGCAAGGAACGCAGTTGGGTACTGGACCAGATGCTAGTTTGATGCCGACGTGGCAACCCACAACACCTGGTAAGCTCATCAGCTGAAATTTTACTGATCTTAACAGCGGGTGAATTTGAGACGGCGATTCTTGCTCCGTATCAAGTTGTCGCTCTTTCTGGAACAGGTTCGGTGAATATCGACTTTCAGGGAGTGACTACCGCAACTGGAGTCTCTACTTCGGCTGGAGCTAGTGTTATTGCAACAACTCTCCCCTTACCAAATGGAGATGCTAGTAGTAGCTACACTCTTCCAACCAATTTTGGTCTTGCCATTGCACACCAATGCTAATGTTTAGGATCTCTAGGCTTTAAGACGACAGGGCCCACTTCTGAATCAATACCAGTTACAACAGTATTCAATAGACCAAGCAGTACACCTTCCAAGAGTTCTGCTTCCTGCATCCGATGCGCTCTCAACGGTTTGACCATATTTGCATTTGGGACCATTTGTTTCATGCTTTGGATATAGTTTCTGGTCAGCAAGTGGTAGAAAGCGGAGAAGGAGTTTGGGGAATAATCGGTAAATAACAAAAAGGGCGTCTGGAAGGAAAGGGTCTAAGGAATCCAAATGCATTCAGTTTCGGTAAAACTAACATAACTTTGTACATTACTGCACACCTGTTGTCATTCAAGTACATAATAACCTTTGACAGATATGAATATTGATGCGATTTACTTCTTCTCTTTGTCACCGCTCTTCTTTGCATCAAGTTTCTTTGCTGTGTCGCTCTTTCCTGATGGATCCTGGGTAGTCGTGTCCTTTGCAGTCGGTTCAGATTCGGACTCACCAGCAGATGCAGTTCGACGAGGAGTACTGGCTAGACAAATTAGCACCCAGAACAATGAAGAGAGTGCTTACTGGGGGCATTGGAGACTCCTTTCTGCTTATCACCGGCATCCGCCTAGAGTTAATTGCCGTACAGACAATAGCAAACCTCTTCTTGGTCTCCTCCCTCAGTGGCTGCAGTCTTCTTTTCAGAAGCGTCGGCATTGTCTTCTCCAGTTGCTTCTTCAGGTTTCGCTTCACCTTCTTCCTCTCCTCCCTCAGGTTTTTCTGCTTTCTCTCCCTCCTCCTTCTCTTCCTCTTCTTCTTTCTCCTCCTGTTCCTCAGCCTCCTTCTGCTTACGACGTTCTTCATCTCGTTTAGCTTTCCGTTCCCATCTAAGATCCGGCTCCAACTTGGGAGTCGTAGACCACAACCACCAAGCCTATATAAATCAGCATACACCGATTGAGAGGAGAATGTACAAGTGGCACAGTCACTACGACGGATGGAATTGCCCATGGTAAATCGGAGCTTGAACGGTGTTCTCCCGAGTGGCCTGAGGCATAGCGTCGGCCAATTCGTGGTTTGATGGCAGTTTTTGATGAATTTTGGATGAGACGGGGAGTCCGGCGGAAGGTGGAACGGAGCATTGTTGGTGAGAAGGGAGATTGCGTGATGGATGGAGGAAGGGATGGGAGGTTAATGGAGATGATGAGGATGCACGTCAATCAACTACCCTCGTAATCATCACCTTGGAATTGGCTCGGACCCCGTTGGGAATAAAATCGAGTTCTCAGGGACTTTGAAAACAAAGACTGCAGTCATCATTTGATGCTCCTAGAAACGAAGGCATTTTCATCTCTTTAGTTCTGCATTCTCGACCCATTTGTTGAAGGTATTCTTTCCCTCTATCTATTCCTTTTGCTATGATGACACTATATTATTCTATTGATAGGAACGTGCCGTCTGAATCTTGTTTGCTCAAGATCATGACGTTACAAGGTTTCCTGATTAGCGTTCAACTCAAATGCTTCTTGTTGCTTCTGGATAGGAACTGATTGTAGTCAATTGCGGGAATTGAGAAGCACAAATGCAGTTTCGATGAACGCTGTGCCCAGGCTGAACCCTATTCAAGAAGAGTATCGCAGTGAGTAGCAATTATTTTCGTTCGGGCAAGAACTAGAAGCGACAAGCCACAGAATATATGCATGTGGGGAGCTGCAACGGCAGCTAATGGCAGAGAACTGGCGCGGAATAGAGAACGAGGGAAGCAACTGTGGTGGCCTTCTCCATCGAACAAATTGTCAGCGTAATTTCTTGGCCCTGTCAACTATTCCTTTCACGAGATCTGGGCCCTGACCACTTGGCGCTTAATTGAATCTCTTGAATCTTGTATTATATACAATGCCAGAACATATACTAAGGCATCGTCATAGGGTTAGTGAACAAAGTTTTTCTAAAATTGGATTTGCTGAGCCTCGAACCAAAGTGGATAAATCAACTCGTTATAAATAAGGTCCAACCCCTTATGCAACACCGAGATCGGCAGAACACGAAAAAGGTTGACTTCCTCAACATACGTGGGAGTCTGTTCACTGTAAGTTAGAAATGAGGCGGTCTCCTTCGTACAATAACCTTGAAGGGGAGAACGGGGTTGAATATGAGTATGCTCGTCCGCGAGCTGGGCGAAATGATTCTCGTCTTGACCCAAATATTCAGGTTCTCGCAATTGGGATGAAATGTTGATAAGCAGGAGTCACTACCAGGTCAATGGCCAGCAAGTCCACCTTCACGACAACGCGTCACCAGTCCAAGGCCTCGTCCTATATCGTGGAGCGGGCCCCCCAACCAGGCTGTACCTCCACAAAAGCCGCGTTATGAACCCCCGCCGCCTCAGGCTGAGGACGATTTCCTTGCAATGCCTGAGCCGGTCGTACCAGCTTGGCAGGACTCTACATTATTTCGTTGGGCTCCAGCTGAAGAGAGAAGAAGTTCAGGTCAATATAGACCGGGCTACGAGCCATTAGATGACTTCGCAAATACTCTATCGGGTGCACTTCCACCGTCCACGGCACCTCCACCTCTGCCCCCAAAGAACCCAGTGTCGTCGTCACGGCCTCCGCAATTGCCTCCACGGAGAAATAGTCCCCACCAGGACCCTTATTATGTGCAATCTATACCTGACTACGTGAATCAACCTTCTCACGTTCCTTCGCAGCCTGGAAGGCCAGTTCAAGATATTGACTATTTTACCGTCCCAGATCGCAGACGGCAGTCATCAGGACCGCATCTGTCACCGGACTATGCTTATACTGCTGGTACTCCACAGACAGTCCCATATGAGTATGAGCGACCTTCAAGCGCATATGATCCCCGCAGGCACTCTGGCGGACAATATTACCAACCTGAGCCAAGACCTCAAAGATATGAACCGAGACCTCCACTTCCAGGTTCTTATGATCCTTATCCTGAACAATATCGGCCGCAATATCAAAATCCTCCACCTGAAAGTTACCGACCTACACCGTCTTCTTATTATACCCATCCTCCGGGCTCAAAAGTTCCCGCCCAACCAGAACGATATTCGCCGAAACCTCCCCCTCCACAAGTATACCAGGAACCGTATCAACCGCAAAGGTACCAACAAACTCCTCCACCGCAGCGACGACCATCTCCACAACTTCAACCTCAACATCCTCCTCCTTCAGATGATGCAAGACGTCGATCATCTCCACGACCACTATGGAATCCAATTCCTCCCCCAGAATTACCACCAGCCGGCCCAGTAACCCATAATCCTCCTCCGACTTCTCTCGCAGACCTCAAACATCTCCCTGTTGTACCGATCCTGACACCTCCATATCACAAAGAGACTTTGGACCATCCACAACATTTCGCCAAAAACAGCAATTTGCGAATAATTATCGTTCCGGCTGAAAGTACTACTTTTGTAGCTGGAGGTGAAATCTACGGACGCATGGAATTACTTTGTAAACTTGAACCAAAAGCAAAAGCAGATCTCCTAATAGGCGAAATAGGCATCGAACTCATTGCATACGATGGTATTCTCCCATCTTAAGTCATCGTGAATCGCTAAATGGTAGAATCACGTTCAGAACAAGGACAAGCCGCTCCTAGGTCGCATTTATGGCTCCTTTCTCGGAGAGTGTTTCAAGCTCCTTTTGATAAATCTGCAGATCTGGATAAAGTCTCTTCCGCAATTGCCTTTCCAGTCACTTTTACACCTGATGATAAAGGATATCGACAACCTGCTAAGGCGAATACCACTTTTCCATTCAGATTTTTGGTTCCGCTTGATGCGGCTAGTGCTGTGGAATGTGGACAGGAAGTTCGCACGCGGTATACACTTACTGGATATGCCAAAGTGAGGATTAGTGGGAGCTTCGAGACTATTGCGCATAGCCTTGAGGTAGTCGTCTCGCACACTTTGAGGCTGACGTTGTGTAGGTGGATGTTGTGGAACAGCTACCCTACGACCATATATATCGAAGCCCCTATTACAAACATGAAGCTTTGACTGCCAAGGATACAACGGATAAGAGTACGTTGAAGAACGTATATCAATGATCTAATGATAGATTTCCGAGGCAAATGTCTGATGGTTGAAGCGTCCATTCCTCAAAAATGGTATAAAACAGGCGACACTATTCCTGTCACCATCACTCTAACTCCCACCGGCTTCAAGAAGGTCATACTCCCGTGACGAAGGTCATCTGACGAGCAGGTGGGATGGATTAAAGTTAATTTAATCAATCGCGTTACCATTAAAACTAAAACAGGACAAGGCAAGGAAGTAGCCCTCGATTACGGAGTAGCAGAGGACAAAACTGAAGAAGACACCGACTTTGACCCGGAAAAGCCTAATGTTACCCTTACATTAAGGCTTAAAATACCTGTACATCTGCTCTATTGTTTGGATCTGATGGTAGCATACTTGTCGGACGTCAGTCACAGGATTGTTTGAAGTTCGTCAATACATCAAGGTTTCCGTTCTGCACAATACCTTGTCGCTTCCATTTTCAGTGTCGTTGCCTTCCTTCGACATTTTTCATCCGGATAGTTTCGAGCCTGTTGGTGATGACGGTGAGATTTTCGCTGGATTGGTAACTACGGGAAGTTACATTGTGAGAGAAATCGATATTAGAGGAGACGCGGGGAAAGTGATTACCGAGCGACCAGGGACTAATAGACCTGTTCTGTGGGATTGGTATGTCGACAGAGGAGGTCGCAAGAATATCCTCAATTTATGGAACTTGAAAACGCCATAGTCTGAAGGCATGTAGGAAAGGCAACAAAGGGATATGAGACAATTTAGTAAATTGTATTTAAAATACTAATCTGACAGGGTTTTCAAATAAAGCCGCTCCAAACTCCGAGAAACGCCAAGAAGATGAAGTTGAAACGAAAAACTCCTTTTTCCCCAATCTCTTTTTTCTATGTCTAAATCTCTAATGTTTCAATAATGTGGCACAATTTAGAATCCGTAGAACAAGACTGCTGCAATACCACCGGCTAAGGCAACTGCAGGCTTAACCTTGTCGGCTCCACTGACGAAGGTAGGAAGACCGGTTGAGGAGGTAGCAGTAGTGGTAGTAGTAGGAGGGGTGGAGCTGGTGACAGTGACAGTGTAGAGGGTGCTGGTGCTGCACCCGCTGCTGCTGCTGCTGCTGGTAGCGCTGCAGCTAGTGGTTGTGGTTGTGGTAGTGGTGCAGCCGGTGGTGGTGGTGGTTGTGCACGAGGGAGAAGAGGAGCTGGAAGAGCAGCCGGTTGTGGTTGTGGTTGTGGTGGAGGTGGTGCATGAGGCAGCTGCGACGCAGATGTTGTGAGGTCCACAGACTTCTCCCCATGCGCAATCTGAGTTGACCAAGCAGCCGACTTTGGTGACGAAGGGGACTCCGCAGATGTTGTGGGGTCCGCAGACCTGTCCAGCTGGGCAGTCGGAGTTGACCATGCAGCCAACCTTGATGGTGGAGAGAGGAGTCACGGTGGTGGTGGAGGACGTGGTGCAGGACGTGGTGGTGGTGGTGGTGGAAGTGGTGGAAGTGGTGGAAGTGGTGCAGGATGAAGTGGGAGGGACACCACAGATGTTATGAGGTCCACAGACTTGTCCACTGGGACAATCCGAGTTGACCATGCAGCCGACCTTAGTGGGGGCTCCACAGATGTTGTGGGGTCCGCAAATTTGCCCAGGTGGGCAGTCGGAATTGACCATGCAGCCGTAGCCGAAGCCGACAGCGCTGCTAGCCGGAGCAACAGGAGCGGCGCTGACAGGTGCGGATGAGGCGTAGCTGGAGGGGATAGATGTAGTGGCAGCGGTGAGGCTGGCAACAGCGAAGATGAGAGCTGAGCGGATAGTTACTTTAACCATTTTGTTGATGATGATGTGTAGTTAAGAGAAGAAGTGGTAGATTGTTTGTCTGTTTGAGAGATTGAGAGTGAGGTCGGGAATTTGTTTTTCGATGGACAGTGTCGAGGTGGGAAGGCCCCATTTTATAGACAATTGAATGGAGGTGATGTTGATGGTGGTCGCTGTAGGAGTGTTGCACAGTGAGTGACACGAAGTTTTTTCGCGACAGAGTATAGGCGTTTTGGTTCAGCCGCAGCCAATTGCTTGTATGAGTGTAACATAACTGCGAAACAAGATGGTGTCACTCCAAGTGACACATTAAGAAGAAAAGAGCGCTCGGAAGTTGTCGGATCGGAGCAATAACTGCCATCTCACTGGCTAATGTCAAGATTTGCATTGCTGGTGGCTTCGTATTAGCCAATGCAAGAGGGAATCGAAGTGCCTATCCCTTCTTTGTGTAGCCACTGATGCCGCTGATAGCAGTTGTATCGCCGGAAATAATTGGCAGCAATCCCAGGGAAAAAAGGCGGGAAGGAAATGCGCCACTGCGCTCCTGTCAAATTGGAGATCATCAATGACACATGGCCGCTCAATATCCTGCCCCCACTGGTTGGCTTTCTGACGCAGCTCCCAATGAACGGGTCTTCTGTGACACCTTATTTCCGCATTTAGTCACTGATTCCAGTCATCTTCTTCTGCGCCACCGCCTCCGCAAAGCCATTTTCACATTCTTTTTTTTTTGCTCGGTTAACTTCCTGCAGAAGAGGCGCTCTGAATCCATGCTGGTGACACCATTGGCTCCCCCACAAATATCCGCATTGAGTAAGTTGTATGTTGCTGAAAATAGAATTACCGGATGCCGTAGTCGAGTCTCGCGATGATTCCATTTTCAGTAGTCTTAAAGTTGGTGAGGTAACATGAGACAACGGCGGTAAGGCTGAAATGATAAGACATGCTTCAGATAGCGCATCGATCAAAATAGGGCGTACGGATTTGGTATTTTCCTCTCCTTTCTCAAGGGTTTGCAGTATATACTTGTCTCACTGTCCTTGATTTGGACCTAGGATGTGTCGCTGCTTGTGCGACGATCGTATCAGTTCTGGAGGAATGTTTCTTCTGACATTAGCATGTTATCAGCACAATGCTGTTTACTTGCCGTCGATCGCATTCTGGTGTCTGTAGTCGATAATCGAATGTTTCCGCTACCCCTGGTGTAGACATCAAAATATCTTCCTTTCCTAAATCAAAACTCCAAATCCTTCTTAGATATCCCACTAACCAAACTTTTCGTCGCACTCTTTCCCTCTACATTACCCACTTCCTTGTCAATTACAAATCCCTGTTTAACTCGCGGTGCTTCCTCCTCTAAAGGAGGTAAACTCCATTCCTCCAAGACCATTCCATGTCTTCCAACCCTATATGCCATTTCCCTATCCATTAATCCTCCTTTATGCACTTTAACAAGACCCTGAGGTTTTTGCTTTGCTGTCGATGAAGACTTAGCAGTTTCCTGTACGGAATGAGGAAAGGGACATAGTTGGATGACGTGAGTACTGAGATGTTCAAGCCAACATGTCAAAGTTCGAGTTCGAGGGAAAAAAGAACTTGACATGGATATGATAAGAGTACAATACGGGCGAGAATGGAGTAACGCGATGAGAGTGTGGTGAAATTGCAGGACGTAACTTGGATTTGTTGATTCCGGTGGGTATAAAAGCGGATTCTGTAAATCGGGGAGGACAAGACGAGTTGGTGATGTTATGGGTATAGAATTGAGAAACGAGAGGAGGGATGTCAAGAGTGATTGGTACGGATTCGAGTTCTTTGAAGGAGGTGGTGAGAAGACAAGTTGATTTCCAGGCGGAAGACTCATTTGCTGTGAAATATCGAAGGAATGACAAAACGTGCCAGTCATAGTTGAAGCATCCGTATTTGAAGATTGAGGTTTGTCGTTAATTCCGTATCTCCAAGCTATGCGCATTTTCTCTTCCACATCTCCGATTTCACCCATTGTTGAAGATTTTACGCCTTTTTGCTTTGAAGAATCCTGTTTTGATAGCGCGGGGACACCTCTCCACCAGGATTCTCCGATGCCACCAACCCATATTCTGTCTCCTTGTACAACACCTTCAGCAACGTATTGACGCAAGACTACACCAGAGTAATTCCCTGTGCCATCTTCCTCAATTAGAAGACATGAGGATACTGGTAGTCCGGCTGCTGGCGATAGAAGGGAGTCTAGCGTTGAAGTACCAGTCGATATTGTAGGTATTGAGGCAGGCTTTACGCCAGAGGGAAGCTGTTGAGCTGCTCTAGGTGTTACTGGGGACGCTTGCGACGTTGTCTGAGGAGCGTAGCGTCTAAATGACATGTTTGTCACAGCGGTTGAAGAAGTGTGTGTGAACGTTGGGCAAAAAGTTTTGTGATCGACATCACCGACACATGTCATGCATAACCACGGCGATCCTGAAACGCATTTCGTAGATGGCCAAAAGAAAGTCATGTCAAAAAGTCCCGGTTACAGATTCTACATAGCTACCTCCATCATTATGTACTTTTAATCTTCCACAGCACTCTCAGCAATTCCATTTGTGGGTGTAATCGGAGTATCTACACCTTCCAATCCATCACCTCTCCACTTCTCAACTCGATCTTCCAAATCTGCTACCCGAGCACTACTTATTCGAACTTTAATCACTGCTACATCCGGTTTCTCAATAAATGTTCTTGATTCAGGAGGATTTGATTCGAGATGTTTTCGCAGAAACCAGGCTGTGGCTTCGGTTTCTTCAGGAGAAGCTGTTGAAGTTGTGGCAACGGAGGAGGGTTCGAAAGAGGGACATGGACCTGCTGGTAGGACTGTAGCGATACCGTTTAGAGTTGCGGAGATGGAGGAGAGTTGGAGGGAGTTAATGTTTTGGAGGAAGGATGTTAATGCGCTTGGAGCTGTGCTTGGAATAGCAGGACTTGGTCGAGGTTGAGTCCAATCGTGAACTAAGATGCTTACTCGCGGATTCTACGTAGTCAGTTAGAAAAGAGTTTAAGGAGGAAAGATACAGCACAGATGTTGATGAATTTCTTGGTATCTCGGGAAGTTGTCATGATTATACAGTCGTCTTGTTCGTAGGGTAGTGCTTCTCCGGCTGGGATGAAAGTATAGTTCATTAATGATACGTGGGGATGATCTTGGAATGAAGTCCCTAGATGCAACTAGGAGAAATTAGTCGTGCGTGATAAAGAACGGGTACAAAGCGGGAGTTATTGAGGCATTGAACAACTTCCGGAGGGAGGGATTGAGATGTATATCCAGTTGACGGCGTCGACCGAGAGAACCGTCGAGCTGCCATGGAGTCGCTGTCTCTTGATTTCGCAATACAGCCACCAGAAGATGCTGATTTGCTTTGATTATGATCTCTAATGGTCGGTCTGCACAGCAGTCCTTAGAGCACTTCAACTGTTGCCGATACTATCGTCCTGGCAAGAGATGGAGATCATGGACGTCCGCAGAGTCCGTCGCCTTAAGATTCGATTTGGGCCTGACGCCTCCGGACGCTGTCCCATCCTGTTGTGGCCATTCATCATATATTTTTCATCGGCAACCATTTCTTGTCATCTGCTTCACTACTCAACTCATCCATCTAGTCATAATTCTTCATCTCAGAGATGGAAGCTCATCTCGCACCAAAAAACAGATTGAGAGTCGATTCTGAAGGTTCTCCTTCTTACCTATTGTCCAGCATTGTACGACCACTCATCTATCTGCAATATTCCTACTGAGAACTGGCGCAATCATACTCGGCCATATTCGTGCAAGGAGGAGTTCTTCCCGAAATGGACTTTTACTCAGCAACCGACACCGTAAATATGATAAGTGGGATTCACGAATTCGCCGTCTTGTGAATATCCCCAATATAACAAAGCATGATCTTATCTTCCTTGTAGGGAAGCACGCCAGAAGAGATAAAACAAATCCAGCACATCACGAATTGTCAGTACCGTGCCGTAGCTGTTCAATTCAAAAGGTTGTGTAAAGCATTCATGAATTAGGAATGGAAGGATCAACAGGAGACAAAATGGATGCAAGCTGGTACGGGTCTGCTACAATTCCAAATCCCTCCAAGAAAGCGAAACGCGGTCGAGCAAAGCTTTTATCAAAAAAGACATCGCTCTTTCAAGGGATGTCCAATCGACAGACAATGTTTTGGATGGAGATCAGGATTGCTGCCGTCAAGAAAGGCTGGTCCTTCCTCGCAGGGTATAATACTTTCGAACTAGCATTATCAACACCGACGAGAACAGATGGATGACATCCGAAGGCATGGGGGAGGACCCAAAAAAAAGATTACTAGTTCAGATTGCTTTCCAAGCACTCAAGCAAGATGTGTTAGACGCGTTGGGCGCCACAGACTCAGATGAGGAGTTTCAAGCGTAAAATTGCCTGGAATTCTGTCCGTGTTCTTAGTTTCTTGTTATGCTTTTGCAATAGTAGGGGGATGGTCGTAATTCCTCACGTCTGCGTTCTCTCCATGACTATTCGTGTCAAGATGGCTTGATTGCTGTTTTGCAGTCTTCCTGCCTGTATTATTATATCTCTTCTAGCTTTTTCTTTAGCCTTGGTGTTCTTTGAGGTAAAGGGATAGGCCATCTGATGAGGATCTTATCTGTCCTTGAAAAGATTAATTCACGTTAATGGTGAAGTAAATGTACGATTTTAGGACTGTCGCCTGTCCGTTACATTCGAAGCCGAGATTTTTTGTTGAGGGTCACAGGCAATCGATCGCATTTATAAACTTACCTTCTTGACCTTCTCTCACTCATATCGTTGACTATGACCACTCGGATACCGTGGAAAACTTTGGTCGATATGCCATCATACTCACACTGCATTCGTAATGTCTCACCCTCCTTCCACTTAACTCGGCGATGTCTCGCCACAGTTCCACCTGCTCCGGGAAACCGTCGTCCCCAAACGTCCTTCTCAGATGCCTTAAACGCAGGCCCCAGTTTCGCAGACTTCGTCTCAGGACCCCCTGAACAGAGCTCGATACCAGGAAACAGTCATCTCCCAGACTGGCTAAAACGGCCCATCCCAACGGGCGGGAATTTCGCAAAAATCAAAGCAGATCTTCGAGGATTGAATTTACACACTGTTTGCGAAAGTGCACGTTGTCCGAATATCGGGGATTGTTGGGGAGGATCAGATAAGGCTAGAGCAACTGCTACGATTATGTTGATGGGAGATACATGTACTAGGGGATGTCGGTTTTGTAGTGTGAAGACAAGTAGGACACCACCGCCTTTGGACCCTCTTGAGCCAGAGAATACAGCGGAAGCCATTAAACGCTGGGGTTTGGGATATGTTGTGCTTACTACGGTTGATCGAGATGATTTAGCGGATGGTGGTGCGGCGCATTTTGTAGAGACTGTGCAGAAGATAAAGGAGAGAGCACCGCATATCCTTGTCGAATGTCTTGCCGGAGATTTTCAGGGCCAATTAGAGTATACAGAACTCCTTGCAAATTCAGGATTGGATGTTTATGCGCATAATGTGGAGACGGTTGAGGACTTGACGCCTATGGTAAGAGATCGGAGAGCTGGATTTCGTCAATCACTTCGTGTATTGGAACATGCTAAGAAGACTGGAAAACCTGGATTAATAACGAAGACCAGTATCATGCTAGGTGTTGGGGAAACCGATGCTCAGGTCGAAGAAACGCTATCAGGTTCGTCTTTTCGGGTTTGCGCCTGACTTTTAGAATTACGGAAAGTTGGTGTTGACGTTGTGACATTTGGTCAGTATATGAGGCCTACAAAACGGCATATGAAAGTAGCGGAATATGTCACTCCTGAAAAATTTGCATATTGGAAACAGGTTGCGGAAGGAATGGGATTCTTATATGTTGCTTCAGGTCCTTTGGTGCGCAGTAGTTATAAAGCGGGAGAAGCTTTCATTTATAATGTGTTGAAACAGAGGAAACAGGATTTCAATGTCAAAGATATCAACGGCGTTCAAAGTGTCGAGAGTCTTCTACTGGGAAAGATTCAGTAAGATATGTAGAGAGCATGAGCAGAATAATGGGAAGACAAATAGATCTGTACATGGTGTAGTGGAGTGCAATGCTGTTTGTCTCCTTGATGAACAGTATCTACCTCTACATGTCATGATTCTCCCCAAGAGTTTCTATATCCATTTGAGATGTGGCTGAGTTTTCACTTCTGCCTTCTGCCTCGCTGTTATCTCGAATTGTTCATCGATCTTCTCCGCCTGTAGCGCTTTCAAGACTCGCTCAGCTATCTCCGTTGGCTCTCGCCATTGCATTTCTACCTTTTCTGTCCTTCCATCGTCTATCATTAACGAAATCTAACTTCACGAAAGAATACATTTTAGGATCGTCGCCGTGCACGGATATTTCAGCTGTACTTTCTGTCCAGCCCACGGTCTTCGGAATACTTTAATATCCAGATGCGGATTATAAAACTTCATCCTCGGTAAATTCGACATTGCAAACTTTCTGCTCAGTCAATTCATTTGCTCACCATAGATTGAAACCTAGCTCCCCTATGACCATTAAATGAAGCTTTTGCAAAATCTAAATGCAATCCGATGATACTCTTCGGGATCTTGACGGCACCAGGACCTGTTATCAGTCCGGTATAATTGAGATGTTCTTTACCTTCTAGTAGATCAACAATTCCCTGAGCCAATTTTGGGTCTCCTTCACCCGGTTTAAATCGCTTCGGATTCTTAATTTTTTTGGGACCTCGTGTTGCTGGTTTGATCTCTGGCGGAGGAATTGGGGCTTCTTCTGCCGAACTAATTGGAACTTCCTCCGTAGTAACTGGGACCTCCTCCGTCGCTACAGCTTCCAGTGCCTCTGTTTGGAGGCGTCTTATTTGATTCCTCAAGAATCCCAGGCGCAATGCATTCCGAGGAATCATTGTTAACGTCGTCAACAAGCCGGGAAATTTTAGAGGGACGATTTAAACGGATTGGCGGCCCGCTGCGCTAATGGCTGCGGCGCAAAAAGTTTGGAAAATTTTCCCCTCGATCGACAATCCAAAGATACTTTCTCAAAAAACAAAATGGGGAGGAAACGAAAGGTAAGCTTTCAAGAGCCTCAAAAGGTAGGGAAACAGGGTGGCTTAAAGGGTGGAAAAGTTTTGAATACGTTTCATATTGACGACGAGGACTTCTCCAAGGAGAGTCTAGAGGCGGAACAAGAGCTTGATGAAGATGAGGAGGGACAGGTTAAGAGTGAGGATGATGAAGATATTGATAGCGATGAGGCATTTGATGAGAGTGATGAGGAGAGATTTAGTTCTTTCAAGTTTTCAGGGAGCTCTTCTAATGGTGTCAAAGTAAGTATACAGTTGAAACATGGGGCTAATTTAGAAACGAAAGCTGAGAGGTGACGATGACGAAGATCAGAAAGAAGATGAGGGTGCGGACGACGAAGATGATGACGAGATGTACATGGATCTTTCGGAAATGCTCGCAAGTGGGCAAGCAACTGAGAAGTCTGCGAGACCTCATCTCGATCAGTAATTTCTTATTTTCCCTCACATCTAACCGTTGTAGAGGAGATGAGGATTCAGGCATAGAGAGCGAAGCCCGGGACTCAGATGAGTTCGAGGATGAATTACTTGAAGAATCGGAAGAAGATGAAGACGACGGACAATTGGATAAACTAAATGCCTTTGTCGACAGTTTGGTTTCCAAAACTCGTCCCTCGAAGGAAACAGAAATGACAACCTCAGCACCGAAATCAACTCAAGAAGGTTCATTTCCTCCGCTAATGAAACTGACAATCCCAGAATCAAATGAACTAGCTATAACTGATATTCTCTCCTCACTCACAGATCCCAGTCTTCAATCCCTTCGAAAATCTCTAGCAGCCCAGCAGACTTCCAAATCCAAGTCAGCAAGCAAAAAATTATCAGCACCCCTGGCAAAGCCTATTCAAGAACGATTAGAACGTCAAGCAGCGTACGAAGAAACCAAAACTGAAATCTCAAAATGGCAAAACATCGTTAAAGCAAATCGTGAAGTATTCACCCGTTACAAATGAAATCTAATATAAGGCCGACCATTTAGAGTTTCCGATGAATGAGCCTGCGAAACAGTCTACTTCAGCGGCTACTCTCGCAGGGACTTTTGAACCATCTACCTCTCTTGAAAAGAACATTGATGAACTGCTACGACAATCTGGATTGCGAGATGAAAAAGAAATCACGACGTTCGAAGATTTAGCAATGAAAAAGATCTCGATAGATGAAGTTCGTGAACGTCAGATCGAATTGCAGAAAATGCGAGATCTTATGTTTAGACAAGAACAAAAAGCGAAACGTCTCGCTAAAATAAAATCGAAATCTTACAGAAGATTACTGAAACGTGAACGGGAGAGAGAGCAAAATAAGAGATTGGAGGAGGGTGAGGAAGAGAGTAGGGAGGCCATAATGAAGAGGGAGACTGCCAGAGCTAAAGAGCGGATGACGTTACGACATAAGAATACTGGTGAGTGGGCGAAGAAGATGTTGGGTAGAGGACAACATGATTTGGAAACGAGACAGGCTATTTCAGAGCAGATTAGAAGGGGTGATGAGTTGCAGAGGAAGATTATGGGAGAGGAAGACGGGGAAGAAGAAGAGAGTGATAGCGCTGAGGAATTGGAGGATTTGGTTCGAGATCCCAGTAAGTGGGGAGAGCTTGTTGAGGAGACAGAGGCTGTTTCTGAGACTCGGAAAGGTGTCATGGGAATGAAGTTTATGAGAGATGCAGAGGAACGACAAAGACAACTCAATCTTCAGCAACTTGAGGAGATGCGAGAAGAGCTGCGGAAGGAAGAGGGAAGTGATGGAGAGGTTGAGGACGCGGTGACAAGTAACACACCCAAGTCGAATGGAAATCTCGGAAGAAAGACTTTCACTCCCGGAGATCAAGAAACCAATCCTTCGAAGGCGACAGACCACGAGGGTGAGGGCGACGACGAAGAAGAGGATCAACCAAAAGTAGTTATGAAGATTGTCAAAAACCCCTTCCACATGGACAACGCAAGTCAAAACGGTGGAGGAAGAATTGCCACTTCGTCTTCCACAGAAATTAGTGCCAAAGCAACTTCTTCAAATGAGAAAATCACTCCCAAGATATCCGACCGCAATCCAATTTCCGAAGAAACAGTACAACAAGAGAAACCAGCCCAAAACATGTGGCTGTCCACGTCGTCTAAAAAGCAACCTCAAAAAGCACCAAACAATCGAATCGAGAAACTTCAAAACAAACGAAAACGTGATGACTCTGAACCCGAAAATAACATCACCGTCGATGTAGACACTTCCCTTCTCAATGGTAAACCGCACCTCGAGGAAGAGGATTCAGACGAAGACGACGTAGCGGAAATGCGGTACTCAAAAGGCAAAGTTGCATTCCGAAACGCTGAATTGATGGAACGTGTTTTTGCGGGTGATGATATGGAAGCGGACTTTATCGCAGAAAAAGAAGCTGCAGTTCGTGAAGATGCTCCTAAAGAAGAAGATCTCACTCTTCCTGGTTGGGGATCCTGGGTTGGTCAAGGAGTCAAGAAACGTGCTACTGAACGTAAATTTGTCAAAGAAATTCCTGGAATTGAAGAGTCGAAACGAAAAGATGCTAAATTGAAACATGTCATTATTAATGAAAAGAAATCTAGGACGGTATGTTCTGCTTGTAGAGACGGCTAATGGTTAGGGTGCAAAGTATCTTGCTCAAGGAGTACCGTATCCATTTGAGACGAGAGAACAGTATGAACGAAGTTTGAGTATGCCTGTTGGACCTGAGTGGACTAGTAGAGAGATGTATCAGAAGATTACAAAACCGAGGATTAGTATAAGAGCTGGAACAGTGGTCAATCCATTGAAAGCTCCTTTCAAATAGTTAGATACCCGGATATAGGTATTTGCAATATAGGCATCTCACAACGGCCTGACTCACCCCCTGATCACACGTTGTCTCCGCCACTCAGATTCTTTGATTGCGGCACGCCGATCCATCGCCATCTCTGTCGCAGAAAAAAACCTGCAACCATGTCGTCGTGGACCCCAGGAATGAATCCATCAATCCCCTCACTCCGATCAATAGCTTTACACAAGTGCATCCTGAACGCCAACAACATAGCCTCAGTGGGCGATTTACCATACGTCCTGATAAAACCAATTCTGCAAGCCTGTTCGGCAGCACAACTACTCTCTCTGGAAACCCAGTCACCGCATTTAATTGAAGATACTCAAGATCTTTGGCGTCGTCACGTTTCAGAGCGATTTCCGACATATACAGGAGCTGCGTATGATGGTGACTGGAGGGGTTTATATGAGCGATTAAAAGCTGAAGAGGTACGAAAATTGGAAAGTGCAAGCGCGCGATTAAGAGAGAAGAACGGAGTTTTGAGGAGGGAAAAAGAAGCCAAGAGGATTGTGGTTATTGAACAGCCTAAGCGGCTTCCACTTGGAGCTGGAGTGCGTAAAAGATTTTCGGTTGCACAACAGGGTGTTGGATCGCCTCAGAAGAAGAAAAATAGTTTGTTGGAGAAGGCGAGACGGGATACTTCGATAAGTAAATTGAATTATGCGGGGGCGACGCCTTTTGGGAAGAGTCCTACTGTGGGAAGGCTTGGACGCACAGTTAATGGAATTGTGAAGCCGAAAAGGGAACCTGCTCCACCGAATGATAGGAATGTCTTTGGAAGACTGTTTGAGAGTCCGAAGGTACGTCCTCACTTGCCGTGATCCGCAATGCTGATCTCAGAGCTCATAAAGCAAAGCTGCGCGGTATAATGGATAGCATATTGGGATATTTGACTTTTATGGGGGATACTTGGAGTTTGGCGGGGATTTTGTCAAGATTACTTGTTTACATATCAGAAAATACAACACCTGCTAATGATATCCCATGATCTCTCTAACTTGAACATCAAGCCGCTATAACCACGCTATGAATTCCAATGAAAGAACATCTGACGATATGTTTACACAGTTTTCTTCAAATACGAATGCAAAGACTCCACATTGACTCTTCTAGATAGTCCAACACGGTATGCAGGTCTCCCTCCTTTCGCCAGAATAGTTGCAACTTTCACTCCCTGCGGTGACATTGGCAGCTTCTTGGAAAGTGTGGCTGGGGGCGTGACTTCTCGGACCAGATTCTGGTTTGTCGCTGTATCGACGTTACCGGCCGTATCATTATTAGTTTTGATGAGATTCTCAGTGTTTGCGATGTCGATTTTCTGGGGTGAAGTTAGAGGAGACGGGGTAGTTCTTCCGTTTTGGACGAGGATGATCTCTTCGAGAGGTTCTTTCTTCTTCTTTGATCTCTTCGACTTGCGACAAGGGATTTCGACTGCAATTGTCGCTCTCTTAGTCGGACTGCAGCTCTCCACTCTCACAAATTCGTCAGCAACTTCTACACAATCTCCCATGTCCTTGACTTCCTCTACATCCACATTCTCCTCATCAGACTCTTCAATCCGTCTCTTTTGTTTCCGTTTAGTGCGAATTGCCACCGGTGAATCATGAATGACTGGTTTCTTGCTCTTTTTAGCGGTGCCAATTCCGGCCACTGAATTTCGCCGTTTCGGTTTCTTGGTCTCTTGAACTTGCTTGTGTGAGCTGTCAAACACGCTTTTACTCGGCGACACACGTGCAGGAGATTCGCCTGTAAAGTCCCAAACATCGTCCTCCTCACCATTTGTCGGTCTCTCAGTCTGCGTCTCCTGTTGGACTGGTGTCTTCGACTTACTTAGTGAGGAATTCACATCGATTGTTGTTGTGGAGGGAAGATCGAAGACAATTGGCATTGCTATGTCTGGTGCAGAGGGGAATGCATCTTCGACGTCCAGGGAGTCTTCAGGCTCTTCTGAATCGCGGATTGCGAACATGAGAGCAAAGCAGATGCTGGCTGCAAGATGGATTGTTTACTTGATCACAGCGAGCAGCATGGAGTGCGGAGACGGACAGATGGCGGTCCGCAGGGTCCTCTAAAATTGGCCTCACGCAGCTACACTTTGATGTAAGACCTGCACGAGTCAAACAAAGGATGCATTGCAGCATGCAGATTTCATGTTCCTGCTTCTTGCCTACGAACAATCTCCCCTCGATCGATGTCAGCATAAGTCAACTGTCAAGTAAGTTTGCCTGACGAAAGAATTCTCCGAGATCTTGTGCCTTGGCATAACAAGCATTCCCTGATTGGAGTGCACAGCTAATAATAGCAATTCAGGGGCTGATTGGCTGACTTGAATTCAATTTTGCAATTTTCGCACACGCGCGTTTGAAGTTGCTTTGCTAATCCCGTCTCCTTCTTTTTCAAGGGGTAATATCCCTAATATCCCCTCCTCACACTATTATTATATGACTGAAAGTCTATTTTAGGGAGCTCCTTACTTGTCCCCCTCTTTCTCCGAGACATCCTTTTTATACCACCCCCATCCGTCCTGCCAAATATTCTCTTCATACAAGGCCCGTGAATTCGTTACGACGCTTGGCCTGCTGCAACAAAAGGCAATCCCAGCCTAATTTCAACGTTCGTTATATCAAGCTTCTTCAATATTTCACTCATCTGAATTCACCTTTCATTCGTTTTCACGAGTTCACTCCTTCCCTTTGACCGTCGTCAATCGATACTTGAGCATCAATTTGGTTCGAAATGCGACGAACAAATGTCTCTGTTTTCATTTTCTCGGCCATTCTTTCGGCATGTTTTGTTACTGCTCAATCAACGAGTCAACCTTCTTGTGATGCTTCAACAAAGTGTCCTGCCGACTTACCGTGTTGTTCACGTATGAAACCACCTGGAAATAGCCAGCTGACAGGGTCTAGAATATGGAGTCTGTGGAATTGGATCGTATTGTTTGGGAGGCTGTGATCCCAGGTTTTCATACCAAATCGATTCGTGTATGCCTGCTCCTCAATGTGTAAACAAAACATACACGTTCGACAACATTTCATCCTCCTTTACAGATTATTCCACGTACCTCGGAAATCAATCTACCGGTGCGGAATGGACGTATAGCGGATATCCATTACAATACGGAAGTAATGCTCTTTTGACAATGCCTGCAAATTCAGCTGGAACAGTCATCATGTCCACAAATTACGTCTGGTACGCTAAAGTCTCCGCCACAATCAAGACTTCACGCGATCAAGGTGTCGTCACAGCTTTCATGTACATCCAAAGTCCCATTTCCCTTTCTGACCATAGTTTCCTATCCGATGTTAAAGACGAAATCGACTACGAATGGGTCGGCGCAGACTTGACAACAGCTCAAACTAACATTTACTGGCAAGCCGATCCTTACTACGGCAACAGCGCCAACATTTCCAATCTAAACGATACTTTTACCACCTGGCATACTTACACGGTAGACTGGCAAGCCGACCAAATCATCTGGTCTGTCGATGGAACCACATATCGCACAAAAACACGCGCATCAACTTGGAATTCAACTTCCCAACTCTACAATTATCCGCAAACTCCAAGTAGAATAGAAATTAGTTTGTGGCCTGGTGGAGCTAGTGATCAGGCTCCTGGGACAATTGCATGGGCTGGCGGTGCAATTAATTGGAGTAGTCAGGATATCCAATCGAATGGGTATTATTATATGCAAGTGCAGGATGTTACTGTTGAATGTTATGATCCGCCTGCTGGAACTCCGAAGGATGGAAGTGGTACTGTTTCATATGTGTTCGATAACACTACTACCACTTTCTTGAATAATTCTGTTATACGTATGATCCTCTTTTGAGTTTGAGATTGATGGTAGTTTCGGATAAAGGAACTGTCTTGTTATCGCAATTGGGTTCTGGAACGAATACTTCTGCTGCTCCACCACCTGGAAGTTCTGCCTCATCACTTATAAATCCTAGTCAAGGTGCCTCAGATGGAGGAGGATCGGCAGACGGAGACCGTGGAGGTGATGGAAGTAATGGAGGAACTTCATCTCCCGCATCCTCTTCATCAGGTGGAACAAGTTTCAATCAAGGTGTAGGTAGTGGTGGCAAATCCGATGCTTCAAACCTCCACATCAGTCGTCTTGTTGCCTTGTGGAGTGGTATGATCGGATTAATCATTGCTGGAATGTTCACACTGTTGTAATCTCGAATTGGGGGGGGCACGGAAAAGTTAAGGTCCGGACTTTTTCTTTACACGAAGAAATTTTTGGTCTATTTTGGTCTTTAGGACACTGTATGAATAGGTGGGGGAGGCACTTTTAATGGATATTTTATTACTTGTTCATAGCAGTTTTTGTTCTTTGCATCAAATACACGTTTTGTAACTTGCCAAATGCCCGGGTACCGGGAATTCTCGCCCTATCTCACGCAAAGCCGACGGCGATGTGCGTCGTCCGATCCGGATCGGCGCACTGGTGTTATGCGGTTACCCCACAGGATTTAATTATGCCGACGTGAGACTTTATAAAAATCCCCAGCTGTGCATTCATGTCCCCCGCTTCGTTCTATATATCGCAAATAAGCTCGAACTACTTTGCAGTTAGAAAATATGGAAGGATTTGACGTTACTCAACTTTTCTCTGTGGAAGGTCTTGTTGCTGTTGTCACCGGCGGCGGTACCGGAATCGGATTGTGTACCTTTCCTCACGCCAATGATTGTTGATTTGTAGACATCACATCCGCATTGGCTCAGAATGGAGCTACGGTGTACATTGTAGGACGCAGAAAAGAAAAACTTGAACAAGCTGTCGATATGCATAAATCTGTACTTCATCATGAGACTAGGAGACTAATTGACCTAGGCAAAAGGGAAGATTATCCCTCTTGTCGGAGACGTTACCTCCAAAGAGGACCTCGAAAGAATTGCCGCTCAAGTGGAGAAAGAAACTGGCTACATCAATCTTCTCAGTAATTCAGCGATAATGGTACCGATGCTAATATGTAGTTGCCAATTCTGGAACGACTGGACCTAGAATGCCAACTAAACGACCGGAATTATCCGACGACATCAAAGCCCTCCAAAACACTCTCTGGCAAACCTCCTATGAATCCTTCCAAGATACCTTCTCTACAAACGTAACGGGAGTATTCTTCACCTGTGTAGCATTCCTCTCGCTCCTCCACTCCGGCAACCAGAAATTCCTCGCTCAAAAAGGGTACACCTCGCAAATCGTAGTCATGTCCAGTATCGCAGGGTACTCTAAACAAATCCAAGCGAGTGTTGCATATAGTGCTGCAAAAGCAGCTACTACACATTTAGCAAGGAATTTAGCCACGTATTTTGTGAATTTGCAGATTAGAGTGAATGTTATTGTGCCGGGATTGTATCCTAGTGAATTGACGGGGAGTGGGAAGAGTGATGAGGCGGGACATGTGTCGATGGAGGGAAGGGAATGGTTGTGGGATGATGTTCCGTTGAAGAGGGCTGGATTGGAGAGAGAGATGGCTGGTTTAGGAATGTTTTTGGCGAGGTAAGGTCGAGTGTTGGATGTGCTGATTGTAGTCCTGCTGGTGGGTATTTGAATGGAGCGGTCATTGTTTCGGACGGAGGACGACTTTCTGTGAGACCAAGCGTATTCTAGGAAGATGGTCGTTATTTGTTGATTTTGTTCGTATATTGTTCCCATTTATCCCATCGCTAGAGAATCGCAACGGACTTCATTCTCATCTGATGATTAAAATGCAGTCTATCTGCTCTTGGCCTATTCCTGTCTCATTATCTATCATCCGACATTGTGCGAAGCCTGGTAGCCCTCCCCGTAGACTAAAGCTACCTTCTTTTCAAGGTCAAGCGTCGCAGACAGATGTGATCTAATGAGTAAATGAGATCATCCTCAGATCGACCGTTCATCCGCCCCGAAATTTTGCGCCACTTGTGAAAATTTGCCGATCGCCAAGGGACAAGCAACGGAAAAAGCAGTCACCACCAACCAGGAACCATCAAAGTGACATCGCGGAGGTCCAAGCTCTGTCAAAATGCCAAAATCGACTTCTTCGTACAATGATCCACAGCATCATCGTTCCTCTACTCAATCTAACAAACCCTTCAAAGGGCGACATGGACATAAATCCAAGTCTGCAGTCAAAGCCGCCTCAAAAGGTACCCCGCTCAAGATCGAAGGGATGCTAAGGAACCAGGCAAAGTAGAGAAGCCAAATGATTATAAGCCCAAGAGTCATACTCCTTCCAAAGTCGAGAGGCGGAATACGCAGAAGCAAATCCAGAAGAATAAACGGGACGAGCAAATTCAACAAGCGAGATTCTTTGGTGGATCTAGAGGCGCTGCTAAGATTGTAGTATGTGACATTGTCAAGTTCTGTTTGACTCCTTAGGCTGTGGTGCAGCTGTGTGAAGATCAGGATCCTTTAGAAGTTATTGATGATCTGAATGAGAGCGTCGGGTATCATGATGGTAGTTACGCTGGGTTCACCTCTGTAAGGTAACTGCTCTTCAGACAACCTTTCTGATTCTAGAATCGATCGATTCAAACAAACGTTACATTATCTCACTCCAATTAAGGATGCTGTATATGTACCAGATATTCTGGATATGTGTCTCCCTGCCGACTTTATCATTCTAGTAATGTCGGCTACTTGGGAAGTTTCCGAGGACCTACTTAATGTACTCCGCTCTGTCCTCGCTCAAGGAGCGCCTTCAATAATCCCCGTCGTCCACAATCTCAAAGATATCGATAACCTCAAAACTCGAACAGAAGTTAGAAAGTCTCTCTTGACTTACCTTCAACAATATATCCCAACAGTGGAAAGGATATATGCCTCTGATGATCCGAATGAAGCGGCAACAGTCATGAGAATACTTTGTACTGGGATGCCAACTGGTGTTCGACACAGAGACCAGAGAAGTTATATAGTACCTGAGGGTTTCAATTATGATACGACTGAGGGACAGTATTATTTCTGGGGTACTGTGCGTGGGAAACCATTACATGCAGACCGAATAATTCATCTTCCTCCGTACGGCGACTTTCAGATTCATAAGGTTTATTCTTGTTTTGCTGTTGTCTTACGATAGATTACTTCCCTCCCTGAGAACAACCACGGATTCTCGACAAACGAGATGGGGACAGATGCAGAGGGTACCTCTATGAATGCCAGTCCAACAATTACCACGTTGGATACTCCAACGGCTGAACAGGATTCACTTTCACCTCTTGCGCATGTCGATGAAGAAATGGCCGATGATACTAAATCTCTCCATTCTCATCGTTCACAAACTCAAAAGGGTGTGCGAATTGATGATCATTACTATTTCGAAGATGACGCCCAGCCAGTAAAAAAGAAATTACCTAAAGGAGTTAACGATTACGAGGCCGCTTGGTATGTAAGTGATGAAGATGATAGTAGCGATGAGGACGATGAGGAAGATGAAGTTGAAATGGAAGATGCTTATGAAACTGAGTCTGAGGTATCAGTTCATGACGAAGATGAGCCGAGCGATGCTGGCGAAACCGCCACAGAAATGCACGTTGATTTATCTCCTGAAGAGGAAGCTGAACAGTACCACTATCAAATGACTACCTGCTAAAGCTAGACATGAACTCTTCAAAGCCCGTGAACTGGATGCTCGGTTCCCTGATGAAGTAGAATACCCGCCTACGACCACTGCTCGATCTCGTTTCGCACGGTACCGAGCTCTAAAGAATTTCCGTTCGTCTCCTTGGGATGTCGATGAACCAGAGGACGATCGTGCTCCATCTGAATGGTCCCGTCTTGTCCGTTTCGGAAATTGGCGAGGTACCTGCAAACGCATTGAAAACGAGACTCTTGGGACGGACGGTGTCAAACCTGGTGTACGAGTACGAGTTTATCTGCGAGATGCTCCTAGAGAAGTCCTTGCTTCGTACTCTCAACGAGTTCGCGCAGCCTATTCTCTTCTTAAACACGAGAATAAATATACCACTCTCAATTGCACTATCAAACTTATTCCCCAGGATGGGGAGGAGGATACCCCGGTGATCAAAAGCAAGGATGTGTTAGTTGTACAATATGGTTTTCGACGCTACGAATGTAGACCTATCTTCAGTCAACCCTTGTCTCCGTCAAGCGAGAACAATGTTCGTAAATTTGAACGGTATTTACAGCCTGGAAGGACGAGTGTTGCATCTTGGCTGGGACATACTGTCATTGGAAGAGATGTTCCGATTCTCTATTTTAAAAAGATGAGTGATGGAGGATTACAATTAGTTGCTACTGGTTCTTCAATGCCGCCTACACCTCCTATTATTGTGAAACGTGCGATTTTGACGGGTCATCCGTATCGCGTTCATAAGAAGGTTGTTACTATGAGATACATGTTCTTCAATAGGGAAGATGTGATATTTTATAAACCGGTGCAATTGGTTTCGAAACAGGGCAGACGGGGATGGATTAAAGAACCCCTTGGAACTCACGGTATTCATCTCTTCTGTACTTACTGATTTCAGGCTATTTCAAGGCGACTTTTGATGGTAAGATTGATAAGCAAGACACCGTGGGTTTGAGTTTATATAAACGGATATGGCCGCGGCTGGGTGTGTGAAAAGGCTAGATAGTATTTTATCTAATTGAGGCAATATTCATACCGTTCGTCAGGGTCCTGCATTGACATCAGATTTGAAAAGGGAAATATTTTCTGGTGAGATTTAATGGATGAAGAGATGGGTACGGTCCAATTTTGGCGAATTTTATAGTCACAAGTTTGCAACAAGTCACACTAATTCCCATCCGCTATAGTGTATTGCGATTTCTGGTCGTCGCTTGTAGTCACATGAAGGCGACGGTCGCGCACAGAGTAGCGACCTCCGGTTGCGCCCATTTCCTTGTTGGGTCTTGTTTGCGCATTTTAGCATTTGTGACAGCCTATAAAATCGTCAGGTGGCTGGCTGAGAGCCGACGTGGGGAGGCAGATTCCAGTTTTGGTTATGTCAAAGGAACGAGTAAGGAAAACGGCTTGCATATTTCGCGGTGGCTCCAGATTTGCAGACGCAGGTTGTAGGCGTGGGAGCCAATCATGTTGTCTGTTCACAAAATAAAGTTCAGTGATGCATGCAGCCGCTACAGGAACGTAAACTCGCAGAACAAACTTTTATCTGCGCAATTTCATAAGCGTAGATTGAGTCAGAATCCGTACCGTCGCTCTTCTTCCGGACTATAAAAGGCCATCCTATTTCGATATCCGAGTCACCAGCTCCCATGTCTGAAGAAGTCGACTCAAGCTCAATCTCGACCATCTCAACTAATATCGACAATGCCGATGTTAGCGCTTCTTCAACCGCCACAGTATCGACTGTAGATGTCGCATCAACCACCGACAATGCCCTAAGCTCAGACAGCATTGGAGCAGCAACAGTGGATCAGAAAGCTCAGAAAGATGAGAAAGATCAGAGAGACGATGAAGCTTCTGCTAAAGATGCCAAGGATGACAAAGAGGAGACAAAAGAGGACGCAAAGGAACCTCCGAAGACAAAGAAGCCTAAGCCACGCATCTTATCCGAGAAGAAAGATGGTATTTACACTGTTCAACGACTTGCGTCCGATCACTTTTTCCTCCTTGAATTCTACAAAGGTTTGCGAGTGTCAGCTCCGTATCTAGCTCGCGTCATCAAAACTTACTGGTCTTTATCGCCAGCCAGAGTGAGCTTGTTTATAGGAGCCAACATTGGGAAAGCAATTCTGCCCAGTTTAAGCCTTTGGGTAAAGAAAGGAATATTAGATGAAGTCCAACGAGCTACTGAAGGAAAGAAAGTGCCGTTCCCGAAATTAGCTGCGTTGATCGTCCTTAAACTCGCTTTATACAGCATGCAGCAGGGTCTTGAGGTTCTTACGTATTTACTCTGATATCCATTGAACTAAGCATGTAGGGACCATATTGACAAAATTATGGGACGAAAACTTGCAAGGGTTCTAGATACGGAGCTAGTCGAGTCGTATCTCAAGCTGGACGCTGATCAGATCGGATCCAAGGCCGTCAAAAAGAAGTTTGCAAAGGTAAGATCTCATGAGGTGTCGCTCACAAATCCAGGCAAAATCTTTTGCTGGCCATGACCCAACAAAACTCATCGTGAGACTTCTCGACTTTGTTCGCTACTTTTTAACAATTGTATCTTCAGCGGTTACAGTCTCAACCCTTCTATCTAAAAATGCGAAAACTCTTATTGTTCTCAATATGCTCAAAGCATTCGCCCATCTCTACCGCCTGGTTGCTGCATATTGTATTCCCAATTCCGATCGCAAGCTAATTTCCAGCTGGCTCTAAGCGCTATATAATTCAGAATAAAGCATATCATCGTTTGGAGCTGATGAAGGGGTTTGCACTTAACCAGCACCTTCGACGTGATATCAACGTCACGGGAATCGAAAACTGGATCACGAAGGAGATACGTACTGCTGACGAGGAGCTGGGAGACACTCATACCAAGCATCCCTATTACAGAAGAGCTTCGTCGACAGTTTCACATATTAGGTATCTCGTGGTCAACTTTATCGATTCTCTTGAATATTCATGGCTCATCTACGCTGGACTCAAGCGTGGAATGTCTTTGGGAACTTTACATTTGATTCGGTCTTCCACAGACCAGGTTGTCGACATGTTGTGGAATTTAACTTGGGCAGCCGACAGTGCTACAGATGACTGGAAAAATTTGGTGGCCTACTATCAATGTCTCTCTATCAAGCCTGAGATGCAGGCTCCCGAGAATCCCGTCGCATATGTTCCTAGCAGCGGAGGAATGAAGATTGAGGCTCGTGCCATCCGGTATAAATATGATCCCAAAAAGGAAGATATCCTAAAAGGTACTTCGTTTGTTGTTAATTCTGGTGAGATGGTTGCCGTCGTCGGGTATTCCCCTCCATTTTCTCTCTAATTCTTAGTTTCAATGGCGCTGGGAAGTCTACTTTGGCTAAACTCTTGGCTCGTCTTGCAAATGTGACGGATGGCGAACTCCTCATAAATGACGAGGACGTCAAAACTTATCATCCGCAAGAACTGCGTCGTCACATCGCTGTGCTATTCCAGGATATCCGAAAGTATAGCGGATTGACCATTCTCGAAAACATTGGAGTTGGGAACGTCGAGCATATGAACTCTGAAGAGGCAGTCCAAGAATCTGCTGTGAATTCTGGAGCTGCAGAGTTCATTGACAAACTTCCTTTCAAGTACGACTCGTATATTGGATTTGCACCTGGTGCCGACTCTTACAGCTGGCATAGCGGTCGATGGGATTCCGACTCAGAATCGGATTCAGATGATGAGGATACCGCTGAGGACAAGAAACGAGTTCAGAAGAATATCTCTGGCGGACAATGGCAAAAGATTGCTCTTGCGCGAGCTTTCATGAGAGGTACCAAGGCCGATCTACTTATATTGGACGAGCCTACTGCGAATCTCGATCCTGAAGCTGAACATAAATTGTTCGAGACCATCAAAAAGATTAGAAAAGGACGCACAACCGTTTACATTTCACACAGATTCAATACAGTTAGAGCTGCAGACCGCATTATGTTTATGGAAGATGGAGAAGTCAAAGAGTTTGGAACGCATGATGAACTTATGGCTTTGAAAGATGGGAGATACCACAGATTGTACACGTTGCAAGCCAAAGGTTTTTTGTTGGACGACAAAGGTGGGGTTACAAAAGATGTCGATGGAATGATTGTAAATGTGGGAGAGGACGTTGTAAAGACGGTCATAGAAACAGAAGAATAGGATTATGAAGGTAAGGTTTCATCTCAGGTTTTGGGTGCAAATTCTCTTTGAATAGCATCTGATTCTGAGGATAATGTTAGCGCAGTGTTACATACGGGAAATGAATGCATATTGTATCATAAACTTTTCACCTGACATTTCATGGCTATGCAAATTTACCCATCAGTTCTTTCTGCTGACGCTTCTCAGCTTCTTGCTTCATGGATTGAGCAAGTTCCTTGCCCCAATTCCACCACACGCCGAATAAGACAAGTGCATAAACGGCCACGACACTAAAACTGCTCGCCTCAGTGCTTGGATATACATTCCAAGCCCACTCCTCTAGCAACCAAATGCCTATCTGTGCTAATGGATGCCAGTTTGTCCTCCAGACGAGAAAAGGCAGCGTCCATGCTGTCCATGAATAAAATTGGTAGTGTAATGACCTTGCGAACAAACTTCCAATCATATTTGAGGTGAATAGAATCGTCAGCATTTCCACTTTCGAGAGATCTCGCCGGAGCGGTTGAGTAGGACGCATTAGACAGGTCTTCAGGAATTCAATCGGCGACAAGTTCGTAGGTCTTTCATTAGCAGCCAAAAGAAGCAAAATACGTCAACCATCTCGTAACCGCGAAAAAGAAGAGAGTGAAGAAATGACCGAGAAGAAGGGTCCATGCGAACCATTTTGACAGAAATATATTTTCACCAACAAACCTCCAATTTACAGTCCATTCCCAGAGGAACGCCCTTCCAAAGTCGAAGGCCTTTGAGAGGTAGCTTTTTGGAAATCGGGCGAACGGCAGCGCAAGCAGAACCTGTTCACTTAGAACTACATAGAACGGTTAAACCTGGATCTCGAGTATCCGACTGATAGAACTAGCAGCTCGTTCGAGACTAGCAGCAATAGTAATGATGCACAATATTCCGGGGAGATACAAAAGAGCATTCATTTTGACGGATAGCGCGAGTGCGTAGAAAAGACTGCCAGCAGTCCATTGACGTTTGATATATAACGAACAGGCTGCCAAAACGAATAACTGTGTCCAGCAGTCATTGAATAACCGAAGCACGTAAAGACTATGGAGGCGCTTTGAAAGACATAACAGAGGAAGAATATATGGCGGAACCTAAAGTTAGTTGTACACTCGCTTTTGGAAACCTTAGTCTCCAAATAGAGCGAAAAGGTGATGGCCAGGGTGACCAGATAGAGAGCAACAAAGATTATCTGTGCTGAGAAAATATCCTTTCCTTCTCCTGTAAACTTGTATAATCCACTGTATATCCAGACATGGCCAGCCGGATAACTGAAAATTATTCCTTGTTCTCAAAACAGAGGCTTGTACCACAGAGGTCCTGTGCCTCCTTTGATCAGAGCGTAGTCCCTTTCTCCTTGTAGTACCTGGGCCACTTGTTCCATATATGCTTTCCAGTCAATCTCAGTATCTAAACTTCTCAGCAAGAAACCAGACCGGCTACCTACAACGCACATTGAAGAGTATCGCGACCGTCAAGGTCGCATCGAACGCCCACAGTAACCGTGATGCGATTCCGGACCATCTCTGATTCCGAACTTCAGACGTGAACTGCCAAAGATAGTCCCGTACACTCGACGCTTGTGACATGGCAGACTGGAAGCAAAGTGCCACAAGTCCGGTGTGAGGAAACTCAACCCCTGACCTTGGTCGAAGTAGGAGCAGAATCTCCGCAACGGCGATCGCAATTTATTTTATTTTCTAACTCAGGCAAATTCTCTCGGAAAATGCGCTAAAACGGCAAACCCCCGAATCAGAAGGATGTGGACATGGGTTACTGAGATGATATATTGGATATAGACATCTATGATTTCATACAATGAGCTCTCTTCGTGGTTGACGTTTCTTTTGCGGCGCCTTGCGCGCTTTTACTACTCCGTCGATTCCACGCTCAATGACTGCTTTCACTCCTCCAACTCCTTCAACGCCTCCTCCGATCCCAAACGGCCCATATTTTTGAACACCACTTTCCAGTCGTGCTCGCTTATCAAGAGTCCCAGCATAAGAACGTTTCCGGGGACGTGCAGTGCGTTGTTTTACCCAATCCACGTCTTCAAATCGCCAAATCACTCGCTCTTTGGATTTAGATGTCAAGACTAGATGCTTGTCTCCCGGTTTCAGTTTCTCCGCTTTTGCCAGCTTTAGGAGGCGTTTCCTTTGCTTATCAGTATAAGGAAGTTCCCAAGGTGGAGTTCCTTGATACTTTTCCAAGCCACCTAAAGATCTCAATCCACCGAAATATTGTTGGAATAATTTGATTCCCTCCTCTTTTTCAGGCATTGTGCGACCATCAATTCCATCCAATGCTTTTGCAGCCCTTTTGGCATTGTATTCCTCCATCTCCTGGATAAGTGCGAAATACTGTTTTGTTCGTCGGATGGGAATTTCGACAAGTGACTCTTTCTGCGATGCTTCCCAAGCATGAGTCTTCCGATCTATAGCTCGGATTTCCTCAAGTAGTTGGTCGTATTCTCGGCGACCAGATTGTTGTATAGCGACTTGATTATACATGATAATAGGGCCCGATCGAGGATCTTGCCGAGGGCCCTGTGGAGCTGAACTTGACGAAGTTACCATCATCTTTGGACTAGCTAACTGGACATCAGAAAGCTGATCGCTTGATAGACTCGATTCATTCCGGCGAATTTCGTCACGCTGAATTCGACTATTGCGTTGTACCTGCCTGTCTCCGTGGAGTTCGAAGAGCTCTAAGTTTATCCCCATTATCCCGCGGGTCCCCCCAGGGATCTCGATGTTAGAGTCAAAATGTCTAGATAGTGGCGTCTGTTCGAGGAGTCCATCCATATATTCCGCCATGTCGGTTTCTAGCTTTCCCCCCTTAACGCATTAGCACGTTATTCAAACCGTACGACAAAAGGAGTCAGCAAAACGGATCAGAAAAGCAAGCAACGTATAACCATTTGAAAGTCTTCAAGACCAATCGAGTGAGTGTACTTGAATCATCATAACAGGACATTCTTCTTTGGGGGATAATTACCTTGGCAACAAAATCCCACTCTCTCTTGAGAATCCCAATAATCCCGTCGGCTCTCCTCCAACTGACTCCACCTAACCAAGCAACGTTACGCAAACCTAATCCTTCTCGCCATGCGTCAAACATTTTCACTCTTAGTTTATAGGGGATCGGCCGCCACGGCTTGAAGAACTTGTTAAGGCGATAAGGGTGGTTCTTAGGCCACAGATAGTTCGATTGACGTCTTGGGAGGAATGGAAACGCCGTGCCAAATGGTATTCGTTTCCCAAAGTACTTAGAAAGATCTCCTTTAGCAACTTCTTCTCTTTTGAATGGCGCGCCTTGGAGCCTTTCAAGGACATCTTTGAAATTTTCATTATTCGGAAATCTGAAATATAGTCGTTGTTTCTGAAGGGTGTAGTCGCTCCAGTCTATGTACTTACGATACATGCTGTGTAATTGCGGATCATATTGTTTTAGTAGTATTAGAGCTCGGCCCTCGATTTGTTGGGGCGTGAAATTTGACTGGATCGCACCGGACAGCAGCTGCGATATCGGAGTCGGTTCCGGTAAGCGAGGTCGTAAGGTCGAAGGTTGGCTCCAATCATGAGGTTCTGACTTGACTGACTTGTTTTCTTTATGTTCTGAGTTTTCATTGGCGGTCAACGAATCGAGGATTTCATCGGTGGTCAATGAATCGAAGAACATATTCATTCTTTGGAACATTCTGTCCTCTGCTCTTTTTCGAGCCCTTTCCACTCTTTGTCCTTCAATCTCCATGCCCAACCACTGCGGATAGAAATAACCTCTCTCAGGGCCGTCAAGAATGAGCCATCGAACAAAAGTTTTCTTGTTATATCTTCTGATATATCCTAGCCCCAATTCATTCGCACTCAACGATATCTTGGGCACCTCCTTTGGTTCGACAGCATTTGCAGAGTTTTCTCCTTCAGGCGTAACCCGCAACCTTCTGCGTCTCGGTTGTGGTTCCTCCTCTTCAACAGCTTCCAAGTGCGCCAAATCTCCTGTTTCTTCGATATCATTGATGCCTTCGATGTCTACGGATTCGTCAAGAGTGTCCGCTCGCCGAGGTGTTGCAGAATGAAATTTTCTAGGTCGAGGGAGACAATGTGGTGGGGGTTGACGGTACCGCAGAGCGGAGGATTGTGAGAAGGACAAGATTCTTCGACATTGATGTCGAAGAATCATCATTTGTAGAGAACAGCGAGAAACCGCCTATTTCCGTGTAGCTAAAATTGACTGATCCGTGTTCGGTTGGCGTATTTTCAAAAAGTTTTCGAGTGCTAGTCCTCGTCCAAATTTCACGACGCCGATCTCAACCCCCCAACACTGAGATCCAAGCTTTCTGAGAAATTGTCAATTCTATGATTTAAATACTATAGCTATTACTTGAGTGAGGCGCGTTAGACCTAGGCTATGGTCCTTATTTTATTTAGACTTGACTTTTGGAGATTCTTGCACTATTCTTATCCATTCATCAACCCAGAAATCATAAACATCGGATTCAAACAGATTCTCGCCCTTCTCAACTTTGAACTTGGCAAGTTTTTCATGGAATTCAACTTCCTCGTTTCCATGCCACCATAGTCTCAGGTCCTCTTCTATCTGTTCGAGAGGTAGTTGATCCTCGTTTGTAATAACCTTCTCGGTCTGATCTTCTTCGAACTTGGGTGGCACACGAGATGAAGGGTGTTCAGCCGGTGTTTCGTCGGGGCTTGGTCGACTCATGATCTCCTTCAGCTTATTCATTCGTCGTTGAATTCCTTCCTCAGTATATACTGGGTCAGGCGAGTTGTCCTTAGTTGCCCAATCCGTTGTCTCCTGTGACCACGGAATGTTTTTCAAAATACTACTGTTAACATTGAACCCCGTATGAACGCCATACTGATCCAACTTTATGCCAGCGGCCTTACTTGCTTTACTCACTATGTATTAATCCAATCTGTAAAAGAAAATACATTGGTTTAATGTCTCCATGATCTGGTGATCTCTCATTATTTTCCACATGTCTGTTACACTGGGCTCCTTCTCGAGAGTAATGCCACGACGATTGAAAGCCTCGATCACATTGTGCATAGCTTGCATTACCGCCGGGTTATTTGCGAGTGCGTTGAAGACTTCTTCTGTATATTCTTCTGGTAGCTCGAATTTCTTCCCTTTTGGAGGGGGTGCAGAAGTCGCATACGGACGGTGGGCTGAAGCGACTGAAGCCGGTACTAAATTTAGTCGTAGCAGGGCTGAATATCTCTCGCATCTTCTGCACACATTCTTCACGGCGTTTAGACTGCCTAATAGTCGAAGCGACATCGTTAGGTATCGTGGTTCGTCCTACGACAATCACAAGTAGCGTCTCGGATTGACGTCTCGAGACATAGTGTAGCGTTGAGAATTTTTTGAGGTTTGCAGATCAACCAGTGCGATTCTACCAAGTACTATTTTATGTGAGCAACAGAGTTAGCAACGAAGATACGCTTATTTAAAACTCCTAGTGCTATGGAATAAGACTACAAGGGTGGAAAATCTACCTAGACCCCAATCGAATAACCCCTGCATTCACCAACTTTTGAATCTTCTGCCGAATCATAGGATTCTTAAGATGATCCTGTGCAGCCGACGGATCCTCCTTCATCTGTCCCAAAATCTGATGCATCACAGGATCCTGTAATATCTCCAAAACCTCCGGATCACGTTGTGCTCGTTCCAAAACTTCTTGTTCGCTAGCACCTGCATTAGCAGAGTACTGTGCAGACACAGAGCGTTGTAATTGTTGATCGATCTCTTTGGCGTGGGTTCCGGTGTTGGGAGGATTGTTGTCTGCTGTTTGTGCTTCACTACAGACATCGATGGATTTCTGGTATTCTCCCATTGCAAAGTAGGAGGCTGCTTTTCGGATGTAGGCTTTTACAAAGTTGGGATCGAGGGAGATGGCTTTGTCGCAGTCCTTGATTGCTTCAGGGAAAGAGGCAAGTTTGATATATGCTGCTGCACGGTTTGCATAGCCTCGAGGATCGTCAGGAGCACGTTTGGTTGCTTCGGTATATGCTTTTACGGCGCCAGGGTAATCTGCGTTCTTAAACAAAGTGTTTCCTTCTTCACGAGCCTCGTCGGCTTTCCCTTGATCAATATATGCCAAACGCTCAGATTCCGCCTTCCTTTTCTCCGTCTGAAATTAGTTCTATTGATACAATTGAGGAAGCTTACGTCTCGCAGTTTGGAGAGGATCTCTGGAGTACGATGTTCAGTAAGACTTCGTTGGAAATACTCAATAGCCTTATCATATTCATTCAACTTGACATAATTAGTCCCGATCCTTCCAAAAGCCCTATGCGTTAGCTCATGACAATTTTACGGGAGATTACTTGGCAATTAATTTGAAATCAGCGCGAATCTCACGACCCTCCTCCACAGCTTTTTGAGCTTCGGCAATACTCTTCTCGTAATCACCTTTCTCAAAATATGCTGCGGAAAGGTTATTGAGATAAGTGATATCTTTGTGTAATTCCCATGCTTTCTCGTAATGCGCAATTGCTTCATCGAAATTGCGGGCTTTGTATGCTGCATTGCCTTTATTTTTCTCTTCATCGGCCAGAGATTTCTCGTCGGTTGCAGGAGGTGCTGGTTCTGTTGCAGGAGCCGGAGCAGGAGCAGCCGGCTTTGGAGCCTCTTTAGCTACCTCGGGAGCGGAAGTTGGTTCCTGTTCTTCCATCTAACGTTTAGACATATCTTCAAGGATGTTGAATTACCGGTTCGGCAGTGTCCATACGGTCACCAGGGACACTCATATTGATTCCCAGTAACATTGCCATAACCGACATAAGTCGTTGATCCTGCATGATCTCCTGCTGCAACAACTGAGGATTCTTCTGAAGCAATTGTAACTTTTGCATGAATGTAGGATCGGCCAAGAGATGTTTGGTAGTTGGATTACCGGCAATTTTCCCAATCAAGTTAGGATCGTTGAAGAGCTGCCATTAGTTCTGGATTCTGGAGGTGGGAGGAGTACTTTTCCGAGACCAAGGTCGGGTTCTTGACCATCTTCTCTGGCTTCTCTGGCAATTGCGTCGTCAACTGCTTTTAAGCCACTTTTCGCTTGTGCGTTGGCGGGATCAACTCTCAAGGCTTCTTCATATGCATCATGTGCTCCGACTAATAGTTAATCGCTATTTCAGGATAGAAACATACCTAAATCTCCTAAACCATGTAGGGCAGCTCCTTTGCGTCCATGTCCCTTACTCCAAGAGGGATTCAATTCAACGGTCTTATTTGCGTCCTCAAGAGCCTTGTCGAATTGTTTTAGAGAGGCATAAGATGCTGAACGGTTGGAATAGAGGAGGTAGTTGGAGGGATCTAGTTCGATTGCCTATTGTCATGTCAACTCCGCATTGCTTTAGAGGAAGATTGGTACCTTTGAGTATAGTTCGATTGCGCGAGGGAAGTCTTTTGATGCGAATGCTTTTCCACCTTCTGCTTTGAACTAGATCGATTGTTAGATCTATAGGATTAAGAGGAAGTACTTGTTCTGCCATGTGTTTGAGAGTGCAGGGAAGAGAAGAACGTAGGTTAGTGGTCACTGCAAAGGAACCCCCAAAGAAGAAGCTTTGGAAGATCGCCGAAAAACAGAAATTCGGTAAATTTACTGTAAATTTACATCAACGAGTCGACTGACGACTTCAGCAACTGGGATACGTTCTAGTCTAGTATATTTCATGACAATCTAGTCTGCGTTAGCATAACCTGCCTGTGTTCCTGCATTTTCAGTGACCATTCTCCACACTGGGGCATCAACAGCCTTCCAACCTTCTAAAAAGGTCAATTCCATGATAAATGCATATTCCAACAACTGGGCACCTTGTTCTCTAACCATCTTACCAGTCGCCTTTGCAGATCCGCCTGAACACAGTAAGCTGCTTATCCATGTAGGGTTCTGTACCAGTCGCGATCAAATCGTCTACAACGACGACTCTGTCGGAATCATTCATCTTGCCTTTCTGCATCTCAAAGATATCGGCCCCGTATTCTTTGACGTATTCTGCGGCAATTGTTTCACCGGGCAATTTTCCTCGCTTTCGAACGGGGATGAAGCGACAATTTAGGCGCAATGCTAAAGCGGGAGCAAAGATAAATCCGCGGGCATCCAGACCAACGACAACTGTTGGTTTGAGCGGGGCAATGTGTGATGCGAATATATCGAGCTAAGTATGAGGAAAGTAATTGAAGGACGTACAAGCATATTGAATGTGTGAGGACTCTCAAAGATTGGTAGACAATCGAAGAATAGAATTCCCTTCTTCGGGAAGTCTGGCACGGAGGAGATTAGGGCTTTGTCTGACGTGTTGGCATGGAGGGGTCGATTTACCTGGATACTGTGCGAAAGTATTTCTCAGTATCGCCACTTGTCTATGGACGTCTTCTTCAGAGATTGTGGCCATTGCTAAGACAGAGCGATGTTGATGCTACCGATGGTCTCAGTGCGATAAGGAGACACGACAACCAAAAAATAGAGCCAGTTGATGGATCGGCCTGCTGCAAAATTATTTCTAGTCGTTGATTGGCTCAAAGTGGGACTCTTGAATATCTTGGCTGACATAACCCACGTGGAGTCGAAAATTTCTTTATGTTGAAGATTGCACTGCAACTTTGATCTTCACAACATCCCAGACCATCTTCACTCTAACACCTCTAGACCTTTTCTTCAGCTTCTTTTCTATTTATGTCTGTCATTTCCTCTCTATCCCGCTTGGAACCAGTAATATTGCGAAGAATACGCTGTCTGGCGTAAGTGGCAAAGGCCCTGCAGATATTGCAACCATGCCGCCATCAATCGTCAATTTACTCGAACTATCAACTCCCTCAGCGCGGAATTCACCAGTCCAAGCATATGCAAAGCTAGAATTCGGTGCTTATTCATTCTATGTGCAATCTCTCAGTGTTACCCTGGGAAGAAAAGCCTCAGACAGCGATCCGGTTGATATTCACCTAGGTACCTCAAAATCAATTAGTCGTACACACGCTCGCCTGCAATATTCATTTGCTCGTCATTGCTTTGAGATTTGTGTTGTTGGACGGAATGGATTGTTTGTCGACGATGTATTTTACGATCAAGGGAATGTTGTTCCTCTTGAAGATCGGTATTTTCACCAACAGATTCAGAATGATCCTAATGTGAAGAGCACAAATACAAATAGGAGAGATAAAGTTCAATTTCTTATTACCGCAACAAGTGCAGGAGGAAGGAGAAGAAGAATTGGATCCGGAAGATCAAGATACTTCAGATCTGAGTTCACCGCCTTCATCGACTAGTCCTACACCTGCTCCTGAAGATAATGGGCCTCCGCCTGAAAAACCAGATATTCCATATGCCACTTTAATTGCGCAGTCCCTTCTGTCACATCCACGGCGGCGGCAGA
>Ga0335073_10000368_pt1 | contig 59127 bp, 51 predicted proteins | sample Lox_Sample_22_FD_207093 | JGI IMG/M metagenome (GOLD analysis project Ga0335073, IMG submission 207093) | Soil microbial communities from Loxahatchee National Wildlife Refuge, Florida, United States - Lox_Sample_2.2 | ecosystem: Environmental > Terrestrial > Soil > Wetlands | place: USA... | reverse complement strand
CGGGCGCCACACGAAGGATTCGCGTAGTGCTTTGCGCGGTAACGATGACGTCGTTGCCAGAATCGAGAGCGAGGGTGATGGATGTTCCCTTGATCGCTTTGATCGTACCGATGCGCCGCACAACCGTGCTCTGGGCGTTGGTCTCCTGGGCTTGCCCCCCGCTTCGCGCCGTCGCGTGGCACAGCGACGTTCCGCCCACGCTCAGTGCGATGGCGGCACAAACCGCGGCCAGAAAGAGCCTCGCCGATTTCATATTCCCTTATAGTTAATCTACATCGTTGCAATGCGCCCAGCCGCAGCTTTTACAAAGTTTTACCTCGGTACTGAGAAGAATCGGCGAGTAGGGGCGGTGGGTAAAGAAAATGCGCAGGGGAAGAGCGTGGCAATGAGGGCTATTCGGCAATCAAAAGATTCTCTGCGAAGGGCCACTCCTCGTCGGTCCATTGCGACTCGCACCGGAAACCTGCCCGGCCTGCCATCTCAGAGACCTCGTCGAGGGAATACTTGTGACTGCTTTCGGTCCAGATGGTTTCCCCTTCGCCTAATTCGACCTGAAGCTCGGCCGCCGGAATCTTCACACTCTGTTTCTGTTTCGACCGCAGGTGCATTTCGACGCTGCGGTCCCCATGGTTGATTCGTGCAACATGTTCGAACTCCTGCAGGTCGAAGTCGGCTTCCAGTTCACGATTGATGCGGACCAGAAGATTCAGATTGAAGGCGGCCGTCACCCCCAAGTCATCGTCGTAAGCGGCGAGCAGTTCGGCAGTGGATTTCTCCAGATCCGTTCCCAACAGCAGGGAATCACCGTGCTGGAGAATGCGACGCACGTCAGCCAGAAATTTCACCCCGGCGGGGCGATCGAAATTTCCAATCGTGCTTCCGAGAAACAACACGAGCAAATGCTGCCCGCGGCGCCGCTGCGCCGCCACTTCCAGCAGCCCGTCCAAATATTGGCGCTCGAACCCAAGAATGCTGATGGAGTCGATGTCGCGCAGCTCGCGTTCGCACATCGCCAGAGCCGAGGGTGAAATTTCGATGGGATAGTAGGAGGTTCGCTGGCGGCGGCAGAGAGCCTCGAGAATCCAACGCGTCTTCTTGCCGCTGCCGCTGCCCAATTCAGCTACCGCGACAGGAGCGGGCAGGCACTCGACGATATCGTGAGAATAACGGCGGAGCAGCCGCTCATCGGCGCGGGTGAGGCCATACTGGGGCAGAAAGCTGATTACCTCGAACAGCGCCGAGCCGATGTCGTCATAGAGATATCTCGAAGGGAGTTCTTTCTGGCCCGGCTTGCTCAGCCCGGCGCGTACGTCAGCGGCAAATTCGTACGTGGCATCAGCAGTAATGGCGTGGACAAGCATTGATAATGCCTCCCTGGTATTAGCTCAAAGCTTTAGCGGGTCACACAGCGAAACCCGGAATAAGCATACTGATAGTGTGCCTGAAACCAGTTGCGAAACGAGCGCCGAAGCATGCATGCAGAGGTTTGCCCCGAACCGCCCTTCATGACGAAATGTTTGCCGTCAAAGAAGTCGGCAGAGTATCCGGGGTAGAAAGGAAAGGCACGGAAGCCGGGATGCGGGGCGAAGGGCGTGGAGGTCCACTCCCAGCCATTGCCCAGCATGTCATGCACGCCGAACGGACTCTGGCCCTCCGGGAATGCATTCACCGGAGTGGGATTCCACCGAACAAAATCAAAGTTGCCGCGTTGCGAATTTGGATGGTCGTTGCCCCACGGATAAGCTGGCTCGTCCGCTCCCGTTCCGCAGGCGGCTCGCTGCCATTCGTTCTCGGATGGCAACGCTTTCCCCGTCCACCTCGCATAGGCGCTTGCCTCCGCGTGGCTTACGTAGACGGGCCAATCCAGCTGAAGGGGAATCTCCGAGAACATCGTGCGATAGAGCCATTGCTTTCCGTAGCGCTTCCAGAAGACTGGATGAGAAATGTCTTGCGCCGATTTCCATTTCCAGTCCTGTTCGCTCCAAAACGCGGGGGTTTCATAGCCGCCGGCCGAGATGAAGTCGAGGAATTGCCGGTTCGTTACTTTGAACTGATCTATGGCAAATGCAGGAACGGAAACCGAGTGTTCTTCGAATTCATTGTCCCAGCCGAAGATCCCGCTGCTGCGCGGAAGTCCTACCGTGGCTTCACCCGGCGGAATGTCGATCATGCGGTGGGCCACGGGGGCAGTTGCCATCTCCAGGGATTCTTTTTGTGCGATCTTCTGCTCCACCGGCAGCTGATGAAACATATAGGCGAGGGTTTCGACGTGCATGAGGCGATGCTCGATCGCAACGTTGAGCAGGGTATCCAGCGCAAAACCCTGGTAATCCTGAGATTCGTCGAGAGCCCCTTCCGCCAAATGTGTGTCCAGAGACTTGCGAATTTCACTTGCGTAGCCGCGGACTCGGTCGATAGCAGGCCAGTCGTGCGGCTGATCGCAGGGCAAACCGCCGCCGACAGGATCGATGCCGAACGCGAATAACCTGTCGAACTCCGGGTCGGAACTCTGTAGGCCCAGAACGCGCTCGTGCAACAGATTCCAGTCGAAGGCTTCAAGATGTCCGATATAAAAAACGATCCGGTGGCGCTCGGGAATGGGACGCTCATACAAAAAAGCGGGACGAACCACGGCGAAAAGCTCGTCGCTGCGGCGGCGGGCGGTCAATAAACGATCATGCAACCTGCGACGACCCACCGTGTTGCTTTGGGTAGCAAGCATCAGGTCTCCAAAACACCTTTACTTCGATGATCGGACGAAGGGTTGGTTACAGGTTTTTGCAGCTACAACAACAGCCTTGCGGAAGGTGTTTAGGTTATCATCGCGGCGCCGAACGCGGCAATGCCTGAACTGACGGGTAGTGGGCGGTTTTTCAAAACAGCCCACTACCAACTGACGTGCATAAGAACTTAAAGACCTCGTACTATTAAGATGTGGTAATACCTTTGTTCCACGTCGATGCATTTACATCCCAACCCTTCGCCGGCAATCCGGCGGCGGTTTGCCCGCTCGAAAGCTGGCTGGATGAAGCAACGCTGCGTGCGGTTGCGGCGGAAAACAATCTTTCCGAAACTGCCTATTTCGTTCCGTGCGGAGAGCATCACGAACTGCGCTGGTTCACCCCGCGGTGCGAGGTCAAACTTTGCGGTCACGCGACTCTCGCCTCCGCCTTCGTCTTGTTCAACATTCTTGAACCAGCGCGAGATACGGTTCAATTCAAAACTCGCCACAGCGGCATGCTGACTGTATGCCGCGATGGGAACCGGTTGGCGATGGATTTTCCTGCGCTTCCTCTGCACTCATGTTCGCATCCTCCCGCTGATCTGTTTGTCGGCCTGGGATCGCCGTCTTCCCGTCCGGTATTGCAACATCAAGACAAATATTTTGTCGTCTACGATTCAGAGGATGAAATCCGCGGGGTCGAGCCGGACTTCTCGCAGCTGGAAAAGCTGCATCCCGCAGCAGTGGCCATTACCGCGCCGGGCAGCGACGCCGATTTCGTGTCGCGCTACTTCGCTCCCAGCTATGGCGTCCCGGAGGATCCGGTCACCGGCTCAGCCCATTGTTCCCTTGCACTGTATTGGGGAGAACGGCTCGCCAAGAAACGTCTCCATGCCCGTCAGCTGTCATCGCGGGGAGGAGAGATCTGGTGCGAATGGGCCGGCGACCGCTTGATCATCACGGGCGATGCTGTGCTCACATTGCGAGGCTCGCTACTAATCTGAACGCGCACAACGCAGGTCAGTTTCCATCGATCGAGCCTTTGCTTCGCAGGAAGTCGTGGACAACCTGTTTCACGTCGCGGTGTTGGCCGTCGACGGCGTAGTTCAGCTGTTGCATCTCTTTGTCTGAAATCTTCCCCGCCAAAGCCGCCAGAGCCCGGCCGACCTCGGGATGCGATTGCAAAGTCTGCTCGCGCACCACCGGCACGGCTTCATAAGGCGGAAAATAGTGCCGGTCATCCTCCAGAACAAAAAGATCGAGAGCTGGAATCAGTCCATCGGTTGTATTACCAGCAGCTATATCGATCTGATGATCCCGGAGCGCGCGCGCCAGCAATCCAAGATCCATCACGCGCGGCGGCCCGGCGAAGCGCAGGCCGTAAGCCGCCGCCAAACCGCGGAATCCGTCAGGACGCTCCATGAACTCGTAGCCAAAGCCGGCCCGCCACTGAGGTGCATAAACGGCGGCCTGCGACAGGGTCTTGATATGCAGGCGTCGGGCATCCTCGCCGCGAATTTCCATGGCGAACGTATCGTTGAAACCAAAACCTGGACCAAGCGTAAGCTGCCAGCGCCGCTCGTACTCGCTCTTCACCTCCTGGTAGACCGCTGCTTCGCTGCCGACCGCTTTCTGCTTGAGAATTGCCGTTAAGGCAGTTCCGGTGTATTCGGGATAGGCATCGATGCGGCCTGCGAGAATCGCCTGCTGACAGATGTAGGTCCCGGCCAGATAGAAACGCCGCTCTACCTCCAAGTGCGAGTGAGCCTCGATCTGCTGCGCCATGATCTCGGCCAAAATCAGCGATTCAGTGAAATTTTTTGACCCGATGACGATGCGATGGACGCGCGAAACAGAACACGAGGACAACAGCGCTAAAACGATGACAATCACCGCGAGAACAGCACGGAATCGGTGGTGCCGAAGAGTCCTCATTGCGGCCGCAAACGCCTTTCCACCCAGCCCAGGCCAAGATCGGCCAGCAACGCCAGCAACGCGGCCGGAATCGCGCCTGCCAGAATGAGCTGGTTGCTGACCATCGCCAATCCTCGAAAAATCAATTCTCCGAGTCCGCCGGCACCGATCGCGGCGGCAATGGTGGCGAGTCCAACCGAGATCACGACTGCAACCCGCACACCAGAGAGAATGACGCTCATGGCGAGCGGCATCTCAACCTGAAGCAGGAGCTGGCGGTCGCTGAGACCCATGCCGCGGCCCGCTTCCAGAACCGCGACATCTACTCCACGGATGCCGGTATAGGTGTTGCGGATCATGGGGAGCAGAGCGTAAAGCGTCAGGGCCAGAATCGCCAAGCGGTCTGCTCGATCGCCTAGCCAGGGAACGGGCAGAAGAAAACCAAAAAGAGCAAGGCTGGGAATGGTTTGAATGATGTTGGCCGCTGCCAGCACTGGCTTGTTGAAGCGAGGATGGTGCGCGATGGTGATGCCCAGGGGTATCCCGACCAGCGCGGCCAGCACGGTGGAAACACCCACCAACCAGAGGTGCTCCAAGGTAAGATCCAACACCTGGGCGCGGTTCTGCAAGATGAATTGAACAAAGTTCATAGGCCCTTTCAGTAAGCGGCTGAGTTTGGACCGTTTGCGAAAGCCCTGGCATATGCGGCGGCCAGAGGGTTCTGTGAGCGGAGAAATTCTGGCGGAGAGAGCACCGTAACCACACGTCCCGCTTCCAGCAAGGCGATGCGAGAGCCCAACCGCAAAGCTTCCCGCAGGTCGTGCGTCACAAAGACTACGGTCTTGCTCAACCTCCGCTGGAGGGCGAGAAATTCGCGCTGCAGTTCGTCGCGGGTCAGCGGGTCAAGCGCGCCAAAAGGTTCGTCCATCAAAAGAATCGCCGGGTCCGCGGCCAGAGCGCGCGCTACGCCGACACGCTGCCGCTGTCCGCCCGAGAGCTGATGCGGGTAGCGCGAGGCTATGTGCTCTTCCAGTCCGACGAGTTCGAGAAGTTCCCGTACTCGACCCTGCACACGCTCTTCCGGCCAACCCTCGAGGCGCGGGACGAGAGCGATGTTCCGCTCCACGTTGAAATGTGGAAACAGCCCTACGTCCTGAATCACGTAACCAAGGCCGCGCCGCAGACGAATAACGTCGCCGTTCTTGATTGAGAAGCCGTTCACGCAGACCTCGCCGCTACTCGGAGAGAGCAGACGGTTCACTAGTTTCAATGTCGTGGTTTTGCCGGAACCGCTGCGGCCTAGAAGAATCAGGGTTTCACCACGTAGAACCTGTAGGTTCAGATGGGAAAGTATCTGCTGGCCAGCCGGCAGAAGGTAGGAAACGTCCCGGAATTCGATGGCCGCTCCATCTGCGGTGTGCGGTTCCATACGCGCCAAGAATACCGGAGTTCCGCGCGTGGCAGGAGAATCTTCCTGACTTGATGCTGGGCGCGGGATGTTGCCCGGCATCCAGAGAGCCAATAGACGGTCCCATGAGGCCCATCTACGATCTCAAGTGAAATTCGTTGTGGAAATTCAGTCGGGTTATGAGTGTGTCTATTTTTCGCAACTTTATCTGTTGGGTTCTATTGATAACGTTTCCACTCTCGCTGTGGGCTGCAGATACGCGTCCCACTGCAATCCTCCACACCAAAGGCGGAGTGTGGGTCAACGGGAGCGGCGCGCCTGACTCTACTGCCGTTTTTCCAGGAGATCTGCTGGAAACGAGGTCCGGATCAGTCGCCAACCTCGACTCGGAAGGCTCGTCAGCACTGATTCAAGCAGGATCGCTGGTGACCTACAACGGAGACTCTCTCACGCTTGAACACGGCAGCGTGACGGTAGCTACTTCGCGATCGATGAGCGTCCGCGTCAACTGCATCAGGATCGTTCCCGTCTCGACTGCCTGGACGCAGTACCAGGTCACAGATGTAAACGGAACGGTTCAAGTGTCGGCGGTGAAGAGCGATGTGAACATCAGCCAAAGCCTGCAGTCTCACAAACCCTCGGCCGAGAGCGCGTCCCAATCTGCCACGGTGCATGAAGGTGAGCAGGCCGAGCGCAACGAATCCGAAGCGTGCGGAATGGCGGAACAACCTAGGGCGCCGACCAGCGGATTGAACATGAAATGGGTAGAGATCGGTGGGGCAGCGGGTGGAGGGGCTATTATATTGTGTGTCTTGCTCTGCAAAGGATCGCCGCCGCCAAACGTAAGCCCCTGGCAGCCGTGAGATCGTCCCAGCTTCTAGAGGCGGGCATTGTCGCGGCATCTGGCTGGCCCTGCTCGAGGCCGTCCATCCTGAGTAGCCGCTGAAACCACTCCTCAGCCGTCATGCCAGGTTGACAAGGTCAATCGCGCCGTACTCATAATCAAAATGCTTCAGGCGCGATGGAGTCAAGGCGTTCCTTCCGGCACCGGCCTCTCCCTCTGACCAGGACAGGAGAGACCACCGCGCCAGGTGAAAAACGTAATTTACCGCATCCGCGCGGAATACGAGAGATGAACTACGACGCTCTGCTGGTGCTTTCTTTCGGAGGGCCGGAATCGAGAGAGGATGTAGTTCCCTTTCTCGAAAATGTGTTGCGCGGACGCAACGTGCCGCGCGAGCGCATGCTGGCCGTAGCCGAGCACTATTATCATTTCGAAGGCAAGAGCCCCATTAATCAACAGACCCGCGAACTCATCGCGGCGCTGGAAGTGGAACTGTCGCATCATAGTCCGAGGCTGCCGATATATTGGGGAAACCGGAACTGGCATCCCATGCTCGCGGATACCCTGCGGAAGATGAAGCAGGATGGCATCCGGCGCGCGCTGGCCTTTGTTACTTCGGCATTCAGCTCTTACTCAGGGTGCCGGCAATATCGCGAAGACATTGTTCGAGCTCAGAACGAGGTGGGTTCTGGCGCTCCTCAAATCGAGAAGCTGCGAGCGTTTTTCAACCATCCCGGATTCATCGAAGCCACAGTTGAGCGGGCGGGCGATGCATTGCGTGCGATTCCAGCCGAGGCACGGAACAACGTACAGATTGTGTACACCGCGCACAGCATTCCTCTTTCCATGGCAAACACGTGTGATTACGTGCGCCAGCTGGAAGAAGTGCGGCGGCTGGTTTCCGAAAGATTGCATTGCGCGAACGATGCCTTGGTATATCAGAGCCGCAGCGGCGCCCCCGGCCAGCCGTGGCTCGAGCCCGATGTGCTCGACTACTTGAGGGAATTGCGGACAAACGGCCAAGTGAGCGCGGTGGTGCTGGCGCCGATCAGCTTCATCTCCGATCACATGGAAGTACTCTATGACCTGGATGTGGAAGCCCGGCAACTGTGTGATCAACTGGGAATGACCATGACGCGGGCGAAAACGGTCGGCGTGCATGCGAAATTTGTAAGCATGATCCGCGAGCTGATTCTGGAGCGCGTCTCGCCAGGGTCTCCGCGAAAGGCGCTCGGCTCGCTCGGGCCATGTGCGGATGTTTGCCCGGAGGATTGCTGCCCTGCTCCGCGCCCCAGAGAGGCGAGGAAAGAAGAAAATCAACGGGCGCTGGGCACACGGGGGGCTTCGTAGCCAGTAGCCATGGGCCGTCCTTCGACCCGGCCCATGGTGTCGAGAATCGTCTGCATTACGATATCGTCGCCGACGGCGGTGTTGAGCATAATGTGGTAAAGAGAGCGCGTCGGCCAGTCGGCATCGAAGTAGTGTTTCACATAAGCGATCCGTTCGCGATCGACAGTGTCCACCAGTTCGTCGGCGTCGGACTGAGTGCATCGGTCGAGCAGGAGGCGGCGGATTTTTTCCGCGCGCGGCGCGTAGAGAAACACGTGAAAAGCGTCCGGATGCTCGCGCAGGAAGTACGGAGCGCCTCGACCGACGACTACGGCATTTCCTTCTTCTGCGATCCGCCCAGTAATCTGTTGCATTATCGCCACCATTCGGTCGGTGTCGAAAATCTGGTTGCCGAGGGGCGAACTGCGCTCGTAGCTTCCGCGCCAGAAGACTTTGGAGAGCCGGTAGAGACGGCTGTCCATTCGTTCGTCGCATCGCATGACGGCGGAAGGGCTTACCTGAGCGATGCGGGCAATTTCTTCGGTGAGGAGATCGTCCCAGAGTTTCCATCCGAGATGATCGGCTAACTTGGCCGCTATGGCACCGCCCCCGCAGCCGTACTCGCGCTCGATGGTAACGAGGCGAAACATCGCTGGCGCTCAGTGTACCGCGATTCCTCCCCGGGGGTCGGATTTTTTCATGAGAAACACGATGGGCACCATGGCCAGGATGGAAACTCCCAGCAGCCAGAAGTCGTCGACATAGGCCAGCATGGTGGCCTGGCGTTGAATCATCATTTGCACCAGGGCGTAGGCCTGCTGCATAGCCTGCGACGGACTTGCCCCGTGCGCCACCATAGCCCGCGACGCTGCCTGCAGCATTGACTGCAGCGCCGGATTGCCCGCACTGAGGTTGCTGGAGAGATTTGAGAGATGAATCTGCGTGCGGCGATCGAGCAGGGTGGTCACGATGGAAATGCCCACACTTCCTCCGATGTTGCGGGCCAGGTTCATGAGTCCGGAAGCCGCGTTGTTTTTGTCACGGGGAAGAAACGCGTAGGCTGCAGTATTGATCGGTACAAACAAGAAGGCCATGCCGACCGCCTGGATGACCCGGGCGGTAGCGGCCGTGCGGAAATCGATGGTCAGATCAAAGCTGGTCATGTGAAATAGCGAACCGGACAGCACCACCAGTCCGAAAACCAGCAGCCAGCGCGGGCTGTAGCGCGAAAGCAGAAAACCGACCAGAGGCAGCAGCAGCATGATGGTGAATCCTCCCGGCATCAGCGCCAGGCCGGAGCGCTCCGCTGTATAGCCGAGCAAAGTCTGCATGAAAAGCGGAAGCAACAGGGTGCTGCCCAGCAGAGCAAATCCCAGCATGAACATGAGCAGATTGGAGATGCCGAAGGTCCGATCGCGGAAAAGATGGAGGTCGATGATGGGATCCTTGTGCTTCCACTCCCAATAAATCACAAAGAGCAGGGAGACCGCCGAGATCAACGCTAGCGTCGTAATAAAGTGTGATCCGAACCAGTCATCGCGCTGGCCCTTGTCGAGGACGACCTGCAGAGTGCCTAAACCCAGCGCAACGAAGCCCAGACCGACATAGTCGACTGTGGTCTCTCGCAGCTTGCGGCGGTGCATGTAAGGCGGGTCATGAATAAGGCGGGTGGTCAGCAAAATGGAGAGTATGCCCACTGGAATGTTGATAAAAAAAATCCAGCGCCAGGTGAAGTTATCGGTAATCCAGCCGCCGAGAGTCGGACCAATGGCCGGCGCGGTTACTACCGCGATGCCGTAAACAGCGAAAGCCATCCCGCGTTTGGCGGGCGGAAACGTATCAGCCAGAATTGCCTGCTCGCTGGGCTGCAGTCCACCTCCGCCGGCGCCCTGTAGTACACGAAAGAAAATGAGCGTGGCCAGATTTGGCGCCAGGCCACACAAGAACGAACTCATCGTGAACAGGGCCACGCAACCCATGTAGAAATTCTTGCGGCCCATGATCGAGGAAAGCCAGCCGCTGAGAGGCAGCACGATAGCGTTGGAGACAAGATACGAAGTCAGAATCCACGTGCTCTCGTCCTGGCCCGCAGAGAGGCTACCCGCGATGTGCGGCAGCGCAACGTTGGCGATGGAAGTGTCGAGCACCTCCATGAAAGTCGCCAGCGTAACCGTAACGGCGATGATCCAGGGATTAACCGCAGGACGCCAGGCATCAGTTCGGTCAAATGTTGCCGTACCGGCACCCATCAGCGAATCCAGACTTTGGGCTCCACGGACATTCCGGGCCGGAGTTGGTGATCCTTGTTCTGGCCGGGATTGAGCACGATCTTCACAGGGATGCGCTGCACGACTTTCACATAATTTCCGGTGGCATTTTCCGGCGGCAAAAGGCTGAAGCGCGCCCCGCTGGCGCCGGCGATGCTGTCAACCTTCCCCTCATATTTTCGGCTGTTGGCATCCACTTCGATTGTGGCTGTCTGGCCGGGCTTCATCTGCCGGAGCTGAGTTTCCTTGAAGTTGGCGGTGATCCAGACATCATCGAGCTGGACAAGCTTCATCAATTCCTGCCCCGGAACAACATTCTGCCCGACCTCGACCGTGCGATCGCTTACCACCCCGGTGACCGGCGCGATAATTTTCGTGTATTGCAGGTTGAGCTGCGCCTGATCCAATGCGGCCTTCTTTTTAAGAGCGTTGGCTTCGGCTGACTCGGCTTTGGCCTTGCTGGCTGCCATTTGCCGGGGAGCGGTATTGGCGTATCGCCAGTTGGCTTCCGCCTGCGCCAGCTTGCCCTGCGCCTGTGTCACTTGCTGGGCGGCGGCATCGGCGTTGGCACGGGCGGCTTCCACGGCCGCGGCGCTGGCCTTGCCGGCAGCAACGGCCTGATCGTACTGTTGCTCGGATACTTCCTGTTTCTCCACGAGTTGCTTGTAGCGGCCGACATCGTCTTGAGCCTTCACGTTGTTGGCCTCGGCGGCGGCCAACTGGGCTTTGGCGGCGGCAAGCTGCTGCTTCGCAGCCTGGATACCGGCCCGTGCGCTCAGCACATCAGCCTGCGTCGAGGAAAGCTGACTGGAAGTGTCCACTGAGACAATGGGGACATTCACGCCCGCTGCCACTGCGGCGGCTTGAGCATCCTGGTAATCGGCTCTCGCGTTCTCCACGGCTACCTGATAGTCAGTGGGATCGATTTCCACCAGCACCGTTCCCGCCTGCACATACTGGTTGTCGCGGATATTGAGTCTGATGACATGGCCTGAGATCCTCGAACTGATCGAGTTCACATGACCATCCACTTCCGCGTCATCGGTGGACTCGTAGCTGGTGACGTAGCGGTAGAGGAAAAATCCGACCACCAGCAGCACAACAGCGGCAATCGCGACGCCAATGCGGAAACCGGAGCTAGCGGTCCGCGCCTGCCGGGTGTGGAACTCCCGTTCGACTGCCGGAAGCGGCTTGGGGTTGGTTTCCGGCCTGGCTGAAGTTTCCTCTACGGGCGCGCCTTGTGTCGTCTGCTCCATGGCTATCGTTCGCCTTTCAAATAGCTTTTGACTCCATGCTCCGCGTCTCCGATGGCGCGAGCCAGTTCGACTTTGGCCAGATTGTGCGCGTAGAGGCTCTCGATGTAAGACTCGTGCGCCGCTGCCACCGACTCCTGTGCCTGTACCACCTCCAGGTTGTCCGTCACGCCCGCAGTAAATCGGTCCTGGGACTGAGCAAGGGTCTCTTCCGCAAGTTGCACTGAACTGCGCGCGACTTCAACCTGGTCGGCCGCCGCTTTTAGATCCAGCAGAGAAGCGCGCACTTCGTAATCGATGCGGCCCCGCAAGTCGCCCAACTGAGAGCGAGCCTGTCTCAGGGCCGCATCAGCCTTGAGAACGTCGCTGTGAACTTTACCGCCCGTGAAAATCGGGATGTTCAGGCTTCCCGCTACCTGCCAGGTGCCGTTTGACTGGGCGGGGTTTACCCCGACGTCGCCGTAGTTCGCGTTGAAGTCCAGCGTAGGATAGTTGCCGGCAGAAGCCGCCTTGCGCGAAAGTTCTGCTGCCCGCACCTGCGCCTCTGCCGCCTGATAGTCCGCTCGCGACTCGTAGGCGCGCTGCAGGTATACTTCCAATGGCTGTGGCGTGAGCGCCTGGTACGGGGCTTTCTCGGTCAGCAGGAATTCCTGCCCCGGAGCCAATCCGATCACCCGCGCCAGGGACAACTTCTCCTTGGCGAAATCATTGCGCGCGGCTATAAGCTGTTGCTGGCGCGTCTGCAGTTCCACCTGGGCGCGCAAGGTGTCGATGGCCGGGCTGACTCCCGCTTTTTGCTGGTCAATGGCTTTGTCGTAGAGAGCCTGTGCGCTCTTTACCTGCGCTTCCGCCGTTTCCACCCGCGACGCTCCCGCGAGCGCCAGCAGATAAGAGTTACCCACGGCCAGCACTACAAGTTCCCGTGCGTCTTTGTAGGTGAAGCGTGCAGATTTCAGACTCTCATCGGCAGCGCGCTCGTTTTCAATATCTTTAAAGCTAAACAGAGATTGGCTGAGGGAGGCTCGCAGGTCGATGTAGTTGAATGGACCGATCACCCGCGGAACGGGAAACGGGAAAACGTTGCTGCGAAAGCCGAGCGCCGCCAGGCTTTGGGTTTGCACGTCTTCCTGCAGGTGAGCGGAAAAATCCGGCAACAGATCACTCAGCTGTTTCCACTTTTCCCCGCGCGCCGCAATGGTCTGGTCCTCCGAAAGCAGAAGGCCGAGGTTGTTGCGCAGGCCACGTTCGATCGCGTCACTGAAGTCCAGCGGGAGCACTCCAGGCGCCAAGGTTTGTTCCGGTTGGCTGCCGGTAAATGGACTTTGCGATCCCGGAAGCGAAATCGTAGGCGGCGGGCCGGAGGTTTGGCCAGCCAGCCACGGAGCGGCCAGCAACCCCAGTGAAATGATCAAGAACTGGTGAAATCCAGTTGACAAACGCAGCATTCCTGTTCTGGGAAACGTCCTGCCGTGATTCACGTCAGGCAGGATGCCTGTTTTGTGCACCCTTGATTTCTTCCCTTCGATTCCCACGATTGTCATTGCGATGCAAAACCTCAAGCCGGCGCCGTCACATACGGGAAAGGCAATCAGGAGGCGTCCGATGCCGATAAGGCCCAGCAGGGATTGTAAATGCGAATCGGTTACCTTTGGTACTTTGCGACGCTTGGGGGGCCCGATAAAGTGAGCAAAGGAAAACCGCCCAGCGGTTGTCATGCCTACTGCCGCTTCGAAATCCGCAACGTCGAGCCCGGACCGGCGGCGGCGACGGCATCCGAGGTACCGGACCAACTTCCCGGTCAGGGTCGAACTTCTCACCGAGAGCCGCTATCAGCAGATGGAAGGTCACTGCCTGGATCTGTCGGAGGCGGGAATGGGAATTCTGCTGGCCGCAGAGCTCACCAGTGGGGAGGTGGTATCTCTGAGTTTCCATCCGCCGAATTCAGCACCATGGAAACTGCGCGCGGTGGTACGCCACCGTCGCGGGTACCAGTACGGATTCGAGTTTCTGTCGCTGGTCGAGGAACAAAAGAAGGGCTTGGCGGGATGTGTGGAGGGCTTGGAGCGGGCCGATTAAGGGCCGGGACGGGCCGGCGGCGTACGCACCGGCGTGTGATCCTGTAACTTTGGTCATCTTGCCGATCCGTGACTTGTGGTTCAACCTTGATAGTGAATCGTTCAGCAACGACGGGAGAAGTGCGCGCGTAAATGACCGACCCAAAGGCCATCCCGCCAGCAGGAACCGATTGGACACGACTGCTGGCCGACCCGGAACTGGTGCGCAATCTGGGAAAACTGCTGCAGACCTACCGGGATGCGCCACCCGACCGGCGGGAACAAGCTCTCCTTGCGGCGATGCAACAGATCAAGCAAGGTGGGTCCGTTGACGGCATTCAGCCCTCTGCCCAGGGAGCCCCCACAACACAGCCTCTGCAGCCGGTGCCTGCTCCGGCCACCTCCGTACCCCCGTTTGAGCCCGATCTGTTTAGTCCCATTCCGGGCCAGGACCGCCGCCAACACCCCCGCATCAAGTGCTTCGTAGCCGTTGAGCTGCGCGTCAACGATGCAGACGCTCCCATCTGGGGCAATCTTTCCAACACGAGTCTGGGTGGGTGCCTGGTGGAAACCGCCAGCCCCGTTACCAGCGGCGCCAAGGTCGAGATTGGGTTATGGCTTGCAAGCGGCAAGATTTGGGTAAAGGGATTTGTGCTGAGTGGGGTCGTTACCCGCAGCGGTCCTGCCTCCGGAGTTCGCGTGCGCTTTGACTCACTGGAAGCCAACGGGCGCGAGGCTCTCCGCCAATTTCTAAAATACGTGCAAGAAACCACTCGGGCATCGAACAATGAGGGCAGTTACCTGCAACTGCTGAAGTGAGTGCGTTCTCCCATCCTGCTCTAAACCCCGGACCATTTTTCACAAGTCTTCAGGCAGCCTCAGCCGGAAATTGATACACTTTTTGTGCGCGTGTGAACCCTTTTACGCCTCCAGCACTCTAAGTGGATTAAGCGCTTCGTAATCAGAGACACGGCCCAACCGTCCCACGTGAGGAGCGATCCGCATGGCAGTCAGTGAGCAGACTTTGGTGACCGGCAAACAACTGGAAACGTTATGCATCAACACCATTCGCACCCTGGCCATCGATGCTGTGCAGAAGGCTAACTCCGGCCATCCTGGAGCCCCTATGGGGTTGGCTCCGGTGGCTTACTCCCTGTGGCAGGAATTCCTGCGCTACGATCCCGCCGATCCAACCTGGATGAACCGCGACCGCTTCGTTCTGTCCAACGGACACGCTTCAATGCTGCTTTACGCCCTGCTGTATCTGGCGGAAGTGCGTAGGGTCGACGAGCACGGGAAGGTGCTCAACGAACTCTCGGTTTCCCTGGAGGAGATCAAGCGTTTCCGCCAGCTCGACAGCCGGACTCCGGGACACCCCGAGTCGCACATCACCACTGGCGTTGAGACCACCACCGGCCCTCTTGGCCAGGGGTTGGGCAACAGCGTGGGCATGGCGATCGCCGGCCGCTGGCTGGCCGCGAATTTCAACCAGCCGGGTTTCGAAGTATTTGATTTTCGCGTCTACGCTATGTGCGGCGATGGCGACATCATGGAAGGTGTAGGGGCTGAAGCCGCATCCCTGGCAGGGCACCTGAGGCTCTCGAATCTGTGCTGGATTTACGACCACAATGGAGTCACTCTGGACGGCCCCGCTGCCTGGTCTTTCAGCGAAGACGTGATGACACGTTTTGTTGGTTATGGCTGGAATGTGACTCGGGTCAGCGATGCGAACGATCTAGATATGCTGGCACGGGCGTACGAAGTTTTTCTCAAGACGAATGACCGGCCGACCTTGATTGTCGTTGACAGCCATATCGGATATGGCTCGCCGCACAAGCAAGACAGTTATGAGGCGCACGGCGAACCCTTGGGTGAAGAAGAAGTACGGCTGGTGAAAAAGTTCTATGGATGGCCGGAGGATGCGAAATTTCTGGTGCCCGACGGCGTGCGCGAGCACTTTCGCGAGGGCATCGGAAAGCGCGGGGCCGAGTTGCGCAGCCGGTGGATGAAGCTTTTCGCGGATTATTCCAAGCAATATCCCGATCTCGCCGATCGATTAAATCGCATGCAGCGGCGCGAACTTCCTGATGGATGGGACAAGAATCTGCCCGAATTTGCCCCGGACGCCAAGGGTATTGCTACTCGCGAAAGCTCAGGCAAGGTTCTGAACAGTCTGGCTCAAAATATACCGTGGCTCCTGGGTGGTTCAGCCGACCTGGCGAAATCTAACAAGGTTGATCTGAAGTTCGAGGGCGCAGGGGATTTCTTCCCCGACGAATACCACGGACGCAACCTGCATTTCGGCGTGCGCGAACATGCGATGGGAGCGATTGTGAGTGGCATGACGCTCTCGAAATTGCGGGCCTTCGGTGCGACCTTCTTCAATTTCACGGATTACATGCGTCCCAGCATGCGGCTGGCCGCCCTCATGGAGATTCCGGCGATCTACGTGATGACCCACGACTCCATCGGCCTGGGCGAAGACGGACCCACGCATCAACCGGTCGAGCAACTGGCTTCTCTGCGAGCGATGCCTAACATGCTGGTGTTGCGTCCGTGCGATGCCAACGAGACGGTGGAAGCGTGGAAGCTTGCCATGCAACAGCACCGTCGGCCTGCCACGCTCGTTCTTACGCGGCAAGCTCTTCCGACTCTGGACCGCTCGAAGTATGCGGCCGCCTCCGGATTGAGGAAAGGAGCTTATGTCCTTGCCGATGCCCCGGGCGGTAAACCTGATGCGATCCTGATCGGCACGGGAAGCGAAGTTTCGTTGTGTCTGCAGGCGGCTGAGAGGCTCGGGAGCGAAGGTGTGAAGGTGCGCGTGGTAAGCATGCCTTCATGGGAGATTTTCGAAGAGCAGGACGCAGCCTATAAAGAGAGCGTGCTGCCCACGGCGGTGAAGGCGCGGGTTTCCGTGGAAATGGGATCGAAAGTGGGATGGGATCGCTATGTCGGAACCAGGGGGCGAAGAGTGGGCATGCACAGCTTCGGCGCTTCTGCTCCACTGAAGGATGTGTTGCGGCATTTTGGCTTCACTGCCGACGTCGTGATTGCCGAGGCGCGTCAGGCGATTTCTGACGCCCGCTGAACTGGGGTGTAAGCAAGAACTGCTGATTTCCCGCTCGCATTTCCTGCTCCTGGCTCGGGCAGGAAAAACTGGAACTGCGGCGTTTCAACGTCGCCCTTTGATCAGGAGAACTAATTATGCAGCCAACCGGAGTGATGGAAACGACAAAAACAACCAATCCTCTAAAAGAACTACTGAGCTACGGTCAGTCGATGTGGCTGGATTACATTCGCCGTGATCTCTTCACCACCGGACAATTGAAAAAGATGATCGCCGAGGACGGGCTGCGGGGCATGACCTCCAATCCCTCAATCTTCGAAAAGGCGATCGGAGAGAGCTCGCTTTACGACGACATTTTGAAATCTTTATCTGCACGCAAAGATCTGGACACGACCGCCCGTTATGAGCAGATTGCGGTTCGCGACATTCAGGATGCCGCCGACACACTGCGTCCAGTGTACGAAAGTTCAAAGTTTCGCGATGGCTTCGTGAGCCTGGAAGTCTCTCCTTTCCTGGCGCGCAAAACCCAGGAATCGATCGATGAAGCGCGGCGACTGTGGAAGACCGTTAACCGTGACAACTTGATGATCAAGATTCCTGGCACAGCAGAGGGACTGCCTGCGATCCGCCAGTTGCTGAGCGAAGGCATCAACGTCAATGTGACGTTGCTCTTTGCCCAGGAAGTCTATGAGAAGGTCGCCGAAGCTTACCTCGCCGGCATTGAAGATCTGGCAAGCCACGGCGGCAGCTTGAACAGAATTGCAAGCGTTGCCAGCTTCTTCATCAGCCGCATCGACACGCTGGTGGATTCAAAACTCGAAGAAAAATTAAAAACCACCACGGATGCCAAACAGCAAGCACTGCTGAAAAGCCTGCTCGGGAAAGTTGCCATCGCCAACGGCAAACTCACCTACCAGCGCTATCTGCGCCTCTTCAGCGGGGCGCGCTGGCAGGCGCTGGCGGCCAAAGGCGCCAAGACGCAGCGTGTTCTTTGGGCCAGCACCAGCACGAAGAATCCGCATTATCGCGACGTATTGTATGCGGAAGAGCTCATCGGCCCCGACACTGTCGACACCATGCCCCCCACTACCATCGAGGCATTTCGCGATCACGGCCGCGTGCGTAATAGCCTGACCGAAGATATTCCCGGCGCGCAGAAAACATTGGACGATCTGGCTAAGGCGGGCATTTCCATCAAGGAAGTCACCGACAAGCTCACCAATGATGGGGTGAACTTGTTCGCTGACGCCTTCGAGAAGCTGCTGGCTGCAGTAGAGAGGAGCACCCAATGGAAGGGATAGCGACCGTCAACGGACTGAAAACTTCTCTGCCCGCCGATCTCGCTGCGGCCGTTCAAAGCGCGACAGACGATTGGCGGACAGGCAACAAGGTGCAGCGCCTGTGGCGCCATGATGCGTCGCTCTGGACTGGCAGTGACGAAGCCAAATGGCTGGGCTGGCTGGACATTGTCGAAGAACAGATTGCCCAGCTGGAACAGCTGCGCAAAATTGCGTCCGAGGTCAAAAATGCGGGATTTCGACACATTCTTCTCCTCGGGATGGGCGGATCGAGCTTGTGCCCCGAAGTGTTGCGCATGACATTCGGAAGAATCGCTGGCTTTCCTGAGTTGCATGTTCTGGACTCGACCGACCCGGCGCAGATCAAGGCCTTCGAAAACCAGATTGAAATCGCGAAAACTCTGTTCATTGTTTCCAGCAAATCGGGCACGACTCTGGAGCCGAACATCTTCAAGGAATATTTCTTCGAACGCACGAAGCAAACGGTGGGGGAAGAAAAGGCAGGCAGTCACTTCATCGCCATCACCGATCCCGGCTCGAAAATGCAAGAGGTGGGCGAGGGCGATCATTTTCGGCACATTTTCTTCGGTCGGCCCTCGATTGGCGGGCGCTATTCGGCGCTATCGAACTTCGGCATGGTACCGGCCGCAGTCATGGGCATGGACGTCCAAAAATTTCTCGACCATGCGCAAGAGATGGTCCGGGCATGTGGCGCGTCGGTTCCACTGGAAGACAATCCCGGCGCAGCGCTTGGCATGGTCCTGGGCACGGCGGCACGTAGGGGGCGGGACAAAGTCACTATCATTACCTCGCCGGGAATCTCTGACCTCGGGGCGTGGCTCGAGCAATTGCTGGCCGAATCAACCGGCAAGCAGGGCCATGGCATCATTCCCGTCGATCGCGAAGAACTCGGCCCTCCCGAAGTTTATGGGAGCGACCGGGTTTTTGCCTACGTGCGGCTGGAATCTGCGCCTGATGGCGGCCAGGATGCAAAAGTCGCGGCACTCGAGGAAGCGGGTCAGCCTGTGCTCCGCATTGCCTTGCCGGAGATCTATGAACTGGGCGCGGAATTCTTCCGTTGGGAGATCGCCACGGCGGTGGCCGGCTCCATCATCGGCATTGACGCATTCAATCAGCCGGATGTCGAAGCCAGCAAGGTCGTCACTCGCGACCTGACCTCGGAATACGAAAAAACCGGCGCGCTGCCCGCCGAAAAACCTGTCCTCGAAGACGGCGGCGTCAAGCTCTTCACGGACGAAAAGAATGCCGCCGAACTGGCGCGGGCCGCAGGGTCCGACAAATCCCTGGCCGGCTATTTGAGGGCTCACCTTGGCCGCATCAAGTCTGGTGACTACTTCGCCGTGCTGGGATATGTCCAGATGAACAACGCGCACGAAACGGCGCTGCAGGCGGTGCGGCACACCGTACGCGACAAAAAACGGGTTGCCACCTGCCTGGGATTCGGACCTCGTTTTCTTCACTCCACGGGTCAGGCTTATAAGGGCGGCCCGAATTCTGGCGTGTTTCTTCAGGTGACTTGCGACGATGCGATCGATTTGCCGGTGCCCGGGCAAAAATATACGTTTGGCGTGGTCAAGACAGCGCAAGCGAGAGGTGACTTCCAGGTACTGGCGGAGCGTGGCCGTCGCGCCCTGCGGGTTCATCTGCAAAGCGATGTGAGCGCAGGACTGGCGAGGCTACAGGCGGCGGTACGAAAAGCCATCGCATAAACTGCCGGTACGGACAAAGGAGTGATGCATGCAACTGGGAATGGTAGGTCTGGGCCGCATGGGCGCGAACATGACACGGCGCCTGATGCGCAACGGACATCAACTGGTGGTTTCCGACCTCAGCGCCGATGCGGTGAAGCAGCTGGCTGGCGAGGGGGCGACCGGGTCGTCTTCGCTTGAAGATCTGGTGAACAAACTCAAGCCGCCGCGGGCCGCCTGGGTGATGGTGCCCGCCGGGGGTCCTACCGAGCAAACCGTGCAGAAGCTGGCGCAGCAGATGCAGGCCGGCGACGCCATCATCGATGGTGGAAACTCCTATTTCAAAGATGACGTTCGGCGCGCAAAACAATTCAAGGACAAGGGCATCCACTACATCGATGTGGGCACCAGCGGCGGCGTTTGGGGCATTGAGCGCGGCTACTGCATGATGATTGGCGGTCCCAAGGAAGCGGTGCAACGTCTTGATCCCATCTTCAAAACCCTCGCACCCGGCAGGGGCGACATTCCACGCACTCCCGGCCGCGAGAAACTGGGCGGCACCTCCGAGGAGGGCTATCTTCACTGCGGACCTTCGGGTTCGGGGCATTTTGTGAAGATGGTGCACAACGGCATCGAATACGGCATGATGCAGGCTTACGCCGAAGGCTTTGACATCTTTAAGAACGCGAGCAGCAAGGAGCTGCCTGAAGACATCCGCTACGACCTGAATCTTCCGGACATTGCAGAAGTCTGGCGGCGAGGCAGCGTGATCAGTTCCTGGCTGCTCGATCTGACAGCCATGGCGTTGGCGGAAAATCCGACCCTGTCGGAATATGAAGGCTACGTGCAGGATTCCGGCGAAGGCCGCTGGACGATTCAGGCGGCAATCGAGGAGGCGGTACCGGTGGATGTGCTGTCGGCAGCCTTGTTTGTTCGCTTTCGTTCGCGCCAGCAGCATACCTTTGCCGAGAAGATTCTTTCTGCCATGCGGCAGAAGTTCGGCGGCCACATCGAAGCCAGCGCGGTCAGGAAGACCGCATAGACTGCGGAGTTATCGTCAGTACTTCATCTGGAAGGTTTTGAGGACTTGATCATGGCCCAATTGGCGGAACAGCCGGTGGCAACCTTGCCGCGCGTCGGCAAGCAGGGTGATCCCTGCGTCATGGTGATCTTTGGAGCGGCAGGCGATTTGACGGCGCGCATGCTGATTCCGTCTCTCTACAACCTGGCGCGCGCGGATTTGCTCTCCAAGGAATTTGCCGTGCTGGGCGTGGCCCGCACCCAGATGACGGACGAAGATTTTCGCAAGCGGCTTTTGGACGATGTGAAGGAATACTGCGGCGACTGCATTGACCCCAATCTTTGGGAGGGCTTCGCGCGTCGCTTTTATTACTATGCCGGAGACTTCAACGACGACAAGCTCTATCCCCAGATCAAGGAGCGCCTGGCCCACATCGATCGCGATCACGGGACTCATGAAAACTTCTTCTACTACATGGCTACCGCGCCCAGTTTCTTTGGCCCGATTGTGGAAAAGCTGGCCGCCAACGGTCTGATGGAGCAGAACAACGGTCATTGGCGCAGGGTGATCGTCGAAAAGCCCTTCGGTCATGATCTGGAGTCGGCCAAAGCGCTCAACCAGCAATTGCTCAAAGTCGCCGACGAGAGACAGATTTACCGCATCGATCACTATCTGGGCAAAGAGACGGTGCAGAACATCATGGCCTTCCGTTTCGCCAACGGAATCTTCGAGCCCATCTGGAACCGCCGCTACATCGATCACGTACAAATCTCTGTGGCCGAGACGGTGGGAGTGGAAGGCCGCGGCAGTTATTTTGACCACGCCGGCTCACTGCGCGACATGGTTCCCAACCACATCATGCAACTCATCAGTCTTACCGCGATGGAGCCTCCGATTTCGTTTGAGGCCAACGCGGTACGCGATGAGCAGGCCAAGATTCTTCATGCCATCCAGCCGATTAGCGATGAGGACGTTCTGAGCCGCTCTGTCCGGGGACAGTATGGAGAAGGAACCTTGGACGGACAGCGCGTGCCGGCTTACCGCTCCGAGAGCGATGTTCCGCCAGATTCGAGAACCGAAACCTTCGTTGCCATTAAGCTGTTGATCGACAACTGGCGGTGGGCTGACGTGCCTTTCTATCTCCGAACCGGGAAGCGCCTGCCGGTGCGCAATACCCACATTGTCATCCAGTTCCGCCGCGCGCCATTTGTGCTTTTTCGTGATACTCCGGTCGAGCACCTCATGCCCAACCAACTGGTCTTGCATATCCAGCCGGAAGAGGGCATTTCCCTCCAGTTTGCCGCCAAAGTTCCCGGACCGGTGATGCGCCTGGGAACAGTGGACATGAACTTCGAATATCAGGAATACTTTGGCAAGCAGCCCAGCACTGGCTATGAGCGGCTGTTGCACGATTGCATGATTGGCGATCAGACTCTTTTTCAGCGCGCCGATATGGTCGAGGCGGGCTGGAGTGTGGTAAACCCGATTCTGGATATCTGGAAAGCGCTTCCGCCCCGCAACTTTCCTAATTATGCGTCGGGGACATGGGGTCCCAGAGAAGCGGACGAACTTTTGGAGCGCGACGGGCGCCGCTGGAGGAATTTCGAAAAATGATTCTGGCCGGCGATATTGGCGGCACCAATGCTCGTCTGGCTTATTTCCAACCCTCGAACGGGTCGCTGCGGTTGATTTCCGAGCGCGTGTTTCCCAGCCGCGAGCACAAGGAACTTGGCGAGATCGTCACAAAGTTTTTGCAGGATTCGGGCACGCGCCCGCAATCTGCATGTTTCGGAATTGCCGGTCCGGTGCGCAACGGCCGGGTTGAGACTTCCAATCTCCCCTGGGTGATCGAGCAGGATCGCCTGGCCAAACAAATTCAATTGCCGGACACGCTCCTCATCAATGACCTGGAAGCCAATGCCTGGGGCATTGGAGCGCTTGGCCAGCAGGATTTTGTTTCGTTGAATCGGGGCAGCGACCAGGCCTCCGGCAACCAAGCTGTGATCGCGCCCGGAACCGGTCTTGGCCAGGCCGGACTCTATTGGGATGGCAGCAAACATCGCGTGTTCGCCTGCGAGGGCGGACATGCGGATTTTGGGCCCCAGGGTGAGTTGCAAATCGAATTACTCCGCTTTCTTGAAGCCCGCTACGAACACGTCAGCTACGAGCGCATCTTGTCGGGTCCGGGGCTGGTGAACGTCTACGATTTTCTTACCCAGAAAGAGGGGAAAAAGCCTCGCCCGCCTCGCAGCGCCGAGTCCGGCGATCCGGCTGCTGAGATTTCACGTGCGGCTCTTGCCGGCACAGACCCGGTAGCGCAGCAGGCCCTGGACTTGTGGGTTTCGGTCTACGGCGCGGAGGCGGGAAATCTGGCTCTCAAAGTGATGGCCACGGGCGGCGTCTTCCTCGGCGGAGGGATTTCTCCCAAGATTCTTCCAAAGCTCAAGGGGCAAGCCTTCATGCAAGGGTTTCTGGCCAAAGGACGCTTGCGCTCCCTGGTGGAGGGTATCCCAGTGCAGGTGATCACTAACGATAAAGCCGCTTTGCTGGGCGCCGCGCGCTGCGCCAATGCAACGCACGGCCACAATTAGTTGAACTGCCCGGGAATGCGCCTACGATGAGTACCTCCTTCAAAGTTCGGAAGTTGACGACGCCGCAGGATCTGTTTCAAGCCGCGGCGGAGGAAATTGTGCAGGCGGCCAACGCAGCCGTGAGGCAGCGCGGCCGCTTCACCCTTGCTCTCTCGGGCGGATCGACGCCCCGGAACCTCTATACCCTGCTCGCCACCGGCGCTCGGGCGAGCTTGCCGTGGGAGCAGATGTTTTTCTTTTGGGGTGACGAGCGCCACGTGCCGCCAACCGATCCCGAGAGCAACTACCGCATGGCGCAGGAGAGCCTTTTGTCAAAGGCTCCGATTCCCCCGGCCAATGTGTTTCGCATCCCGGCGGAAAATCCCGATGCGGCGGCCGCCGCCGAAGCCTACGATCAGACGCTGCGGAAGTTTTTCACGGTGCAACCGGGCAACTTTCCACGCTTTGACTTGATTCTTCTTGGCCTGGGACCGGACGGCCACACCGCCTCATTGTTCCCGGAAACCGCGGCATTGGAAGAGAAGTCCCGGCTGGTGGTGGCCAATTGGGTGGAGAGAATGAAGACCTACCGAATCACCTTGACGCTGCCCGTTCTCAACGCCGCAGAGTGCGTCGCCTTCCTGGTAAGCGGAGCGGATAAAGCCCCAGCACTGCATGAAGTACTCGAGGGTAGCGCTCCGGGAGAGAAATACCCGTCGAAGTTGGTCCGGCCTACCGATGGAAAACTGGTCTGGTTCGTGGACCGGGCGGCGGCAAGCCAGCTTTCAGCGGCAGCGTGACGATCGATCAGCGAGCGTTTATCCCCGCCAGCCGCCGATTTCTTTCAGGCCCCTGCCCCGCGAGTGCTCAAATAACCTCACCAGATGGCGGGAATGCTCGAACTCGTGGATGTCGGCCCAAACCTCGGCCTGCCAGGGCTCGTCATGAGTCGAGGATTCCCCGCAGGTTGCGCAGCGTGTGTGCAGGCTGACGGAAACCGCTTCTGTCGAAGGCGCACTGGCTGGAACTCCACCGGGCAGCTCGATGAATACACACCGGACTTCCTGAATCTCCTCATGGTCGTCGAGCAGGTGCTCGTAGCGCAGCAGGTAGCCGAAGCCCAGCCTTTTCGCCTCTGACTCGGCCTCCGCGCGGCTTTGAAATGGCCCGTATTCCGCGCGCAGCTGTTCCGTGGAGTCACACGCCATCCAGAAGGTTTCTTTGTAGGCCATCGCTGCTCACCTGGGACAAGTCGTAATCTTCGAGAGCAGGCTTGGGAGGGGAAGTTTGCCCGGCTCCGCTATCAGATCGGCCGTTGCAATTCGGAGACCGCTGCATTTCAGCACAAGTTGCTGTTTCCCAAGACGTTAGCTTCGTCAACGAATCTGCGCCTTCCGCGCCGGAGCAAACTTTTGCGCAGTTTCTGCTCTGACAAGAAGGTCAAGGCTTGCAACCGCGAACTATGATCAATCACGAATTCCCACTCCATGGCAGCGGCATTTACGTTCCGGTGGGGAGAACCTGTGCGACCGCCTCACTCTCTAGGTCCTGGGGCCAACTCTTCCCGCCATGGCTCGCAATATACATGGCCAGCTCCAGCCGGCTCCAGACACCCAGTTTGTCAAACGTGCCGCGCAGGTGGTTCTTGATTACCTGCTCGGTGGTGCCCATGATTCGGCTGATCTCGCGGTTGGTCAACCCTTCCCATACCAACTGTGCAACCTGAATCTCCTTCGGCGTAAGGCGGTCGCGCGGGGTCATGGTTCGACCTCCGCCTTCTCGAACATGGCGGTTGCCAGCTTTACCCGCTTTCGCCCCTCCTTGATTCCGGCGCGCAGAAACAGCGTGCGCAGGTGCTGTTTCACGGTCCGCGGGCTGATTTTCAATTGCCCGGCAATCTCTTTGTTGCTGCAGCCCTGCACCAGCAAATCCAACACTTCCCGATCGCGCGGCGTGACTTTGATTTGAAACACACTTGGCACCGTGGTTCCTCCTTGCGCCAACCGTTTACTGCGGTTGATCGCTTTCTGCTCGTCGTTCCTGTCAAGCACGTGCTTCGCCAAGCTTTCGCCATCGTTACAAAACGGCTAAGACCTGCGTGTGCTTGCACTTGGGGACAGGACCCCCTTTTTTTCAGATGGGCTTCAGAAACCAGGTGCTACGCTAACGCGTTCCAAAATGGACGGGCCTCGGAGTATCGGGCAGGCGTCGGATAGCGATTCGGACGGCGATGAAGTCACACACCAAGCGGAGTTTTCGAGATTCATTTCAGCCGCAAACTGCCTTGTTCTTCATGCTTTTCGAGGCATTTCAGCTGAGCCCGTCTTGGCCCGAAGGCGATTCATGAGAATGCCTAGATCTTTGCCTGAGGTCAAATCCCGGCAGTCCCAAATCTGGAACTTCCGAGCTAAGGTCATTTTCATTTTGACCCTCGCCACCAGCGTTCCGGCCCTCCTGGCCCAGGTTCCGGCACAAAACCTGGACGTCTCAAACAGCTCGCACCAGGCTGTCATCGAAGGACCTCTTACGATTACTTTTCAGGATGCCCTCCAGCGGGCCCAGAAAAACGATCCCCAGTACCGCTCTGCGCTGACCAACCTGGCAATAGCGCACGAGGACCGGGTGCAGACTCGCTCGGCCCTTTTGCCCAACGTGGCTTACGACAATTCGTATATCTTCACCCAAGGTACGGGACTTCCCCACGACTTGACCTCCAGATTTGTCGCTAACAACGGTGTGCACGAATATCTCAACCAGGCCGACGTCCACCAGGCTTTCTCTCTGGCCGGCATTGCCCAATACCGGCGCTCCGCGGCAGCTTTGTCCCTGGCGCGGGCTCAGGCAGAAATCGCGGCCCGTGGACTGGCTGTCACGGTTACGCAGACCTACTACGCTCTCGTGGTGGCAGAGCGCAAATTTGCCACGGCCGGGCGCGCCGCCGCGGAATCCGGGCACTTCCTCGGCATCACCCAGAAGCTCGAAAACGGCGGCGAGGTCGCCCACTCCGATGTGGTAAAAGCAACCATCCAGACGCAGCAGAAAGAGCGCGATTTACAGGAAAGCAAGCTTGCTGTCGAACGTGCCCGCCTCGATCTGGCTGTGCTCCTGTTTCCTGATTTCAACCAGGACTTCACGGTGGTAGATGATCTGCAAGCCGCCGAGCCATTGCCCACATTTGTCGAGGCGGAGGCCGCGGGCCAGAAAAACAACCCGGAACTACGGGTGGCGCTGAGCGCGGTTGAGGCGGCAGACCATCAGGTCACGGCAGCTCTGGGAGGATTGCTGCCTGCGCTGAGCCTGGATTATTTCTACGGTATTGACGCGAATGCCTTCTCCATCCGCTCCGGTCGCGTGCGCAACCTCGGCTATTCGGCGGTCGCGACCTTGCAGATTCCCGTATTCAGCTGGGGCGCGAATCGCAGCAAGCTCAAACAGGCGGAACTCGGGCGCGATCAGGCGAGGGTGGAGTTGAGCCATACGCAGCGGCAACTGCTGGCCCATCTGCGGCAGTTCTATGAGGAAGCAGCGACGGCCCGCTCGGAAATGGAGTCGCTGGCGCATTCCTCCGACCTGGCGGCGGAAAGCCTGCGGCTGACTAACCTGCGCTACCAGGCCGGTGAAGCTACGGTGCTCGAAGTCGTAGACGCGCAGAACACCCTGACCCAGGCCCGCGATGCCTTTGATGACGGGCAGTCGCGCTACCGCGTGGCGCTGGCGATGCTGCAAACTGTAACCGGGAGTTTCTAGAAAATGGGCTGGCATCCAAGCGGGATGTTCTCTTCTCGTCTCAAGCATCGGAGACACCGCGCGCGCCTGCCGGCGGCACTTGGCACCACCATACTGGCCGGTCTTATGCTCATGGCGGCCTGCTCAGAAGAAAAAGAGAAAGAGCCGGTCGTTTCGGTGCAAATTAGCCCGGTTGAGACCGTAACAATCCAGCACACCGTCGATACCGAAGCGATTCTTTATGCGCGGCAACAGGCAGCCATCATGCCCAAGATCAGCGCTCCGGTGCAAAGATTTCTGGTGCAGCGGGGCAGCCGCGTTCATCGAGGCGAGTTGCTGGCGGTTCTGGAAAACCGCGACCTAAACGCAGCCGCGCAAGAGAACAAGGGAGATCTGGAAGAAGCACAGGCCGCATACGAGACGGCGACCGTGGCCCGCCTGCCGGAAGAAATCCAGAAGGCGGAGGCCGATATGCAGGAGGCGCAGCAGGCGCTCGATGCCTTGCAGAGGGTTTATCAGAGCCGGCAACAGCTCTTCGCCCAGGGAGCTTTGCCGCGCAAGGAACTCGACCAGTCACGGGTGGACGTAACGCAGGCGCGCAACCAGGCCGCTATCGCAAAGAAACATCTCGAAGTGCTGATGGCCGTGGGCAAGCAGCAGCAACTCAGGGCGGCGGCCGGACAACTGGAGTCGGCCAAAGGAAAGTATCTTGGCGCCGAAGCCCAACTGAGCTATTCGGAAATTCGCAGCCCCATCGACGGAGTGGTCACCGAACGGCCGCTTTATCCCGGGGAAATGGCCAACCTGGGCAATCCGATCGTTACGGTTATGGATATCTCGTCGGTCATCGCCAAAGCTCATATCCCGCAAGCCGATTCTGCCCTGCTGAAGGTCGGCGATCAGGGAATCATGATGGTGCCCGGCATGCCGAAACCAATTGAAGGAACAGTCACCGTGGTGAGTCCGGCGCTGGATCCCAATAGCACCACGGTAGAAATCTGGCTCGAGGCGAAAAATCCCAGGCACGAATTGAAACCGGGAACCAGCGTGCACCTTTCTTTGCTGGCGAAAACGGCGAAGGACGCTCTCGTGGTGCCGAAGGGAGCCGTGCTCACCGCGCCTGACGGCTCATCCACGGTAATGGTCGCGGGCAAGGATGGCCGTGCCCATCAGCGAACCGTCAAGGTTGGCATCCGCCAAGGTGACCAGGTGCAGATCATCGAAGGTGTGAGCACAGGCGAAAACGTAGTCTCTATGGGCGCGTACGCTCTGCCGGACAACGTCCAAATTTCTGTCGAGGCCCGCAGCAAATCTCCAGAGGATCCAAGTGATAGACCCACCGCCAGCGAAAAATAGCCAGCCCGGGGCCAGAGCGTGAGCCGGCGGGCATCCGGACCCTGGGTGGCGCGGCACTCGCGGCCCGTAATCTTCCTGATCCTGACCCTCGCCCTGCTCGGCGGATATCTCCTCTTCACCATCCCGGTATCGGTTTTTCCCTCCACCGACTTTCCTCGTGTGCTGATCGGCGTGGATAACGGCGTCATGCCGATCGATCAGATGACGGTGACGGTGACGAGGCCCATCGAAGAAGCGGTCAACAGCGTGCCCGGTTTAGTGCAAGTCCGCTCCATCACCAGCCGCGGCTCCGCGGAGGTTGATCTTTTCTTCCGCTGGGACGTCGATATGTTTCAGACGTTGCAGTATGTCAACGCAGCGCTGTCACGAGTGCAACCGGAGCTTCCTCCAACTGCGACGGTCGAAGCTCATCGCATGACCTTCGCCAGTTTCCCCATCATCGGTTACAGCCTTACCTCCGACATCGTTTCGCAGACCAAGCTGTGGGAAATGGCGACTTACGATTTCAAGCCGCGATTGAACCGGCTCGACGGAGTTTCCACCGTGGTTGTGCAGGGCGGGCAGGTACCTGAGTTTCACATCACCCCCGATCCCTCCAAGCTGCTGGCCGCCGACGTCACCGTCCCCGACATTCTGGACGCGGTGCGCCGCACCAATCTGATCGATTCGCCAGGATTGCTCGAACACAATCACCAGCTCTTCCTGGCACTGGTCAATGGGCAGGTGAAGACGCCGCAAGAGATCGGTAATTCCGTTGTCAAGAACACGCCGGCTGGGATTCCGGTTCGCATTGAAGATATCGCCACGGTGACGCCGAGCGTAAAGCCTGTCTATACCATCGTCACGGCCAACGGCAAGCCCGCAGTACTGCTCAATATCAATCGCCAGCCCTACAGCAACACCGTGGAAGTGGCCGATGAAGTTCACGCCCAGATTGAACAGATTCGCAAAACCCTTCCGCCCGGTGTGGTCATCCAGCCGTTCTACGATCAGTCGATTCTCGTTCAGGAGTCGATCAAGAGCGTGCGCGATGCGATCCTTCTTGGCTTGATTCTGGCTTCTGTCATTCTCGTGGTATTTCTGCGCGACTGGGGAACATCTCTGGTGGCGGGCCTGGTGATCCCTGTCACCGTGGCCGTGACGTTTATCGCTCTCAAGGCCCTGGGGGAAACCTTCAATCTGATGACGCTGGGCGGACTGGCTGCCGCCGTGGGCTTGGTCATCGACGATGCCATCGTGGTGGTGGAAAACATCGTGCTGCATCGCGATGCCGGCCAGACTCGCCGGCAAGCCATCGACAGTGCGTTGCAGGAACTGACCGTGCCCTTGTTGGGATCGACCGTTACGCCGGTGGTGGTGTTCGTTCCCCTGATTGTGATCACAGGCGTGACCGGAGTTTTCTTTCGCGCCTTGGCTGTGACCATGACCGTGGCTCTTCTCACCTCTCTGGCTTTGGCCCTCACCTGGACGCCAAATCTCAGTCAGTACTTTATTCGAGGTTCAAGCGAGGCAGATGACGGAGAGGAATCGTCACCCGCGTCTGAAAAACAGAATGAGGCGGAGGAAACGGACGCTCGCAAGCTGTTGGCCGTCGAGGAAGCGCATCTCAGTGGATTTTTCCTGAGGGTTGTGAATTTTCATGAGCGCTGGCTGCGGCGGGCGCTGGAGCAGCGCCGGACGATGATCGTTTTCAGTGCTGTCCTGATCATCGTCTCCTACATCTGTTACAACCTTTCCGGCTCTGACCTGTTGCCCGAGATGGATGAAGGTGGCTTCGTTCTCGACTACATCATGCCGGCCGGCAGTTCCCTGGCAGAGACCAATCGTGTCGTCAGCCATGTCGAACAGATTCTTCGGGAAGTTCCTGAAGTGGAGAGTACTTCGCGCCGCACGGGTCTGCAGCTTGGCTTGGCTGCGGTCACCGAAGCCAACACCGGAGACATTTCCGTTCTCCTGAAGGCCAAACGCCATCGGGGCGTCGAAGAAGTCATTGCCGATGTTCGCGGCCGGGTAAACCGGGCCGAGCCCATGCTCGACGTCGAATTCACGCAGGTTTTGCAGGATATGATCGGCGATCTCACCTCCGCGCCCGAGCCCATCCAGATCAAATTGTTTTCGCCGGATCCTGCGTTGCTTGCGGAATGGGCGCCAAGGGTCGCGGACGCAATCAAAAGGATCAACGGAGTCGTAGACGTTCTGAATGGAATCGAGAACACCATCAGCGGACCGGCAGTGACGTTCCAGGTTGATCCCGCAGTGGCCGCGCGTGCAGGTTTTTCCGCCGAGGAAGTTGCGCTCGACGCCTCCGCCATTCTGGAGGGTGAACCGGCGGCAACACCTGTGGTGGCAAACGATCGCGCCTACACCCTCCGGGTACGCTTTCCGGCCGAGAACCGGGCCTCGCTCGACGCCATGCGCGACACTTTGCTTGTGAGCAGGACTGGGCGCACGGCAACACTCGGAGCGCTTGCGAATGTAGTCTTATCGCCCGGGCAGACGGAAATCCGCCGCGAAAATCTGCAACGCGACGTCGCGGTAACGGCCCGCCTGGAAGGAAGAAATCTGGGCAGCGGCATGGCCGACGTACAGAAAACGGTTGCCGCCTTGCATATCCCATCCAGTATTCGCGTGGAATATGGCGGAACCTACGCCGAACAGCAACGTTCGTTTCATGACCTGGCCATGGTGCTGATTCTTGCCGTGCTTCTCTTGTTTATCGTGCTGCTCTTTGAATTCGGCACATTCGCCGCTCCGGTCGCTATTCTTTCCTCGGCTCTGTTGTCGACTTCCGGGGTCTTTATCGCGCTTCTCGTCACGCGAACGACCTTCAATATTTCCTCGTTCATGGGAATGATCATGGTGATTGGCATCGTGGCGAAGAACGGCATCCTGTTGCTGGACGCGGATCTGAAGATGCGGGCCGCCGGACTGGAACCGGAAAGCGCCATGCTGCAGGCGGCGAGGCGCCGTCTGCGTCCCATCGTAATGACTGCGCTGGCAACGGTTGCCGGCATGTTGCCGCTGGCCTTCGCTATCGGAGCAGGATCGCAAATGCTGCAGCCACTCGCCATCGCCGTGATCGGTGGAGTCCTGATCTCGATGGTGCTGTCACTCATCATCACTCCTGCGGTGCATTTCTATCTTGCGGGAGAAACTGAATGAAGGGGGCGGTTTCTGAGGCAGGGCTCCTGACCGCGGCTAGCGTCCCCTTTGCCGTACCAGATTGTTTCGGCACCTTACGAGAGTAACTTGGGCCACTCGTGGCGGCCCATTCCAGCGAGCGCTTCCGTGCCCAGCCCGTTCTTTGTAACTCATTGAATCACTTCCGCTTGTTTATTCTTCTGCGATTTGGTATCCAGAACCTGATCAAACTCGAAGCCCACCGTTTGAGCAAGGGGGGCTCACTCTCACCCGCTTCCATCGGGCACAATTTGCACTAGAATAAGCTTGGCCCGGCAGACCTAGCCAGGCGCTCCTGTCGCAACGGCCACAGAGCGGGTGGTAGCGGAAGCGTGACCGACCAAAAAGACAAGCCAGTGCTCGACGTACAGACCCTGGAAAAACTTCTGGAGGCCGCCTACGTTCTCCAGGAGCACAACCGCGAGATGCAGCAGCGCGGTCAGAGCCTGGAGCAGCAGAGCGAACAACTCCGACAGGAGGAACTGGCGACTCAGGCGGCCTTGCAGAAGGCGTCTCGCGAACCCGGTGAGCAACGGACATCGCCCGCCGACTACACACTCACGCTGGCCGAAATTGTCGAAGCTCAGGCTCAAATTCAGATGCGCCATCTGGATCTGGACGCTGCCATGGGGTTGGTGGCTGAGCGCACGGCGAAGATCACGAACGGGACCGGCGCCGGCATCGGAATTCTCCAGGACAAGAAGGTGCGCTATCGCGCGAGCTGCGGCACGACAGCGCTGCCGGTGGGAACCGAGATTGCGCTGGAGAATGCAGTGTGTGCGGCCTGTTTCCGTACCGGCCAGATTGTGCGCAGCGAAAACTTCACCCCGGAATTTCTCTTCGATCCCGAACCCGTGCGCAAGCGCGGAATCGAATCCCTGATTGCCGTACCCATTTATCACGATGGCCGGGTGGCGGGAGCCCTGGAAGTCTACTACGATCACACCAACGGATTTGTTGAGCAGGACATCCACACTTGCCAATTGATGGCCGGCCTGGTGACCGAGGCGTTCGCCCGCGATGCCGAGGTAAGCTGGAAACACTCGCTGGCCAACGAACGCAATACCATGCTGGAGGCTTTGGAGAGACTGAAGCCTGAACTGGCAGCGCTCGCACAGAATGAAATTCCACAGGCTTCGGATGCGATGCCGGAGCGGGACCGGGCTGTCGCCGTGGATGGTTCCACCTGCCGGAAATGCGGCGCCGGACTCGCTGCAGATGAGCAATTCTGCGGCAACTGCGGCACGCCGCGGGCCGATGATCAAAAAACCCCGGGGCTGCAAGGGAAAGAAGCACTGGCGTGGCCCATGCCTGTGGGAAGCATCGTGGCTCCTGCAGTTCCACCCGAGTCACCCGACAACGGAAGTTCTCCACCGGCGCCGATCCACTCCATGTTTGACCTCCAGGGGCGGCATCCGGAGCTGGCCGCGGACCGGCTGCCTGACGATTTCCAGCTTCCTCCGCTCGATCCGGCGGTTTTGGGCCTGCCGCTCGACGAAGATGGAATTGTGAAGGTTACGCCGCTTGAAGACGAAGTGGCCGCAGACATGCATCCCCACAACGATGTCCCAGAGAAGACGGCTCTGGTTAAGGCACAGTCTGAAGATGAAGCCTGGACGTCAGCCGCACGGGCGAAAGAATTTTTCGAAGCATGGACGAAGACGAGAGCTCCCGGCAACTTTTGGCGTTTCTGGAACACGCGGCGCGGTGATATTTACCTGGCCATCGCGGTAATTCTGGTCGCAGCTGTCATTCGATGGGGAATCTGGTCCGATGATTCCGTGGGAGCATCCGGCAGCGGTACGACGATCGGAGCTCCTGGCCGCGCCAGAACTCCCGATCCGGAAGCAGGTCTTTCTCTCTTCGACAAGTTTCTGATTAGTGTTGGCCTGGCTGAAGCTCCGGAGCCGCCCGAGTACAAAGGCAATCCCGATACGCGCGTGTGGGAAGATCTACATACTGCCCTTTACTATTGCCCCGGCTCTGATCTCTACGGCAAGACGCCTAAAGGTAAATTCACCAGCCAACGTGACGCGCAACTAGACCAGTTTGAGCCGGCCTCGCGCAAAGTATGCGACTGAGGGCAACGCATCTACAGGGTTTCGTTGAGCGCAGATTGACAACCATTTCGTTCGGCGTGCAATCATAGTCACACCGTTCCCTGGAGCGTAAATGCCGGACACGGACAAACCCGAAGAGAGTACGCTGCCGCGCCCAGAACTGAACCCTCTCTTGAATCCTCTCCTGGCTTCTCATATGGGGAGATGGGCCGAAGTGTACTTCACCAGCTCGCCCGAGAAACGGGAGGAGAATGTGCTGGCGCTGCTTCGGGAACTCGAGTCGAACCAGGACCCGGTTCCGGCTGCACCTAAGCCCGACCAAGAAATTTCCCTCAGGGATCTTGGAATTGCGGAAAACGATCCGCCACATCAGGAACCACCGCATTACGAAATAGATGGTTCTCCCATATGCGCTTCTTGCGGGCACGAGTGTCGAATTGGACAACGCTTTTGTGGAATGTGTGGCTCGCCATTAACTCAGCCGGCGACGCATGTCCGGGAAGAGTTCCCCGCTCCGGAGTCCCCATCTACCCCATTCCTTGGCACGCCTGTTCCAGTCTCCGCGTCCACACCTGCGGTCCGGCTGGTGGAAGGGATCGTCGAGGAAAGAAATGATCCGGATTTTCCTTCAGCACCCGCGGAAATCACGGCCACTGTCCGGAGAGAACCGCGGTGGCCTAAGCGGGACAATGATTTTGCCAGCTTTACCGCAGCAGCGCGACCCGCGCCTCGTCGTGGCCGCTTCTATATTGCAGCGGCGATTGCGCTGATGCTCGGTGGGTTGTTGTATCTGGGCTGGCGAGGCAGCGCTCAAAAATCTTCAGAGGCAGTGACGCAAGCGGTCCCGCCTTCACCTATTGCGACTGTCTCCCCCCAATCCGCAACCTCGCCGCAATCCGCGGCCGGAACGCCCCATCCGATGAACCAGGCAGAACCCCTCACGCAAGCGCCGCCACCACAGCGGGCTTCGCCGGAGGACACGCAGGCCGCGCCCCCGAAAGTATCGCCCGTTGTGCCGGCACGCTTGGCTACGCAACCCGCAGAGAATGGGTCCCAGGAATTAGCGATGGCACAGAAATACCTGAATGGCACCGGGGGCGAAAAACGCGACAGCAGCGAGGCCGCCAGGTGGCTTTGGAAAGCGACCAGCAAACAGAACCTCACCGCTACCGTCTTGCTTTCTGATCTCTACCTGCGCGGAGATGGGGTGCCGCACAATTGCGACCAGGCCCGCATCTTGCTTGACGCGGCCGCGAGCAAAGGCAATGCCGATGCGGCCGAGCGCCTCAGCCATCTGCAGGCCTTCGGTTGCCAATGAGATTCCCTGCTGGCACGTCAGAAGTTCAGCGCCGCGGCTTGGCCACTGAACCGAGCGCCTACCAGCTATGAGGCTCGCGCCTGCAACAGGGGCTCGTTGCGACGGGCTTCATACCAGAGCGCCAGTTCTACTCGGTTCCAGAGACCGAGCTTATCGTAGATCACGCGAAGGTAATTCTTTACGACGTGCTCGGTGGTTCCGATTTCATTTGCAACTTCCCGGTTCTTTAAGCCCTGGGCGACAAGCTCGATGACACGGCGTTCACGTTGACTGGGGATGCGGGTGCCGTAGCGCTCATTTGCGAACACAATTGCCTCCGATATAACAGAGTTGCTAGTTTTACGCGTTTGATTCCGCCGGTGATGCCGAAGCGCAGGAACAATCGGTTGAAGTGGGCTTTTACCGTGCGTCGGGCCATCTTAAGTTGGCGGGCAATCTCGGCATTGTCGCAACCTTGCAGCAGCAATTCCACAATTTGCTGTTCGCGCGGACCCAGACGAATCGACTGCTCACCCATCTCCCCTCCAAAAGTTTTCCTGCTTTTGTTCCTGCTTTTGACTGACCACCTGCAAGAGCTGGCGCGCAGTTTGGTGTTTCCAGATTCCATAGCACCCACCATGCCATTTTGAGACAACAGTTTGCTGTGACCGCAGAACATTCATTTCCACAGGCAGTTGCGCAGTGTTCAGAGAGAATTCCGGAATCGGTAGCAAACCCTTCCGCTCAATCATTGCGGTTGACAGAAATGCAATGGCAATCAGTAGAAAAATGTATGTGGCCGGGCCAACTTCCTGTAGGACGTCGGTGTCAGAAGCGAGGTTTCTCCTTCGCGCAAGCGAAACTACGGCGAAAGATCGAGGGAGTGAGAATGCAAAATTTTTTCCACCTGGTGTGGGACAGTTGAAGCGCCGGCTCGGGTAAACACCCTAGGTGAAAATTGCCATCCGGTTGCGAAAGCCCTGAACAATTTACATGTAGGGTAGCAGGCTCACCCTCACATGTCTGCGACGGCCTTTGGATTCGTGACCGAGGATCACAAGGCAATGTCAGAGGGGCAGGCAGCGCGGCATTCCCCGGGGGTTGGAGGGGCGAATCGTTGCTATTTCTCAGATCTCCACAAGATGCGCCAAGAATTAACATACTGTTAACACTTGCGTGATTCTGTCGTAACATTGCCCAGTCGATACTTATCTCGAGTCGTCGCACCGTAACCCGAAGCCCCGCTGCAAGCCACACTTCAAGGAGACTCCTATGGCACGATCCCTCCGCACATCTTTGATGTTTTCCATCATGATTCTTTGCGTGACTTCGTTTGCTCTTGCCGATCCGGTAGAGGTTCTGAATTTCAGGGGTCTGAAAGACCAACAGCTCGTCGGCAACTTCTACAACGGCGGGTACTCCGGAGCCCAGAATTTCGGAGTAGTATTTTCTTCCGATTTTTACGGACTTATTCCCACCAGCCGTGGAGGTTCTGGCAACTTCACTCCCAACCCGACAGGGTCCCCTGCGATCTTCAGCAACACCGGCTCGGGCTACATGAACGTTATGAATGGGTTCGGTTCCGGCATCAATTTCTTCTACACGGCTGCTTTCCAGGAAACAGTGAAAGTTTGGAGCGGAACCAACGGGACGGGAACTTTACTGGCAACAATCATTCTTTCTCCCAACGACGCCAGTTGTCTCGGGAGCTATTGCAACTGGACGGATATAGGGGCGAACTTCTCGGGAACCGCAAAGTCTGTGACCTTCTCCGGACAGGCAAATAAGGTCGGGATTGCCGACATCACTCTCGGCCAGAGCTCTTCCGCTGCTGTTCCCGAGCCTTCTTCGATTTATCTGCTGGGGACCGGCTTGGCAGGTGTCGGCGGCTACTGGATGCGCCGGCTGGTAAGACTCTAAGAACGATTGAGAGGGGCCTGCAAGCGGAGGACGTGGATGCGTCTGTCGCTAAAAAAGGCCCCTGACGGCCTAAGCAGGGTGGCGCTCGGTGGGAGATTTACTTTCCATCACCTCTGCCGTAGCTATGCTCTGTCGAGGTTCTTTAATCGTGTACTTCAGCAAGCACCAAAGAGCCCGCACTCCATCCTTCCATCCGATTTTTTTTCCCTCTTGATAGGTACGGCCCCAGTAGCTGATGCCTACTTCGTAGAGCCGCAGATCGCGTTTGGCGATCTTTACGGTGATCTCCGGCTCAAAACCGAAGCGGTCCTCCTCCAAAGGGATGCTCTGGATTACTTCACGTCGAAAGGCCTTGTAGCAAGTCTCCATGTCGGTCATGTTGAGATTGGTCAGGACGTTTGACAGCAAAGTCAGAAACCAGTTTCCTACGGAGTGCCAGAAATACAGCACACGGTGGGGACCCGCTCCCAGGAACCGCGAACCATAAACCACGTCCGCTTTGCCTTGCAGCAGCGGAGAGAGTACCATCGCGTACTCGGCCGGATCGTACTCAAGATCGGCATCCTGGATGATCAGAAAATCGCCCGTGGCTTCCCGGATACCGCGGCGCAGAGCCGCCCCTTTGCCCGCGTTGCGAGGCTGCAGCAACACTTTCAGTTGAGGATGCTGCTGTTGCAATTCGGCCAGAATCTCACGGGAACCGTCGGTCGACCCATCATCGACACATAGCAATTCAATTTCAAACGGGACCGACAGCACCGCGCCGATTACTTGTCTGAGTGTGGGTTTCTCATTGTAAACGGGCATCACCACGGAAAGTTTCATAGTCTTGTCGGAGACGCCTCGGAGGCGCGGGATGTACCAGTTTAGGTGCGGTCATCGTTTCTCGCAACGGCTCTGGGAAATTGTCACGTCGGGGCAGTAGCTACGGGTTCATTTCCACAACTCGGCTCTCCCAAAGCGAGAATTTAACACTCTCTTAACTTGGGCTTCATCAGCGCGAAACAACGTCACGCGTAGACTTCGCGCACTGGATTATTAGCTTATTGGGGAGGAGTCTACCAAGTCAGAAAATGGCAAGGCCAAATCGAGAGAGCGCGAATATCAAACCCGCCGCCGATTCGCCGGAACTGCAAAATCTGACACCGATGGAAAGTCCAGTTGACGATTTTGCCCAGAGCCGGACACCAGTTTGGCACCCCTTCAACCACGCGCCAGTCCGAAGGGCTTCGCAAATCGACGCAGACACGGGGTCACGGCCCGAAGGAATGTTGCCCCCGTCAGCCACCCCGCGCGATGTAATCGTCGCCCTTACCTACGGTCTCGAACTCGTGCGCCATGGAGCCATGTTAGTGGCCGACGAAGGCCGCCCGCAGTTTGCAAATCGCACAGCCCTGGCGATCCTGGAAAAGAAAGACGGGATTTCCCTTGCCAGGACCGGACTGGTGGCGGACAGGGTTTCGGACACGCGCCTGCTGCACAAGCTATTGCACGAGGCTATCTGGTCGCCGGAGTCGGGGGAGCCTAAAGATTCCCCCATCACCCTTCAGCGCAGGTCATCGAATAGTTCGCTGATTGTGCGCGTGGTTCCGGGGCCAGGCTTGGGCTGCTGGGAAACGCGGACGGCGCTGCTCAAGCTCTACGACCAGGATCTCAGTCTTGTGGTAGATGAGCACTCGCTGAGCTCGCTATATGGACTTACGCGAGGCGAGGCTGCCCTGGCCGCGCTCCTGATGCAGGGGAAGTCGATCGACGAAGCGGCCGCCCAGCTTTTCGTCAGCAATCACACGGCTAGAACTCACCTGAAGCGCATCTTTATGAAAACCGATACGCACCGCCAAACTGAACTCGTTGTTCGCATGATGCTCACAGTGCTGTAGGCATGCAAGTCAGGGGTTCGACTCCCACGGGGCGACTCAGACCGACTCACGGGAAAAAGGTTCCTAGCGCGACTGCTTGAAAGGTCCTTTAAGCCTGTTCCCGGCAGGCGGCGCATGATAGGCGAAGTTTATATCGCTTCGCGTTCGCGAAGAGCCTTCTATCCGCCCCACATGTGACGCTCCCACCCCCCGCGACGCCGCGGGTTGCGTGCGCAATGCGGCCAGTTTCTCGTGCTCCAGATGATCGAGCTGGTGGTTGAGGGGCGTGCCCTTGATGCCATGCTGGGGAACGCCAGTTCGGGCAACAGAATGGGGATATTTGTTGCTGCTTGCCTGAGTCGCACGAGGCACCGACTTTCTCGGGTGCGGCCGTGGATGATCGGACTGAGCCAAACCGAAAGCGACAAGCAACAGGGAAGACGCCCAGAGCACCACAACCCGGCGTAGGAGGCGGCCAACGGTTGCCACGGAACTGTTTCGCTCGAGCATAGACTCGACCCCTCAGATCGCCCATTTATTTTACCGCGATTGAGCGTCCGACCGCCAGCAGCGCCGCTTTCGCCGCCAGGGCTGGGTCCTAGGTTCGGGGCCGCAGCAAGACGATCCGGTCTCCTCCAGCCCGAGCGCCCACGCCGAGAATTTCGCCCCGGTTGTTGATACCCAGGGCCTGAATCAATTCCCAGCCCGAATCGGCCTCCAAGAAAGTATTGAGGTCGTAGAGCTTGTTATCGCGAAACAGAAACGCGTGAAAGTTCTCGTCGCCCTCGGTGAGCGATCCCCCGACAACCTCGCCTTGCTCGTTGAGGTCGCGGGCGATGCTGAAGGAGCCTCCCAGCGTGCCGAGCATGGTCCTCTGACCGTCCTCCTGGCGAAAGGCTTCGATTCTTCCAGTAGCCTGGTCCAGGCAAACGCCCGCGCACTGCAGGCGGTCGTTCACCGCCACGATATTGTTGTGATTGTTTTCGAAGGGCCCCAAGTCAACAATCTCGAAGGCTCCCCGAATGGCAGCATCCGGCTTCTGCCGCGGACTCGCCGCGGCCGCAGTTGATTTCATGTCTACTCCCCTGCCGCTGTCTGTTCTCCGGCGGTCAGGTATCGTATGTGAGCGCGCATGGTATCGAGGGCCTCGGCCAAATCGCCGGCGGCGCCATCAAACAAATGTTCTCCCGAACGAACCCGCCAGAGGGAGTAGCGATAGAAGCTGTGGCGGCGGCGCGAGCTTTGCTTGACGTTTCCTGAAAAATCACTTTCCTGCAGAACATAAGGTTCCATGGCGACCCTCACCCGCACTATATGGTCGCAGCCTGCCACTGAGGTGTAATCCCCCAAATGAGGTATTTTCCGGTCAGCGGCAATCTCCGGGACCGAATGCATTACTGGAAAGATCAGGCCCTTCGGTGAGGTAACCGTGGGATGCCGGACGAGCGGTGTAGAGTTGTTCGTGCAACCGCCGGTACTGAAACGACCCGGCGTATTCCGGCCTTATCGAAATGACTCTTCGACTGGTTGTTCTGGATTACCCGCCGCCCGGCCCGATCAGAACGGCACCGCTGCCGCCCGGTGAAGTGCACGTCTGGCATTGGGAACCGGTCTGCCTCCCCGACCAACTCGATACTCTGTGGAAAACCCTGTCGGAAGACGAGCGACAGCGCGCCGAGCGATACCGTCTGGCGGAGCACCGGAATCAATTCGTTATCAACCGCGCTCACATGCGGAGGCTGCTCGCAGCCTATCGGGCAATGGCTCCGGAAGAACTGGTTTTCCGGTATTCGGCGTACGGCAAACCCTTGTTGCATCACCGCGAAACCTTGCGATTCAACCTTTCGCACACCAAGGGCCGGACGGCGCTGGCAGTGGTTGAGCAGCGCGAGATTGGCATCGATGTTGAACAAATCCGTTCCCAGGCCGATGCAGCAAGGATTGCGGAGCGATTCTTCTCGGCACAGGAACGGCGGGCTCTCCGCCAGGTCCCGGCGGACCATCTGGACCGCGCTTTTTTCCGCTGCTGGACTCGCAAGGAGGCTTATATGAAGGCCCGGGGCGAAGGCTTATCTATTCCCCTGCAAGACTTTGATGTTTCCCTGGAGGACCATGCTGCCAGGCTGCTGAGCACGCGCCCTGACCCGGAGGAAGCAAACCGCTGGATGTTGTATGACGTGCGCCTTGCGCCCGGCTATGCCGCGGCTCTGGCGGTCGCCACCGACCCGGTCGAGTCAACCGCGAGACATGCCTGACTGGAGGCGGGGGTGCAGAAAATTCCCCGCTTAACAGCCAAAAATTCCACGAATCCAACCCCTGAAAACCCTTGCGAGACGCGCCAATTGAATGAATTCCACACGTTTGGGTGTGCTAAATTAATGTGGCTGTCACCTCTTGGTGCTTTCCTTGCTTTTATGATTGGAAACTTCATGGCCGGGTTCCAGGAGCAGCTGAGGTGATTTACGGCATTAAGCGCGTTGCCCGCTATCTGTTGGGCACCGATGTCGCGGGGCGTGCCCTGGCCGTCTATCCCGACGACACTTTCATCGTTTCTTATCCGCGCTCGGGGAATACCTGGACGCGTTTTCTGGTGGCCAGTCTGGTCCGCCCGGCTGAGCCCGTGAGCTTCGCCAATATCGAGCGCATCATCCCGGATGCCGAGGCCCAATCCAGCCGGTATCTGAAACGTATTCCGCGGCCGCGGGTAATCAAGAGCCATCAGTATTTCGATCCGCGATTCAAGAAAGTGATTTACGTAGTTCGCGACCCGAGAGACGTGGCGCTTTCCTACTACGACTTTCAGAGAAAGTACCGGCAGATTGAGGACAGCTATCCCACTCCCCGTTATATTCGGGATTTCGTTGCAGGCCGCCTCGGAACCGGGGACTGGGGCACATGGGCCGAGAACGTCGGCAGCTGGCTGGGGGCGCGTGATGGCCAGCCTGGATTTCTGCTGTTGCGCTACGAGGACTTGATTTCGGAAACGGCCCGCGAACTCGCCAGGGTAGCCGACTTCCTGGATATCGAAGTCACTCCCGGGCTCCTTGCCACTACCATCGAGCGCGGTTCGGCGCACCGAATGCGCCAACTGGAGCGCAACCAGGCTTCGCAATGGGTCTCCACAAAGGACAAGCGCCCCGACATTCCGTTTATCCGGACCGCCTCGTCAGGTGGCTGGAAGAAGCTGCTTTTGCCAGAGTCGGCGTCGGAAATTGAGTCTGCATGGGGACCTCTCATGCGGCGCCTGGGCTATGAGCTGCTTACCGGGCGAAGCGAACGATCCCAGCCCGAGTCGCCCGAGGCGGCCAGGCTGGTCCAGGAAAGTCGGGGCTCTTCTTAGCTGTTCCCTCCGGATTTTCCAAGAGCTGTCAAAAGTTTGAAATCAAATCTCGACGCGACAGTGCAATCTGGATATGGCGAAAATCACCTACGCATCCCGCCTGACCAGCGCCAACACGTGAACTCATGCGACGGATCGAAGCAGCTCAGATCATCAAGAACGTCGGCTCCAGCTGGTTCTCCCTGGGAATCAATATCGTGGTGGGGATTCTTCTTTCTCCCTTTATCCTGCACCGCCTGGGCGACACAGCGTTTGGCATTTGGGTCCTGATTTTCTCCATTACCGGCTACTACGGCTTATTCGACCTCGGCGTGCGTTCCTCCATCATTCGCTACGTCTCGCGATTCACCGCCATGCACGATACGGAGGCTACGGCGAAGCTGATCAACACCAGCCTTTTCGCCTATTCCTGTATTGGCGTTCTGAGCTTCCTGATCACGATCGTGGGAGCACTTCACTTCGATTCCTTGTTTCACGTGTCGCCGGAACTTCAGTCGAGTACCCGCTGGCTCTTCCTCATTGTAGGCACGTCGGTGTCGCTGGGCTTCCCTCTCGGTATCCCCGGCGGTATTTTGCAGGGATTGCAGCGCTTCTACATTCTGAACTGGACGAATGTTGCCACCGCCTTATTGCGTGCGGCCCTGGTCGTGTTTTTTCTGGATCGCGGATACGGATTGCTGACCGTCGGCATGATTACGGTAATCCTGCCGCTGCTGGCGTCGGTGGTGCGCGGCGTAATTGTTCTTCACCTTCTTCCCGTGCCCTTTGGATGGCGCTACATCAACCGGGAGACCTTCCGGGAAATCGCGAACTACAGTGGCATCACATTGATCGTGATTCTGGCCAGCCAGTTGCGATTCCAGACCGACGAAATCATCATCGGGACTTTCCTTTCGGCCGCGGCAATTACCTATTTCAACATTGGAGCGCGAATCGTGGACTATGCGATCCAGACCGTCCTGAGTCTGGCGCAAATATTTGCCCCTATGTCCAGCGAATCGGATGCCGTCGGCGACCAGGACCGCTTGCGAAAGATATTCCTGGCCGGAAACCGTTTCTGCGCCTTCATCATGTTTCCCATCTGCGCCATCTTGATTATTCTGGGTAAATCGGTCATCGAGGTTTGGGTGGGGGCGAAATATGTCTCGCAGAGTTATCCGGTGCTGCTGGTGATACTGATTCCATCCACGCTGTTTTTCGCCCAAGCTTCCTCCGGGCGAATTTTGTTCGGCGTGGGCAAGCACCGGACCTGGGCCATTGTTTCCGTAATTGAAGGCTTCTCCAACTTGATTCTCAGCATTCTGCTGGTGCGCCCTTACGGAATCGTCGGCGATGCCTGGGGCACGGCGATCCCCTTGACATGCTCCGCAGTACTATTTTTCCCGGCACACCTGTGCCGGCTTCTTGGCGTCCGAATGAAGACATTTTTGCGGGAAGCATTTGAGTTGCCATTGCTGCTTTGTGTGCCCCTGGTAGCGGCGCTTTTGGGAATTAAACGCATCTTTATCGCTCACAATTATTGGCAGCTGGGCATCCAATTGGCGGTGGGTGGGGCGGTTTACAGCCTGGGACTGCTGTGGGCGTTTAAGACGAACCGTGCCCTGCGCGTGCGCAGCCTCTTTCCCGGAGAACCGGCGTTTGCCCAGGCCGCAGCCGAGGCAGTTCCGGTGCAGAGCTTCCCGGGAGACGAGTGAGGCTGAATTGAAGGGGAAGGTGCAGGAAAAGCGAGGCGCGTGCAAGGTTCTGAGGATCACGCGGATGACGAACAAGAACCAGCAAGAAAAGATCGCATGGATCAAAAGAGAATTCTGATTATCGGCGCAGGCCCCACGGGTTTGGGGGCCGCTTATCGCCTGCACGAGTTGGGCTATGAGAACTGGCTACTTTATGAAAAGGCCAGCTACGTTGGCGGACATTCTTCCTCCCACACGGACGCTCGCGGTTTCGTCTGGGACGAAGGCGGGCACGTGATTTTTTCCCACTATCCGTACTTCGACCGGTTGGTAGACCGCATGCTGGGCCGCGAAGAGAACCAACTGGTACGCGAGAGCTGGATCGTCAAGGGCGACTCCTGGGTTCCATATCCTTTTCAGAACAACCTGCGTTTCCTGCCCAAGGAACAACAGGTAAGCTGTCTGCTGGGAGCCGCTCGCGCAGCTTTGGACGGGAAGCCGCACGATGCCGGCAATTTTCGGGACTGGATTCTGGCCACCTTCGGCGAGGGCATCGCGGAAGCATTCATGTTCCCTTACAACGAAAAAGTGTGGACGACCCCGCTCGACCAGATGTCACGCTCGTGGATCGGAGAGCGGGTCTCGGTGGTCGATTTCAAGCGCCTGTTGGAAAATGTGGTTTACGAGCGCAACGACGTGGCCTGGGGACCGAACAACAAATTCCGCTTCCCGCTTCATGGAGGAACCGGGGAAATCTATCGCCGCACGGCTGAGTGTTTTCCGGACAAGATCTGCCGGGGCAAAGAGCTGGTAGAGGTAGACTGCTCGTGCCGCCAGATTTCTTTCGCCGACGGAAGCGGCGACCGCTACGATCTGCTAATTTCTACCGCTCCTCTCGACCTGCTCGCGGGGATGCTGAAACCCGCGCAAGAGAATCTGCAGGAAGCTGCCTCACTGCTGCAACACAACAACTTGCTGGTTATGGGCATCGGTCTGGAAAAGAAAATTGAAACTGACAAATGCTGGATTTATTTTGCCGATTCCGATATGCCGTGCTACCGCGCCACCTATTTCTCTCACTACTCGGCCAATAACGTTCCGAACGGTGAAACCGATCGCTACAGCTCTTTGATGTGTGAAATGTCTTTCCGCGTAGGCGAGTCCCCGGACGCCGGGCAGGCGATGGATTGCGTGATTGCCGGCCTGATTCGCGCCGGGATGATCGAAGAATCAGATCGCAGCCGCATTGTTTCCCGCTATTGCCGCGCCGTTTCTTATTCGTATCCGATTCCGACCCTGGACCGGGACCGCGCTTTGAAGATTCTGCAGCCGGCCTTGATGGAACGAGGAATTTACTCTCGCGGCCGCTTCGGCGCCTGGCGCTATGAAGTTGGCAACATGGACCACTCGGTGATGATGGGCGTCGAAGCCGTAAATCACATTTTAAAGGGAGAACCGGAAGCAGTTTTTGGCAGTGCATGATCCGGGCATGACGATGGAATCTACCAGCCAGCCACTGACAGTCAGCGTCATCATGCCGGCCTACAACACCGCAGGCATGATTGCGGCGGCGTTGGACTCTGTCTTGCAACAGACTTTTAGAGGCATCGAAATCGTTGTCGTGAACGACGGTTCCCCGGACACGCCTGAACTAGAGAAGGTTCTCGCGCCTTATCTTCCAAGAATTGTTTACGTCAAGCAGGAAAACAAGCGTGCTGCCGGGGCAAGGAACACCGCCATCCGGAGGGCCAGCGGAGAATTTCTGGCGTTTCTGGATAGCGATGACACATGGTTTCCCGACCACATTGCTTCGCAAATGGAGATGTTCCGGCAGGATCCCACGCTCGACCTGGTCTACTGCGACTGTTTGTCACTCGGCGATCCGACGCGACCCCATAAGTGGATGGACCAGTGCCCATCGAACGGCCCGGCGACCTTTGCCGCCTTGATCGTGGAGCGCTGCCAGATTCCAATATCCACAGTTGTCGTCCGCAAGAATGCGCTGCTAAAGGCCAGCCTCTTCGACGAAAGCCTGCAGCGCTGCGATGACTATGACATGTGGATGCGCGCAGCGTTCCATGGCGCAAAGATTGGATACACGCGCAGAGTTCAGGCCAGGGTGAGCGCGGGCCGTCCCGGCTCGCTCGGAGCCTCGAATGTCAAGATGATCGAAGCATACTGGATCATTCTCGATAAAGCGCTGCGGACCCTACCGCTAAGCCCTGGTGACCGCGAAATTGTAAGCAAGCGGGCGACTGAGATTCGGGGGCGATATCTGATCGAAGCCGGCAAAATGCAGCTTCACGAGGGACAGTTGGCCAGGGCAAGAAACCTCTTTTCTGAAGGAAACGCATATGCCTGGAACCCGCGAGTGAGCCTGGTTCTGTTTGGTCTGGCGGTGGCCCCGCAGGCAACGGCAAAAGTGGTTTCCCTTACGAGACGACTTCTCCACGGGAAGCTCGCTGTGTGAAATTGTTACGACCGGCCACATTGCATTGGGAGGAATGATGAGCACCAAGGGACAGGTAGACGATCTGTTTACGAAGACGGTCGAGGATTGGGCGCGCTTCTACAACGATCCCAAGCCGAGAACCATGAATGACCAGAATCTGGTTTCGCGGCGGCGTTTTGCCCTGGAGATGATCGAGGGAAAACTGCAGCCGGGAGCAAACGTCCTCGATATCGGCTGCGGGACAGGCCATCTGGCAGCGGAACTGATGCGCCGCGGCTTTACCGCCTGGGGCGTGGATCTTTCCAGCGCCATGGTTGAGTATGCGCGCGAGCATTACAGCGCCGATCGCTTTCGCGTGGGCGATATCGAACAGATCCCCTTCGCGGACAACACCTTTGATGCGGTGATGTGTCTGGGAGTGATGGAGTATCTGGAGAAAGACGAACTCGCTTTGCGTGAGATGTGGCGCGTTCTCAAGCCGGGAGGAATGGCGGTGATAACCACTCCCAGCAGCATTTGTCCTTTTTTTTACGTGGACATGGCATTTCGCCAGGCGAGATTCGTCTTGCGGCCTGTAGTACGTTCCTTGCGATACACCTGGCGCGGCAAACCGGTTCCCTCGAACGGAGAACTTCCCAAGGTCATCCATCGCCGCTATTATCGTCCGCGCTGGTTAGATCTGCTTCACTCCGTGCACCTGGAAGCCGAAGACTGGGTTTGCCATAGCTGGGGTTTCTACTGCGTGGACAGATTCTGCAGCCAGGGCGCATTTTGCCGAGCCAGCGACCACTTCGCGCGCAATCCTCTGATCAATTGGCTGGCTTCGGATCAACTGGTGTTGGTGCGGGCTGTCAAATAGCGAAAAGCGCAGATGGCCTCAGCGAGCGCTCACGCCGCCTGCGCCCAACGCCGCAGGAAGGCGCATTCCAGGTTCCAGGAAAATTCCTGCTCGGAGCGCGGCGTCCAGATGCGCATCAGCTTAAGAGGATGGTCTCCGGTCCGCACGGGGCCGGGAGTTGTCGTGACCGCAGTTTGATATCCCGCTTCTTTCGTGATGGCCACGGTTCCTTCGCTCCAGTGCGGATTCAAGGCCGGGTGTGGATAGCTGAAGTGCTGCACAGGAGCACCCATCTGCGCTTCCAATTTTTGCTTCGCCGTTACGAGTTCCTGATAGGCAACGTCGGTCGGGACTTGCGCGACGTTCGGGTGGGTCATGGTGTGGCATCCCACGATATGGCCAGCCTTCTGTAAGGCTCTGGCCTGGTTCCAGTCCATCATGAACCTGGTCCCGCCATTCAGCGGCTCAACCTCGAGATCACTCTCCAGCGCGCAGACCGTCTGTTCGAGGGAGGTCCCCGCCAAAGACGCGCAAGAGTTGAAGGCAGAGAGCAGAGCCGCATTCCGCTCCTGGGGGTTCGTCAAGGGCATCGGCTGCCCCTTCAGCGAAAGCCATTGCGGTTTTCGAGCCGTACCGAAGACATGACGCAACCGGCAGAACCAGGGAGCATTCTTGGCGCCGATGAGGCTTACCGTCAGATAGAACGATCCGCGAATACCGAAGCGGTCGAGAATGGGCGCTGCGATCTCGGCATTGTCAACATAGCCATCGTCGAAGGTCACGGCAACCGCTCTTCGCGGCAGCGGTTTTTCTGCAGCCAAGAACAGTCGAATATCGTTAATGGTTACCGGGTTAAAGTGACGCGCAACCAGCTCCATTTGCCGCTCAAAAACAGATGTTGCATGAAGAATCCCCGTGCCAATCGAGTTGGCGTAGGGCTCGGGATTGTCACGGACCGAGTGATACATCAGGATGGCGGCTCCGGGGGGAGCAAACTGGCCCGCCAAACGCAGCGCTCCGCATTGGGCTGAGACCCGCTTGGCCAGGCTTCTGAGTTTCGCTTTCATCCCACGCTCCGCCGGGAGTTGCAATTTCTTCGCGGCTCCGAAAGGATCATAAGCGGGTTCACACTGCAAAGGCAAACCAGCTGTGGAAGCCCGCAGGCAGAGATTCGGCAGGCGAACACAGGCGAACAGTAGGCAAGTTCTTTCACATCGTACGCTCGCTCCGGTTACCTGGAAACCCAAAGAATCGGACTGCGTATCAAGCGTTCACTCGGTTGGCAGACGTTGACTACAAAGACCAGATGCTGGCGCTTATTCTCCATATCGACCGCCAACTGAGATCGTTCATATGCCCTCGGGAGCCTTCCGCCTTGTGTGTAACAATTTTTTCTCCCGCGTATCGAAAAGGAGTGACTTATGGTTTTTGCCAAGCGTCTTCGCCCCGGAGTAGTTCGTGGCGATGTCACATGCAGTGTCAGGATTTGGACCAGGCCCCATGTCACAGTAGGCCGCCGCTACCGGTTGGGAGACGGGGAGATAGAAATCGAGTCCGTCACCCCGATTGGGTTCCCGGACATTACTCCGCAACTAGCGCGGGAATCCGGCTTTCTGGGAGTGCTCGACCTGCTAAAGGTGGCAAAGCATGGCAAAGGGAACAACATCTATCTGATTCGATTTCGCTACATTCCTCCGCGCACGAAACGGAAGGCGGATCAAATGGGAAATCGTCGACCAGGAAATCCGGCAAAGAGAGGGGCGTCCCACTGAAAGAGCTGCGCTACCGGTTGCGAACGCGCAAGCCGGTAAACAGTCGCCTGAATAAGCGCACGTCTCATGCACCACGAGCGCGACGCTCACTAATCCTGCTCGATGCATCGGCCGCGATGAATGCCCACCCTTCGCAGGTTCTCGAGGGGCGACGGAAAATTACACGCTCACTTGGACTACTGAATCTTCTCCGTCTTACTGTCGTAGTGGACGGTGCCGTTCTGCTCGTTCAACTTCTCGATGTCCTCGTTGGTGTAGGCCCGGTTGGCGGGATGAACGCCGGTCGCCGCGCTCGCCTTTTCCAGCGCCCGGGGCGACTGTGCCGCCGAACTGAAATAGACCCACGACTGACGCTCGGGCTGGCGTTCGCGGTGCATGGGGCGGAAATGCTCGGGGCGCATCATCCTCATACTTCCCACGGGCGAGTTCACGGCCGGCGCGATGAGCGGCGTGCCTCCTCCGGAATACCATACCGGTTCGGAGTAAACGGCGCTGGTGTTGCCGGAAACCTCAGAGAGCGTGGAGTTCGTCGCCCCGGCGACCAATCCTCCGGTGGCGTTGGTGGCGCCCGCCGGGTCTGGAGAGACGGTTTCAAACGACACGCTGGGAGTGGTGATCAGCGGCACGTAGGGCCCGCAGCCATAGGGACAGTATCCCGGAATGCCTCGCTGACCGCCTTGGGCCAAGCCGACGGCGGACAAAACAAGAATCGAAACCAGAGCGCTGAGAGTACGCATGCAACCTCCTGGAAGCCTTGACTGACCTGTATCCAGCAGGTCGCGTGCCACCGTAGCCGCCGCCGTGCTCGCCCAACCGGCCTGAATTGAGCCGTTTTCCGCGCCTTGGTTGCCCGGCTGCGAATCTTGTGCGCAAAGCGTTGCGCCTGAAATGCAGCGTGTTTCTTCAGTTGCGTGCCTGGCAAAGTGGCGCCCGCCAGCTCTCTTTGGTTCGTCCGCCGGTTTGGACGGGGCAGCCGGTCTGCCGGTTTGACCCTCTTCGACGAAGTCCTTACACTTAGGGTGTTCTCCGCTTAGCAGAGCACCAGTCCGGTGGAGGGATTCCTGAGTCTACGTCTACGAAGTACAGTTTTAGCGGCTCTGGCCGGGCTGCTCGCCTCCTTTTGCGCCGCGCAGAGTACCCAGAACCCGCCCAATCAGTCGTCGATCACACTCGACACCAGCGAAACCATCTTTTCCGTACTGACCGCACTCAACGCCTGCGGCTATGACGAAGATCTGAACATTTCCGACGCCACCCGGCTCAACATCCGGGCGGAAGTGGAGAGCAATCTGAAGTACTCGGAGGAAGCGCAGGCGGCCCGGGGCGCAGTGTGCGACTATTACAAGAACCACTTAGGCGCCAAAGACGCCTCCCGCAGGCTTTCTCAGTACATCTCGCTGGCCCTCTACCTGCAGGGCCCGCCGCACTTTTTGCCCCGGGTGAAGGAAGAGGAAATGCCGCCGGATGCCGCGCCGATCGCAAGCTTCGGAACGGTGCTGGAACATTTCTATGAGAAGGCTGGATTGCACAGCATCTGGGAACGGCACCGCAACGATTACGAGAGCCTGATCGAACGCTATCACCGGCCACTGGCCAAGATGGTGTTCGACACCGACATTTATCTGAAGCTGCCCTCGGCACAATATCTGGGGCGATCGTTCACCGTCTACCTGGACTTCATGGGTTCCCCCAACGAAACCAACGCGCGCAACTATGGCTCGGACTACGACGTCGTGGTCTTTCCCTCGCCCAGCGGTCCGGGGGCGCTGAAGATGGACGCCATTCGCCACACCTATCTGCACTACGTGATGGATGCCCTGGCGGATAAGCATTACAGCGCCATGAAGCGGCTGGAGCCGCTGCTGCAGTCGGTGAAACGGGCTCCGCTGGAAGACAGCTTCAAAAACGATATTTCGCTTCTGGTGACCGAGTGCCTGATCCGGGCGGTGGAAATCCGCACCACCGGCAGCAAGACGGAAGAACCCATGCGGGTGCAGGCGGTCGACGATGCAGTCAAGCAGGGCTATATTCTGACTCCGTACTTCTACAACACAGTGGTCGCGTTTGAAAAAGATCCGGCCGGGTTGCGCAGCGCTTATGGCGGCTTTCTCGAAGGTATCGATATACGAAAAGAAGAGAAAGACGCCTCGCAGGTGGAGTTTGCCAAGTCCACCGCGCCTGAATTGCTGCAGCTTTCCCGCCCGGAAGAGCGGATGATGCTGGTGACGGCAGAAAAGCGGCTGGCGGCCGGCGACCCCAAAGGAGCCGAGGAACTGGCGCAGCAGGCTTTGAATCGAAAGATCGGCGACCAGGGTCGGGCGCTATTTGTCCTGGCGGAGGCAGCCGTCGCAGAAAAGAACATGGATGGCGCGCGCACCAATTTCGAAAAGACAATTGAAACTGCCCAGGATCCCAAGCTGGTGGGGTGGTCGCACGTTTATTTGGGTAGGATTTTGGACTTGAAAGAAGAACGCCAGGAAGCGTTAAAAGAATACCAAGCCGCTTTGAATACCGGTGGAGAGCTGCCGGAAATCAAGGCGGCGGCAGAGCGGGGGTTGGCTCAGGCCTACGAGCCCCCGGCCAAGCCGAAGGATGACTCGCAGTAAGAGCGTGAGCGCGAACTCGGCAAAGCCAGTCCAGTTTACAATTGCCGGGACGAGGTGCAGCGGTTGCAGAAGTCGCAACTCTCAAGGAGAAAGCATGAAGCGAACAGCGACCATCATTGCAGTGCTGAGCGTAGCGGCCTGCAGTTTGGCTCAGAACAATAACAAGCCGGCGGCGGGACAAAGCGCTCCGGCCGGGCAGGCAGCGGCGGCAGCCCCCCAGGGCAAGCGTCCGCCGCAAGCGAAGACGCAGGCTGAATTCGACGCCTACAAAGCCGCGGTGGTGCTGACCGATCCAGCCGCGCTGGAAAAAGCCGCAGATGACTTTGCCACCAAATTTCCCGACAGCGAATTGCGGCCGGTTCTCTACAAGGCGACCATGCACGCCTACCAGCAGGCCAACAACGCCGACAAGATGCTGGAGATGGCCCGCAAGGTTCTAACTTACGATCCGGACGACCCGGAAGCCTTGCTGGGAGTGGCCCAGGTGCTGGCCGAGCGCACACGCGATACCGATCTGGACAAAGATCAGCGGCTGGCGGAAGCCAGGAAAGATGCTCAGCACGCGCTCGAGACCGTGGACACCGATATCCCCACCTTGAATCAGCCTCCGGAAAGAATCGCTGCCTACAAGGGCTTCCTGCGCTCTGAGGCGTATGCGATTCTGGGTACGATTGACTTTAATAACAAGGCCTACCCTGACGCTGAGACAAACCTCAAGAAATCCATTGATGCCTATCCCGACCAGCCGGACCCGATCGCGGTCTTCCGGCTTTCGGTGTCGCTGGATATGCAGAACAAGTACCCTGAGGCGCTGAAGTATGCCAATCAGGCCGTCGATTTGACCAAGGAAGGCACCGGCGCAGGCGATGCCGCCCGCAAGGAAAAAGCCCGGCTCGTGGAGTTAACCGGCGGGAGTGCGCCACCGGCTACGCCTCCGAAGAACTGATCCCGAGTTGCAGAGAGTGGGCCCTTGGCCGCCGCACTATGAAAGAACGTGAAATCACCGCGCTGGAAGCGGCCCTGGGACACCACTTCCGCCGCCGGGCTCTGCTGGAAGAAGGGGTGACGCACAGTTCGCAGGCCCGCGAGCAGGAAGCGCAGCAAGCAGGCGGCAACAAATACAAGGTCAACGACAACGAACAGTTGGAGTTTCTGGGCGATGCCGTCTTGGCGTTGGTGGCCAGCGAGGAGTTGTTTCAGCGCTTCCCCCACTTTCGTGAAGGCGAGCTTTCCAAATTGCGCGCCCATCTGGTCAGCGAGCGGCATCTGATCCGCGTAGCCCAACGCCTCGAACTGGGACACTACCTCCGGCTGGGCCGGGGCGAAGAGAAGAGCGGCGGACGGGGCAAGACTGCGCTGCTAGTGGACGCTCTGGAAGCCGTTCTGGCGGCGATTTATCTGGACGGCGGCCTGGAGCCGGCGCGGGCGTTCGTGCTGCGCGAGATTCTTACGCCGGAACTGGAGCGCATGGAGCAGGAAGGGGGTGCGCTGCCCCTGACGGATTTCAAGTCGGCCTTGCAGGAAACCGCGCAAGGTTTGGGCTTTACACAGCCCTCTTACGTGCTAGTGGCTGAAGCCGGCCCGGAGCATAACAAGACTTTTACCGTGGAGGTCCGAGTGAGCCCGCAGGACGGAAAAAGTGTCCCTGAGTTCGTAGGACGCGCGCAGGGTTCGACAAAAAAGACGGCGGAGCAGGACGCCGCAAGGCAACTGCTGGCTCATCTGGCTTCGCGTCCCAATTCGATGGCTGAAAAAACAAGCCGGGTGCGGCAACGGAGTGGATGAGTGGAGTTGACGAATTCCCAAGAGCCAGTCAGGGCGCAGGGTCTCCAGCAGGCCGCAGGGCAAGCCACAGATCGTGTCAGGCCAGCCTCGGGAGTGGATGTAATCGGATCGGTGCAGTCACTTCTGGGAACGATTGTAATCGCGGTGTTTGTGATCACCTTCATCGTGCAGGCCTTTCAGATTCCCTCGCCCTCGATGGAAGACACGCTGCTGGTCGGCGATTATCTGCTGGTAAACAAGCTGTGTTATGGCGGGGGCAGCGTGGGCGACTACTTTATGCCCTACCGCAACATCCAGCGCGGCGACATCATCGTGTTTCACTATCCCGTGAGCCCGGCTCAGCACTTTGTGAAGCGCGTAATCGGCGTCCCGGGAGATCATTTGAAGTTGGTCAACAAGCAGGTGTGGGTGAACGGCGTTCCTTTGAAAGAACCTTATGCCCACTTCACGAAGGCCGACTCCGACCTGTTTCGCGACGATTTTCCGCGCCTGGACCTGCCACAGGGGGTAACTCCGGAATGGTGGTTGCAGATGCGAAAGCTGGTTGAGGATGGGCAACTGATCGTCCCCGAGGGAAGTTACTTTGCCATGGGCGATAACCGTGACGACAGTTACGACAGCCGCTATTGGGGATTTGTGCCGAGGGAAAACATAATCGGGCGGCCGCTGCTGATCTATTGGTCGGTGCAGAGCACGGAAGGGGACCTCTCTCCATCTTCCGTGAGCGACAAGCTCTACCATTTCGCCTATGGCCTCACCCATCTCTTCCAGATTACCCGTTGGCATCGGACTTTGCGGCTGGTAAGGTAGGGAATCACATTGGCGGCGAACGGAACCAGAGAATCCGCGGAAGAATAAATTGGCCAGAAGAGAAAAACCCGAGCAGGTCGCACAGGAAAAACCGCGTGAGACCACGGTAGAGTTTCTCGCCTCCCTGGCCGCCGTGCTCGTCACCGGGCTCTTCATTATTACGTTCGTGGTGCAGGCGTTCGAGATTCCCTCCAGTTCCATGGAGAACACGCTTTTGATCGGCGATCACGTTTTTGTGAATCGAATCTCGTTCGCGCCGAAAACCGGATGGATTGGACCGATCGTACCCTATCGCAACGTGCGCGATGGCGACATCGTAGTTTTCCTCCACCCCGACCCGCACGACGCTGGAACCTACGTAGTGAAGCGGATCATGGGCGTTCCCGGCGACCGCATTCATCTGCGCGACGGCGTGGTTTACCGCAACGGCAAAGCTCTCACGGAGCCCTACGTGCTCAACGATCCCGGAACCGGCCCAGACTCACAGAGCTATATGGATACCCAAACCGGACCGTGGGCCTACCGGAATAATTTTCCTGCGGTCCCTCCCTCCGACGAATATGGCGTCTATCCCAATTGGCTGGTGGATCTGCCGTCCCACGTTGAGGGTGGGGACCTGGTTGTGCCGCCCGGCGATTACTTCGCCATGGGCGACCATCGCGATGTGAGCCTCGACAGCCGCTATTGGGGATTCATCCCCAGAGAAAATATCATCGGCCGGCCCATGTTTATTTATTGGTCGTTCGAAACGCCCCCTGATCAATACACGAAAACAAGCATGGCCGACCGGCTCGGATTCCTGGCGCACGTTGTGTTGCACTTCTTCGACGAAACACGCTGGGGGCGAACGCTCCGACCCGTGCGGTAAAACGCCGTGAAGCATTTTTCCTCCAAGCAGCGGTTTGTGGCCGCAGTAGCGGTGGTCTTTCTTGTCCTTTTCTTCCTGCGGCCGGGAGCACAGCATCTCAAGACGCGCATTTCTGATTCCATGAGCCTGGCGCTGGGCAGGCAGGTAGAAATCGGCTCGGTTCATATCCGCTTGCTGCCGCGGCCAGGATTCGATCTGGAAAACCTGGTAGTTCATGAAGATCCCGCTTTCGGAGCAGAACCGATGCTGCGCGCACAGGAAGTGACCGCGCTGGTGCGTTGGACTTCGTTGGCCCGCGGGCGCGTGGATATTGCCCGGCTCGACCTCACCGAACCCAGCCTGAACCTGGTGCGCCGGGCCGACGGCCACTGGAATCTGGAGTCTCTTCTGGAGCTCACCGCCCACACGCCGCTGGCACCGACGGCAAAATCCAAACTGGAAACCCGACGTGGTTTTCCCTACATCGAAGGAAGCTCGGGACGAATCAATGTGAAGATGGGCGAGGAGAAAAAGCCCTACGCTCTTGTGGACGCCGATTTTGCACTGTGGCAAGAGTCAGAAAACACCTGGGGCGTACGCCTGAAAGCTCAGCCCGTGCGCACCGACGTGGGCCTTAGTGACACCGGAGTCCTGCGCATGAATGGAAAATGGCAGCGCTCCGGGACGCTACGCGATACACCGATGCAGTTCAGCCTGGATTGGAGCCACGGCCAACTGGGACAGTTGACCAAGCTGGCCTCCGGAACCGACCGTGGCTGGCGCGGCGGCGTGCAACTGGACGCTACGCTGCAGGGAACTCCTGCCGCTTTGCATGTTTCGATGGACGCATCCGTTCAGGATTTTCATCGCTATGACATTTCCAGCGCCGGGTCCTTGCGCCTTGGGGCGCACTGCGATGCTCAGTTCAGTTCTGTGGACCGCGTGCTGCATCAGGTCTTCTGCAGCGCGCCCGCCGGCAATGGAGTCATCAGCCTGCACGGGGACGTAGGTCTGCCGGGGACGCACTTCGCGGATATGGCACTGGATGCCGAGCAAGTTCCCGTGAGCGCGATGGCGGAGCTCGGGCGTCGCGCGAAAAAGGATTTGTCGCCAGATCTGGTGGCAGCTGGAACCATGCAAGGAAGTTTCACTCTTCGCGAAGGAGGGTCTGCGCCCGGCGGGTTTCAATTCGAGGGCGGAGGTGAGATTGACGATTTTCAACTGGCGTCGTCCGCGGGTTCTCCAACACCAAAAGTGGCTCTCGGGCCCGAAACTGTGCCCTTCTCGATGGAATCCGCTCCAGGCGGAGGCTCTTCCCAAAACCAGGAAGAGCGCGCTCGGTCCACGGCAAATCGAGGTCTGATGGTGGTTTCAGGCGAGCCGCGTTTGCGTTTCGGGCCGCTTGCAGTACGGTCGGGCGCATCAGCGGTCCCGGTGGTAGCGCAAGGATGGATAGCGCCTTCCGGTTACGAAGTCAATTTGAGAGGCGAGGGAGAAGTCTCTGATGCGCTACGGCTGGCGAACTTGCTTGGCCTGCCGGCTCTGAAAACTTCCGCGGAGGGACTGGCGCAAATGAATCTGCGGATTGCCGGTTCGTGGATGGGATGGGCCTCAGGAAATCCGATCGGGTTTTCCGCGCCCAAAGTGACTGGCACAGCGCAACTGCATAACGTTCGCGTCGAGCTGCACGGAGTGAATCACCCGGTGGAAGTTGCCTCGGCCGAAGTAAGACTACTGCCGGAGGAAGTTCGAGTGGAAAGGTTCAACGCAACTGCGGCCGGTACGCGCTGGGCAGGCACGCTGGAATTCCCGCGCGGCTGCGGAACCCCGGGAGATTGTCTGGTCCGCTTCAATGTGAACGGCGATGCAATCGACCTCGGCGAACTTCATCGCTGGCTCGGCGCCCAACACGATCAGCGGAAGTGGTACCAGGTGCTCGCTGCGTCCGTCCCGCCCGAGCCGGCATTCTTCGGGAAAATTCGCGCCACCGGAACGATCAGCGCCTCCCGCCTGCTGATTCGCGATGCTGTCGCCAGCGACGTTTCCGCCTCGCTCGAGCTGGATCGAGAAAAGCTGAAGGTTTCTGATTTGCGGGCGGACTTCCTCGGTGGAAAATATCGTGGCGACTGGCAGGGCGATTTCACGGTGAACCCTCCAGCTTTCGCCAGCGCCGGGTCGATGACCGCGATCTCACTCGCTCAGGCTGCCAAACTGATGCACGACCGCTGGGTCGATGGCGTTGCCGGCGGCACGTATCGTTTATCGGCGTCGGGCACTTCGGCAGCCGACTTCTGGAGTTCCGCCGATGCAACAACTGAAATGGAGGTTCATGACGCAAGATTGTTGCACCTCCCGCTGAGAAAAGATGCGGGTCCGCTGCAGGTAGAACTGTTTGAAGGCGCAGTCCATCTGCGCGGTGGCAAGTTCGAAATTCAGGAGGCAAGCTTGAGTTCTTCGAGCGGCACATTTCGGGTGAGCGGTTGGGTGTCATTGAGCCGGGAAGTCGATCTCAAATTGGCGCGGAGCCCTTTTGCAGCCCCAGTCAGTGGAGCATTTCGCGGTTTCGCGATCACCGGGACCCTGGCACAGCCTCATGTGCTGCCAGTGCCAGCTATCGAAACCCAGGCGGAATTAAAACGATCCCAAGCTCACCACGATTCCCTTCCCTAGGGCACGTATCCTTCGCCACGCAAAACCTTCCCCGGCAGCGCGCCCGTCATCTTGCCGCCATCGATCACCGGAACGCCATTCACCAGAACGTATGCCATCCCTTCTGAAAGCTGGTTCGGGTTCTCATAAGTCGCCAGGTCACGTACGGTGGCGGGATCGAAGATCACAACATCAGCCCACATTCCAGCCTTGAGCACTCCGCGGTCGGCGAGCCGCATGCGCTGCGCCGGCAGCGCGGAGAATTTGCGGATTGCATCTTCCAGCGTCAGCGCCTTCTCTTCGCGAACATACTTGCGAAGTATGCGGGGGAAAGTGCCGTAGGCGCGAGGATGGGGATGCTCCTTACCCAGAAAACCTTCGGGAGAAGTTCCGGATGCGTCGTTGTCGATTGAAACCCACGGTTGTTGAAGGGCGAGAGTCACGTCCGGCTGCGACATGCCGAAGACGGCCACGCCCGCATAAGGATCCTGGATAAGGAAATCAAAGAGCGTATCGACAGGATCTTCGCGCCAGAGTTTTGCAATTTCCGAAAGGCGCTTGCCCTGAAATGGCAACATCTTCGGGTTCTGCACGATGCCGATCAATATCGCATCCGGACCAGGAATTTCCTGCCATTCGTTGTCCCAGTCTTTCGAAGGCGTCAGCATGTCTTTGCGGATACGCTCCCGCGTAGCAGGATCCTTGAGGCGTTCGACCAGCTTGGCAGTACCGCCATCGTGCGCCCAGGGCGGTATGAAAGCTGAGAAATCGTTGAACCACGCCGTGTATGCGTAAGTATCAGCGGTGACATCGGCGCCACTGGCGCGGGCGGCATTTATTTTGGCGACGACCTCGGGCATGCGTCCCCAGTTATTCTTTCCCGCAACCTTGATGTGCCAAATTTCCACCGGCACGTGGGCTTCGCGACCGATCCGCACAGCTTCATCGATGGCCTCCAGCACCGAGTCGCTCTCGTTGCGCATGTGGGTGGCGTAGATGCCGCCAAACTTCCCCGCCTCGGTCGCCAGCGCAATCAGTTCATCCGTCTTGGCATAGGGGGCAGGGGCATATTCCAGCGCGGTCGAGAGACCGACCGCGCCGTCTTTCATGGCGTCATGGACGAGAGCCTTCATCTGCTCAAGTTGGGCTGCGGTTGGCTGAACATTGTCGTCGCCGAGCACCACGCGGCGCACCTCGGTCGCGCCTACGAAACTGGCGAGGTTGATACCCATGCCTTGCTTTTCCAGCCGCGCAAAGTATTGGCGGAACGTCCGCCAGTCCGGCGTGATCTTGTAGTGATCGTAAAGGGCGTGATCCCGTTGAATAATCGTGTCATTCAAGGGCGCCACCGTCTCGCCTTCGCCCGTGATCTCCGTAGTGATGCCCTGATAGATTTTCGAGGGCAGGCGTGGATCGACAAGAATCGTCAGTTCCGATTGGCCGAGCATATCGATAAAACCCGGCGCAACTACGCGGCCACTCGCATCGATGGTGCGTTTGC
>Ga0335073_10000367_pt1 | contig 59147 bp, 49 predicted proteins | sample Lox_Sample_22_FD_207093 | JGI IMG/M metagenome (GOLD analysis project Ga0335073, IMG submission 207093) | Soil microbial communities from Loxahatchee National Wildlife Refuge, Florida, United States - Lox_Sample_2.2 | ecosystem: Environmental > Terrestrial > Soil > Wetlands | place: USA... | reverse complement strand
GGCATTGATGAAGTATTTGGGCTCATTTCCGGGTAGATAGAGGCGCGAGCGCCGCAGACGGTCGAGGGGGGACGCCGCAGGAAGTCTCACATTGTCAGGCAGGGCAGAACGGCCCTCACCCAGGCCGGCTCGACGCACCGCTGCCTCGATGCGCGCGGCAATGACAAACGGCAACGCACCCTCATCCACGATCGTCAGATGAGCGTGCTCGACTCCAAGCGCATCGAGAGTGTCGCGAACCTGGCGGCGAATATTGTCGCCATAATAAAGATCGACGCGCGAGCGCAGGTCGATCTTGACGCCACCGCTGGCGCGTTCCTCGATCATGACGTGCAGATCGGAGCGAACATCGCCTCCAGCACGCCCTGCGTCCGCGCAGTCTAGTTTAGTTTCGGCTGTTGCCGGCATAGACCGTCTCCACTCGCGCGCCAAGCTTCTCCAGGACGGCGTCGGTCATTTCCGTTGTCGAAGCCGCGCCCATGGCCAACGATCTTGCGCCGCCGGGAAGGCGCAGCATGTCGTAGGTGCGCACCTTGCCTTCGGAGACGACCGCAGCAATCGCATTGCGGATCATTTCCGCTTTCCCGCGTTCGCCGATGTGGTCGAGCATCATGGCCGCTGACAGAATCATGGCAATCGGATTGACGATCGGCGGATCCAGTTCACCGTACTTGGGAGCAGAGCCATGGGTCGGCTCAAAAACCGCAACTTCCTCACCGATGTTGCCGGAGGCGGCAAAGCCGAGTCCACCGACTAGTCCCGCAAAGGCGTCGCTGATTACATCGCCAAACAGATTGCTGGCGACGATCACGCCGTAGTCCTCGGGATTTTTCGTGAGCCACATCGTCTGCGCATCAATGTTTGTGGACCAGAGCGGAATCTCGCTGTACCGTTTCTGCACCTCCTTGGCGACTTCTTCCATCATGCCCGAGGTCTCGCGCAGCACGTTCGGCTTTTCGCAAATGGTTACCGACTTGTAGCCAAAGTAGCGCGCGTGCCGGAACGCCGCTTCGCAGATGCGCCGCGCCGCCGGGCGCGTGATGATGCGTACAGAAATCGCCAGGTCTTCTCCCGCAACATTCTCGAAGCGCTTGAACTTGGCGTGCGTCCGCAATGCGTCAAGAACTTTCTGCGAAGGATTGCTCCACTCCACGCCGGCGTAAAGGCCCTCGGTATTCTGCCGGAATACAACGACATCGACCTTGGGCTCCTCGAAGCCGCCGCTTGGCCGCTTGCGAATGAAGTTCAGCGGATTGCCGGGAAATGAAAGGCAGGGTCGCATGCAAACATCAAGGTTGAACTTTTGCCGCATGGCAACGATCGGGCTGAAATACTGATAGCCTTTACCCTTGAGCGCCGGGCTTAGCTCGCTCTCCGCCGCCGCCTTCGGTTTCGACGTAATCGCGCCGAACAGGCCGATTTTGTGCCGCCGCAGTAGTTCAATCGTGCGCTCCGGCAGCGCAGTGCCCTCGTTGATCCAGCACTCCCATCCGATGTCGGCGTGGATGTAATGGGCTTCGAAGCCGACGGCGTCGAGCACGCGAACCGCCTCCGGCAGCACTTGATTGCCGATGCCGTCGCCCGGCATGGTGACGACTGTTTGTTTAGGCATAAGCTCCAGCTCCCACTGCTGCGGTTTGCAGCTTTTGTCGGACCAGATTTTCGACTCCGCCGGCGATCACCAGCGACTGCGGCACGCTGCCCAGCGCGGGAAAGGCAAACTCTTCGCCCGCATAGCGAATGGTGCTGGAGGCAAAATCGATCTCGATCAAATCGCCAGGAATAATCGTCTTTTCTTTGCGGGTAATTGCTCCGGCGAATTTCGCTCGCAGCCGATTGACGAGTTCCGGCGCTTCCATACAAAGAAATCCGTTGTTGAAAGCATTGCGCAGATAGGTCTGGGAAAAGCTGCCGGCGATCACCAGCGCGATGCCTTTCGCCTTGAGGGCAGTCACCGCTTGTTCACGGCTGGATCCCGTGCCGAAGTTGAGGCCACCGATGACAACATCCCCCGCTGACGTTCGCTGCGCAAATTGCGGATCGTAGTTCTCCATTACCACGCGGGCCATCACCTCCGGCGTCATGTCCTCGCGGTAGGTGTAGTCCTTGCTGTAAATGCCATCGGTGTTGAGGTTGTCCTGCGGCAGAAATACGAGCCGGCCGCACACGGTGGAGGGAAAGCCCGGAAGAATATCGACGTTATCTGACATAGTAGGAGCAACCGTGAGAGCTTTAAACCTATATGCCACATTGTGAGACACCATTTCTTCTGGTCCACAGATGTAACCCGCGACGGCCGATGCGGCCACCACCCCCGGGCTGGCGAGATAGCATTGCGCATCACGGGAACCCATGCGCCCTTTGAAATTGCGGTTCGTCGCCGATATTCCAACCTCGCCTGCTTGCAGTAATCCCGTTCCCAGCCCGATGCAAGGCCCACAGCCGGACGGCAAAGGCCGCGCGCCCGCATCCAAAAACACCTGCCAGACGCCGCGAATTTCGGCTTCCTGCTGCACCGCTCGGCTCGCTGCCGCAACATAAAGCTGAACGCCATCTGCGACTTTCTTTTCCCGCAGCACGGCCGCGGCAGCTTCAAGGTCTTCCAGCCGCGAATTCACGCAGGAGACAAGGTAGGCCTTCTGGATCGCGACCTTCTTCCTTGCCAGCGCTGCGACCGACTGCATCACCTGCACGCTGTCCGGACCCGAGGCATGCGGCGTCACCTCGGAGAGGTCGAGGACGATTCGCGCGGTGTACACCGCGTCGGTATCGGGAGTTGGAGGGTTGACCAGCCACTCTGCGAACTGCTCATATGGAATTCTGGCGATGCGCTGCGCGCGCAACACGCGATACCGTTCCTCCAGGTATTCCAGCGTGATCTCATCGACCGGGAACCAGCCGACCAGCGCGCCCCATTCTGTGGACATATTGGCGATGCTAAGGCGAGCATCCATACTGAGCGACGTCACGCCAGGGCCGGAGAACTCGACGGCGGCGTTCAGTACCTCTTCGTGGTTGTAGAGTCCGCAAAGAGTAATGATTACGTCTTTGCCGGCCACGCCGGGCGAGAGCCTGCCTTCAAGCACGACCTGAATGCTTCGCGGAATCTGCCACCAGAACACCCCGGTTGCCCAGATTGCGGCCGCGTCCGTACGCACAACCGGAGTTCCGAGCGCGCCGAGCGCGCCGTACATATTGGCGTGCGAATCGGAAGCGACGATAAACGCTCCCGGCTGCACGTAGCCTTGCTCGACCATGATCTGATGGCCGATGCCCGTGCCCGGCGGGTAGAAATCGATGCCGTGCTCCCGCGCGAACGCCTCCATATTGCGATACTTTGCGAGGTTAGACTCCTCCACGTTTTGAATGTCGTGGTCGGCGGCGAACACCAGCTGTGCGGGATCATGGACGCGGGTTGCGCCGAGCGCTTTGAACTTCTTCATCACCGCCGCAGTGTTGTCGTGAGTCATCACATGGTCGGGACGTATGGAGAGAAAATCACCTGCCCGCAGGGGCCGGGTGGGACCCTCGGCCCTGTGCGTTTGCGCGATCTTTTCGACAACGGTTTGGCCCATCTGGCTATCCTTCCGCTGGCTTCCTGTCGGCCTTGAACAGCTTCATGAGTCGGCTGACGTTCGACTGTTTCTCGAGCTCCCAGATTGCGTGAATGGCACTGCGGCACGCGTCGTGCGACATCACGGGGCCGGCCAGTGCCTCGAATTTCTCTTCCAGTTCGCTGTCGCTCAGCGGATTGCGCGGATCGCCTTTGGGATAGTCGAGCTGTTGCGTGAATTCACAACCATCGACGGTGTGAATGCGCACGATCACCCGCTGCAATGCCGGGAAGAGCTTCTCGATGTCGGGGTCGGCGGTGACCACGACTTTTCTGAGCTGCTCACGGATCAACGGACAGTTGATCTTTTGCGGCGTGAACTGCAAAGGTGTGACCTGGCGTTCGGCGATGGCCGCGGCGATTACATAGGGCAGGGAATGATCCGCCGTCTCTTTTGTATGCGGATCATACTTGCTGGGATCGCTCAGAATGTCAGCGCCGCGGGCGGTCGTGCGGATGTGTACCTTGGCAATATCGTGGGGTGAAAGCTCGTGATCCTTGACCAGATCCAGCACGGCGGAGATCGGCGTGTGGGTGAGGGCCTCCGTGGGGAAAGCCTTCATCCCACATTGTGTAATACGCCAGGAATCACCCAGACCGTCGGTCAGTACATCCAGCTTCCAATCTGGGCCCAGGCAGTGGGCCAGCCCCTCTTTACCGTCCAGGACATGCTCCGGGCCGGTGTAGCCTTTCTCCGCCAGCAATGCGGCAAACATGCCGCTCTGCGTTGCCAGCGGGTCGACGGTGTTCTTCATCATCGTCAGCCTGCCTGCGGTGACTGCGCCCAGGGTAACGCGAGCGCTGGCGCTGATGCCTATTGCATGCTGAATCTGCTGCGCCGTAAGATGCAGCATCCGCCCGGCTACGATCGGCGAAACGAAGGCCGTCAGCGTTGCATGGTGCCAACCGCGCTCGCGAATGCCGGGAAAAGCCGCTTCGCAAAGACGCATTTCGAACTCGTGACCCAGCACCAAGCCCACAATGAGTTCGCGGCCGTCGCTTCCCGTACGCTCGCACGCCGCCATCGCGGCGGGAAAGATGTCCGACGGATGGCAGGGATCCTGCTTCCAATAGATATCGTTGTAATCCATGCAGCGGATCATGAGCGCATTGGCCAGCGTCGCCGACACTGGCGCCATGCGCTTGCCGCTGCCGATGAGGGTGGCGCAGCCGGGGCCGGCGACTTCGTCCAGCACGTCAAGAGCGATCCTGGCATCGTGCTGCTGATAACCGCCAAGGGCGCAGCCAATGCTGTCCAGAAAGAATCGCTTGGCCTGATACACGGCATCCGCCGAAAGATCCTCAAACTGCAGGCCAGCCGCCCACTCCGACATTGTGGCAGTAATCGTGGCCTCGCTGGTAGCCTTGCTCGGCGCTGTCATTGTCGGCATGAAAATCTCCTTACCTGCCCAGGCTCTTGAAGGGCAGAAACGCCATGAAATCGGCGTAGTGCACGATGTACGCCTCGGCGGTGCGCTTCACCAGATCGCCTTCGGCCGCGTGCGCGGCGATGACGTGGCACACGGCGTCGGGAACGCCGCACTGCATGGCGAGGGCAACGCCAGTGAAGGGGTGACGCAGCATCTCGCCGCGTCTGCTCTGCTGGGTCTTGCCCTCGACAGTTTCATACTCGAGCAACTTGCCGACGTCGGCGAGGATGGCGCCGGCAATGACGATGTCCGGGTCAATGGGTAGCGCACGTCCCAGGAATTCCTGCATACTCTCGGCGGCCTGGCGCGCGATGTGTACCACACAGCGCTTATGCTCCATAAAGGTCGTCGGGCAATTCGGTACCAGCAGAGTGAAGGGAATTCGATTCAGGTCGTCGGGTGTGAGCGGGCTGAGGTCCAGCGCGCGCCCCCAGGTGCGGATAACCTGCTCACGCAACTCAGGCGACTGAATCCAGTCGATCTCCGGCCACAGTTTGAGTACGGTGTCGCGCATGAACTTTTTCCGAGTGAACGAGCCGAATCCAGCCGGCCTGCTCTCCCCAAAGCGCTGACCGCAGCAGCTGAACGAGCGCTGCTCCAGGCGTGAAACAGCCAAACATTTATTGGTAGCACTCCGATGAACTGCCAGCTATGACGTGCATCACAGGAGCCGGGCAATGCAAACATCGATACGCCATCCGCGGGGAATCGCGGCGCGCGAAACCTATTTAAGGCAAGCTGATTTGTGGGACGAACGCGACGCAGAATAAACTGTGCTGAAGCCGCAAACTGCTGGGCACCGAGATCATGGCTGGAGCGCTTCTCATCCTTCTCATTTCAGGCCGGCGAGGCCAGACTTCAGCAGTGCAACTTACAGCCCTTCTTGTCATGGTTCTGGCGGCATGCAGCCCGGCATTGGCGCAGGGCGGACCCCCCTATTACACCAACGATCCTGGCACTCCCGGTCCGAGGAACTGGGAGATCAACGTTGGCTACATTCCTTTTTTCTATACCAACAACTCCATCAGCCATACGCCCGACCTGGATCTCAACTACGGAATCGGCGACCGCATCCAGTTGACATATGAGAATGCCTGGTTGCGGGTTGACGGTCCCGGCCAGGCGCCGAAATATGGACTTGGCCAGTCCAACTTCGGAGTCAAGTGGCGCTTCTACGATGCTGGTGACTCGGGCTGGGCGATTTCCACATTTCCCCAAGGATTTGTCAATAATCCCAACGACTCGGTGCAGCGCGGCATTACCCCGGCCAGCCAGGCTTTTCTTCTTCCCTTTGAGTTTGCCCATAAGCTCGGTCCCCTCGATGCCAACTTCGAAGTTGGCTATAGCTTCGTACACGGAGGCGCCAGCGGCTGGCTCGGGGGATTGGTGATCGGTCACACTTTCGGGCGATTGGAAATGGATACGGAGTTCTACAACGAAAGCACCTACAATCCGTACGCCAGCCAGCCCACGCTGGATGTGGGCGGCCGCTATCGACTGCACAACCCCGTGATTCTGCTCTTCATGGCAGGACGCGGGCTGGAAGACGCCGGTCCCCGGCAGCCCTACTTTGTGGGATATTTTGGCGCGCAGTTTCTGCTGCCGTCGCGCGCCTACGACGCCGACAATCCTGAGCCTAAGACAGAACAGCCGAGGCCATAAGGCCAGGTGCTGCGGAAAGCTGTCGTATTCCAATCATTCGATTTGAATAACTAGATAACAGGCTGAAGGCTCTGCGAAGTCTCCGACAATGTATATCCTCTGACCCTTGACCCTCTGTCGAGATCTTGAGTGTGGTTTGCTTTTCGACATCCGTTTCAAATCGCCAGTCTTCGTCCGCTGACTACTATCGCCGCCGTAGCAAATGCATGCTGGACGTTAATTGCAACTTGAAAGAATTTGTTGCAAATGACAGGTTTGCAATTGTTCTGTCATCTTCTCTCGTGTACGATGCCACCACGTTCTATCCTGCCTGAATAAATTGAGGCTGCCAAAATGAAAAACTTTCTTGCCATCCTGGTGGTGGCTACTCTCGCCACGCCGGTGCTTGTTCGCGCGGCGGACAAGGCAAAGTCTTCCCCTCCGTCGAGTCCATCGGGATCGCCAATTTATGTATTCACGAACGATGACGGGACGACGCACAGTTACTCGAGCGTTTACGAAGCGGGAGGTACGCAAGGTGCTCCCACATTGACGTACCAGCAAAGCATCAATACGACCGGGCTTGGCATCGGCGGCGGGTTTTTCGGAACGCCGCGACTGGCAATGCTTCCCAGCAGCTCGGCGCAGTGCCTGTACGTCTCCGACGCCGGCACCGGTGACATTGCGGCGGTCAATATTGCGGCGCAGACGCTGGCGGGAACTTTTATGGGATCCAGCAATGACGTCGGTACCAGCAACGGTATCGGCCTGGCGCTGAACCAGACTTACCTGTACGCCGGATACACCTTGTCCAACACCATCGCGACCTTCGCCGTCGAGCCCGGGTGCCAGCTCAATTTTCTTGGCGATATATCCGTCACTCCTCTGAATGGTGGTTACATTGCCGGTATGGCGCTCCACGGCAATATCCTGGTCGTGACCTATATCGACGGTTCGATCCAGTCGTTCAACATCTCCAACGGAATTCCAATCTCCAATAACGACGAACAGAACTCGGCCGGCTACTCCCAGGCCTATTTCCCGGATGGAGTCGATATCACATCGGATGGACACTGGGCGATTTTCGCGGACGCTTCTGTGCCGCCGGTAATCGAGGTTTCTGATATCTCTTCCGGCAAGCTCGCCCCTACCGCGATGTATCTCCTGGGCGAGGCGACGCGCTCCATCACTCCCGGGGTGAACTCCACCACCGTACGGCTGAGTCCGGATGGGACTTTACTCTACGTAGGCAACAGCCAGACCGGCTACGTGACCGCGGCATTTTTCTTCAACGGCACCGGCAAAGTGCTGAACGGTTGCATCTCGCCGCAGCTGAAGAATTTCTATAACCCCTGGAGCTACGTCGGTGATTTGGAGACTCGCGATACGACAGGCAGCGGCAACGTTTTGTACGTTGCGGAGTTCGGCTCCTCGATCGGGATTCTCAACGTCATGTCGTCGGGCACCACCTGCACTATGACCGAGGCTGCGTCATCGCCGGTAACCGACGATTTGAGTCCCGGATTGTTGAACATCAAGGTCTTCCCGCCCCGACCTTACTAGGAGCGGCCAGGAACTGCGGGTCCAGCCAATCAATGTTTACGGAGTCAAGAATGCGCGCAATGCTGAAATCAATTTTGCCGTTGGTCATCTGTGCACTAGCCTGCGTCGGCGCCTCGGCCCAGGATATGTGTCCCCCACGGCCGGCGCCTGGAAATCTGGTGGTGAATCCGCTCGATCTCTACAGCCAGAACGGCGTATTAAACCTTAGCCTGACGCTGGAGAACTCGTTCGGAAGCGATGGCTTTGAACATTATTGCTACATCTACATGTATCAGGGCCAGCCGGTTGAGGCGCCCACCCTGCGCCTGAACCCCGGCGATCAGCTGCAGCTGAGCCTGACCAATGACATTCAGGCGCCGTACGACCACTATCCCCGCAAGATGCAGATGAAGATGTTTCAGCCGCCGCGGGATGGAAGCAAGCCCAGCGACACCGATTGTAACGGCGGTGTGATTAACGGGGGCACGACCAACATGCACTTCCATGGCATGAACATTCCGCCGGTCTGCCATCAGGATGACGTAATTTATACGCTGATCCAACCCGGCGATCCGCCCTTCCAGTATGACTTCGAGGTTCCGCCAAACGACAGTCCAGGAATGTATTGGTATCACCCGCACGCCCACGGCAATGCCACCACGCAGGTGGACGGAGGCGCGGCCGGGGCGCTGATTATCGAAGGAACCATCCCCGGAACACAGAACCTGCCGGAGCGCGTATTCGTGATTCGACAGCAATTTCAGAATCCGAATTCCTGGCTGCCGGGCCCCAACCAGTTGACGGTGAATTTTCAGCCGGCGGTTTTCCCCGCGGAACCTTCCCCTTATGTCAATGTGCAGTATGGTCAGCAGGAGTTCTGGCGCGTGGCGAACGCCACCACCCAGGCGTTCCTCGACCTGCAGCTGCAATTCACCGCCGGCGTGCAGCAACTGGAAGTCGTTGCCTTGGATGGTATCCCCTTGCAGACGCCGATTTATGAAAGTGACATCCTGGTGCCCCCGGCGGGGCGCGTAGAGTTCATTACCCCCGGACTTCCGGAGAACCAGGAAGGCGAATTCCTGACCAATGGCTACAACACCGGGCCGGTAGGTAATCCCAATCCCCCGCAGGTGCTGGTCAAGCTGTTCGGCGCAGATAATCCCAAGCTGAAGGCGAAGCCTGCACCGCCGGCAAACCCGGTCAAGCCACCCGCTGATCGGAAGCGTTTCGCGGGATTGATGAACCTGACGCCGACCGGAACCCGTGGGCTTTACTTCTCCGAGCAGACGGTTGGCAGCAACGGCCCGACGCAGTATTTCATCACCGTAAACGGCCAAAAGCCGCACGTCTTTCACATGGATGATCCGCCATCCATTGTTACCAACATCGGCGCGGTGGAGGACTGGACCATCGAGAACCACTCCGGCGAGGCGCATGCGTTCCATATCCATCAGCTGCACTACCTGCTGATGGATGTGAACGGCGTTCCGGTGCCGGATCCTGAACTCTACGACACCTATACCATTCCCTCCTGGTCGGGGAGTGGACCATATCCGAGCATCACGGTGCGCATGGACTTCCGTGATCCGCAGATCGCGGGAACCTTCGTCTATCACTGCCACATCCTGGATCACGAGGATGGCGGCATGATGGAGAAGATCCAGGTCAACCCCTAGAGAAAGTTTTGTAGCTGATCACTTTTTTGCTTGGGACACTCCGGAAGGCGCGCAATAAGCGTCTTTCGGGGTGTCCCGTTTTTTTCTTGAGTGCTCCCCGCGTTCTCCGCTGCCGAACCCGAGTTTTCTTCGTTCCCCAAAATTGACCATCCCCGCCCTCAAGCAGGGCATAGAATAAGCCAATCGGGGTCTGCCAGTACTCAGCTGTTGGGGGACGTGCATCCAATCGGAGATACCCGGGACGTTTCTCCCACGCAAGGAGGCTCTCATGAGAAAGCTAGGCATCGCGCTGGTCGTCGTCGTGGTGGTTATCGTCGTTGTCCTTCTGGCGCTTCCTCACATCATCGACGTGAATCAGTACCGTGGGGAGATCCAGTCGCAGCTCCAGCAGCGTTTGAATCGTCCGGTGCAACTGGGGCAGTTAGCGCTCGGCATATTCCCGGTCCGAGTCGAGGCCGATAATGTTGTCATTGGCGAAGACCCGAGCTTCCAGGGTGCGGCGCCCTTCGCCCAGGTCGCCGAGCTCGACGTCAGCGTCAACTTGCTTCCCTTATTGAGCAAAACGGTAGAGATCAACAGCCTGGAATTGAAGCAGCCAAAGATTGAGTTGATTCGCAATGCGCAGGGCGTCTGGAACTTTTCGACAATCGGCGCCCCAGCCCCGTCGAACGCTCACGCTCAACCGCGGCAACCCGCCCAGCCGCCCGTGCCGCAGACCTCATCGCAGCCCGGCGGACTTACGCTAGGCGAGCTGAAGATTACGAACGGACAGATCGCCGTCACCGATTATCAGACGAAGCAGCCGCGCCAGGTCTACAACCACATCGATCTCGCGCTGAAAAATTTCGCTCCCGGAGAGAAATTCTCGCTTGACCTGACCGCGCACTTGCCGGGCAGCGGGACCGAAACCTTCACCGTGAGCGGCAGCGGCGGCCCCATCAACAGCGCCGACGTTTCGGCGACGCCATTCAAGGGCACGCTGAAGCTGGATGAGGTGTCGCTCTCCGGTGCGCAGAAATTTCTGAACACGCAGGCCCTGTCCGGCACCGATGCCTCCATCTCCGGTTCGGGCGATTTTTCCAACGAAAACAGTGTCATGTCGGCGAACGGCTCGCTGAAATTCGAGAATGCAGTGGTTCAGGGGGTGAAGGTCGGTTACCCCATGACTGCCGATTTCAATGTCTCGGATAATTCCAAGACCAACGTGCTCGATATCAAAAAGTGTGATCTGAAGCTGGGTTCGACTCCACTTTCAGCCCAGGGCACGATCACAGGCGGCGCCTCGCCGGCGATCAATGCGGCGATTCGAACCACCAATGCCAATCTCGGCGAGCTGCTCAGCATCGCCAAGCTGTTTGGCGTCAGTGCCGCGGATGGCGTAACCGGCAGCGGTACCATCACCCTCAATGTAAACGCGGCGGGATCGCTCAAGAACACGGCCGCGCTGAACCTCAGCGGCTCTGGATCGCTGCAGAATGCCACTTTGCAGACGGCGACGCTGACGCAGCCGCTTAAGATTCGTAACGCCAATCTTCAGTTCGCGCAGAACGCCATGAACCTGACCGGCCTGGCTGCCTCGCTCGGATCCACGAACGCCACCGGCAACCTGAGCATCGCGAACTTTCAGGCGCCGCAATTGAAGTTCGCCCTCTCCATCGACAAACTGAATGTGACCGAGCTCGAGCATATCACCGGCGGCTCGAAGCCACCGGCGCAACGGCACGCCGCTGCCAGTTGGAGACTGGTGCCGACCGTGGAAGCTGCGCCGCCTGCTCAACCAGGATTTCTCCAAAGCGCCACCGGCAACGGCACTATCGCCATCGGCACCATTACGTACCAGCAGACGGTGCTGACTAACGTTCACTCCAGCGTCGCTCTGAACCGCGGCGTAATTCAGCTCAACCCGCTCACTTCGCAGATTTACGGCGGGCAGGAAAATGGCAGCGTCACGGTTGACACGCGGCCCAATCCAATGACCTATGCCGTCAATGCAAAGTTGACCAATGTCGACGCCAATCAATTGCTGTCGTCGGTTTCGTCGGTGAAGAACACGCTCTATGGAAACCTCGCGGCAACGACCAACATCTCTTTTGCTACCCCTCCCTCGGGCGACATCGTGCAAACGTTGAACGGAACCATGGCCATCAACCTGGCCAATGGCAAGATCATGAAGCTGGATCTTCCGGGCGAATTATCGAAGATCGGCAAATTCGGAGGCGTGGCCCCCAAGGGCTACACCGCGATCTCGCAGATGAGCGGCACCTTCAACGTGCATAACGGCGTCGCGCAGACCAACGATATGAAAGCCGTGCTCGACATTGGCAACATGGCTGCCACCGGAACCATCAACCTGGTCAGTCAAGACTTGAACATGCACGTCACCGCCGTGCTGAACAAGGGATTCAGCCAATCCGTCGGCGGAACGGGCGTAGGCGGTTATCTGCAGACTGCGTTGGCCAACAAGAATGGCGAACTGGTGCTGCCGGTACTCATCACCGGCAATATGAACCACCCCATGGTCGCGCCTGACGTGGAGCAGATTGCCAAGATGAGGGTGAATAACCTTCTGCCTACCGCAGGTGGGCTGCTGAACGGCAAGGGCGGCAACAATCTGGGATCGCTGGTGGGAGGCGTCCTTGGCGGCCAGCAGGCACAACAGCCCGGAAAGCCTGCCACCCAACAGCAGAAGCAGAACAATCCTTTAGGCAATGCGCTCAACCAGATTTTGGGAGGCAAACACTGAGCGCGCCCGGAAGTAAGTAGGGGCTAGCCCAGCGGGCCTCAGTCCCAGCGGCGGGCCAGGATTACTTTTTTAGCGGACGGATGTGCACCCGCGTGCCCTCGGGCAGTGGATCGCCGTGAAAGTGCACCACTCCGTCGCGCACCACGCCGTGAATCTCAGGCATTACCGAGGCGGCACCGCCGACCTCAATGGCGGGTACGGCTGGCGCCCGCTTCGCAATACCCCGATCCATCGCCAGGTTCGCCAAACGATCGGCATCGCGATTTTTCTCACGCAAGACGTGCCTGATCTCAAAGCATTCCAGTTCATCGATCAGTTTCGTCGCCCGCTGATGCAGCTCTTTCAGCACCGGACTGCTGACCTTGTACTGGCCAAGGATCTGCTTCACCATCAGCTCCGAATCGCTGATCGCCTTCAGTGCCTTAAAGCCGTGCCGGTGGGTGTAATGCAACGCCGCCAGCAAGCCGGAGTACTCGGCATAGTTGTTGGTCTGCCGTCCGAGATATTCGCTCAGCTCGGCGACTGGACGGCCCAGCTCATCCTCAATGACAACGCCGTAGCCTGCGGGACCGGGGTTGCCTCGCGCTCCGCCATCAACGTATGCGATCAGATAGGCCTGCTCCAGGCTGGAAATCGGCGCTCCAATGAATTCCTGGGTGCGATACCGTGATTTTTCAGGAAATGGGTGAATAGGCATGTCGTCTTAACTTGCTCCTACTAGTCTCAGATGCCAGGTATCTCTGTGGAGTAGCTGTATTCGCACCGCCTATATTCGCAGGAAGTCGCTGGCGCAGGCTACCGTCCCAGCGCCAACCGGGTCGCCAAGCGGTCGGGCAGATTGGCCGCCAGCACCCTCGCCTGTGCGCGCATGACGTCATAGGGAACGCGATAAAACGTTACGCTCGCCGATCCGTCTTCCTCGCGCTCATACAGCGCAAGGGCTGCACGCCAGTCATTATCTCGGGGCTGCCCCACCGAGCCCGGATTGATCAGGTAACGCTCTCCGGCCGACAGCGGTAGCTTCCACTCCACCTTCCCTTCGCTGGCGGAATACTTCGGCGAAAATGCCTGCGTCTTGCCCGCTTTGTAGGTGAATCCGCCTTGCAAGTGGGTGTGGCCGAAGAAAATGACGTCGGAATGCCCGGAAAGGTGGAAGTCGACCGTCGCCGTCGGCGCGTTCAGCACGTACTCGTCTTCATCGCGCGGCGAGCCGTGAACGAACTCCAGCCCGGGAAATTCTTCCAGCCGCAGCGGTCCTTGCGGAAGTTCCCGCAACCATTCGGTGTTTCGCGGTTCCAGCTTCGTCTGTGTCCAGCGCGCCGACATCGCCGCCACCAGATTGAACTCCGCCAGATTCGACAGTCCGGAGCAGGCGCGGTCGTGGTTGCCGCGCACAATCATTCCTCCCATCGTCCGTACCCGGGCACAGACCTCATTCGGCGACGCGTTATAGCCCACGACATCGCCGAGATTGACCACCCGGTCGTATTCCGGAGCGGCCTGCAGGCACGCCTCCAAGGCCTCCAGATTGGCGTGAATGTCGCTGAGCACTAGCAGCCGCATCGGTCAGCCGACCTCCGGAGAGTACCTGTCACGACCGGGCAGCGTGCCCAATGACCCGGCGAAATTTCGATGAGCGGTGGCAGTTCGGTTGCGCACTTGGCGATCCGCGACGAACAGCGCGGTTCAAAGGCGCAGCCCGGGGGCGGCGCCGAGATCGCCGGCACCGTACCTTCAATCGTCTGCAGCGGCTTGGCGCGGGGGGTGCGCAAGGTCGGCACCGAGTTTAACAGCCCTTGTGTGTAGGGGTGCGCCGGGTTGTGAAATACCTCACTCGCGCTGCCGATTTCGACCACGCTGCCGGCATACATGACCCCGATGCGATCTGAGACCTTGGAAACCACAGCGAGATCGTGGGAGATGAAGAGCATCGCCAGCGAGAATTTTTCGCGCAATTGGGCGAGCAGGTCAAGGACTTGTGCCTGAATGGTGACATCCAGCGCCGTAGTGGGCTCGTCGGCGATCAGCAGTGATGGCCGATTCACCACCGCCATGGCGATCATCACCCGCTGGCGCTCCCCGCCGGAGAGTTGATGAGGGTAATCGCGCGCCCTGCGGGCGGCGTCGGCAATGGATACCGTGCGCAGCGCCTCTACCGCCAGCCGCCCCGCATCGGCCTTGGAGATGCGTTTTTGATCGCCGCGGCCATGAGCCAGCACCGCTTCGGCGATCTGATCCCCCACGCGCATCACCGGATTGAGCGCGGTCATTGGCTCCTGAAAGATCATGCTGATGCCCGCGCCGCGAATGCGCCGCATCTCCGGCTCCGGCAGTTGCAGCAGGCTCTTCCCGCGATATTGGATAGCGCCGCGAATTCGCGCTTGCGGCGGCAGCAGCCGAAGAAAGGAGAGCGCCGTAACCGACTTGCCCGATCCGGACTCGCCCACCAGCCCCAGAACTTCACCGGAATCGACATGAAAGCTGACGTCCTGGACGGCAGTCATCCGTCCTTGTGCCGTCGCGAACTCTATCCCGAGGTTCCGGACATCCAGAAGTGGAGTCACTAGCTTATGCTAGCAGCCTGGGCGAGGTGCTTATCGTAGCTTGGCATATAAAACCTGATCGAGAATAATGCCGTTCTTGACCGCGCTGCGCTGCAGGATGCCTTCGCGTTGAAAGCCCGATTTCTCCAGCACCCGCATCGACGCTGTGTTGTGCGCAAAAGCCATAGCGAAGATGCGCACGATCGTATAGCCATCGAAGGCCCAATCGGAGGCCGCCGTCACCGCGCGAGTGGTAATGCCGCGCCCCCAGAACGGCTCCGCCAGCCAGTACCCCATTTCGACGCTCAGCCGCGCGATGTCGCTGCCGAGCCTGAAGCCGATGCCGCCGATGGCCTCGCCGCAAAACTCCAGCGCAAACGACATAGGCACGTCCATCGTACGTACATAGTTGAGATATTCAATGGCGTCCCGCCGCGTGTAGGGATGCGGAAATTGATCGCGCAGATTGGCCGCGATCTTCGGATTGTTGGCGTAGCGTACCAGCGATTCCAGATCGTCCTTGCGCCAGGTGCGCACCCGCAGATCGCCAAGGTCGAGCAGCATGGGAGGGAGCTTTGGCTCGTGGTTCGCTTGGACCACCGTAGCCGGATGAACAGCCGGCATTCGCTACACGGACAGCACTTCCTTTTCCTTACCTTTGGCCAGCTCTTCCATCTTTTTGATTTCATCGTCCGTCAGCTTTTGCAGCTGTTCCAGCGCGCCGCGTTCTTCGTCTTCGGTAATCTTCTTGTCCTTCATCGCCTTCTTGATGGCGTCGTTGCCGTCGCGGCGAATGTTGCGCACGGCGGTGCGGTGTTCCTCCAGCACCTTATGCAGATGCTTCACCATGTCCTTGCGGCGGTCCTCGGTCAGCGCCGGCACCGGCACGCGAACCAGCTTGCCGTCGTTCATCGGATTCAGGCCGAGATCAGCCGAGCGGATCGCTTTCTCGATGGCCCCGATTTGGCTCACGTCCCAGGGCTGCACCGTGATCAGCTGCGGCTCAGGGGCGCTCACGTTGGCTAACTGGTTCAGCGGCATCTGCGAGCCGTAGGCCTCCACCGTGACGCTGTCGAGCATGTGTACGGAAGCGCGGCCCGTCCGCGTCGCCGCCATCTCCTTGCGGAAATCTTCGACCGCTTTCTCCATTCTGGTTCTCAGCTGCCCGAAGCTGTCTTTCAGGGCCGGAATCGCCGCCATCGTCACTTGTGCCATCACGATCGCCTCAAATAGGAATTCACAAAAGGGTGATTATAAACCCTTAGAACGAAGCCGATATCGTTCGTGGGAACGCCTTCAAAACTGCCGTATGGCATCGCCGGAAGCCGTCAGATTGGTGTCGGTCTCCAGCAGCAGCACCTGCGTCGGACTCACGATATATGCAACGTAACTTTGCGTGCCTATAGCTTGCGTCGTGATCGTCAGAGTGGTCCGTCCGGGGGCCACGCTTCCCACACTGTAGGTGCCTTGCAGCGTCTGCCCCTGGACAACGGTTGTCGGACCGTTGATATCCAGCGTGCCCGCCAGGTTGCCATTGCCATCGGCGGAGATCTGCCCGCTGATGCTGTTGCTGTTGCCCGGACTGATCACGCCTCCGACGATGTAGTAGCCGAACTGCTTGGTCGCGTAGCTGCCGGCCCATGCGGCATTGGTGGTCACGCCCGAGCTTTGCCCGTAGACGCTACCGCCGCCGACCACGTTCGATCGCAGATCAACGTAATAGCCCGAGCTTGGCGAACTGAGATAAATGCTGAAGGGCAGGCTCGCCCCGCTCACGGTGAACGAGCCGTTGACGTACCCATTCGCACCAAGGCTGTAGGCGCCACTCAGCGCTGAGCTGGCCACAATCCCGGTGTTATTTACGTCGTAGTAGCCGCTCGAAACGCTTCCGTTTGAGGCATTGAACTGGATGAGACTATAGGCTACGCCCAGCGTTGAGTTGCCGGCATTGTTGACGACGTAGCTGCCTGTGAAATCGGTATTCGCAAAGGAGGGTTGCGTCTGCAGGTCTGCAGCTCCCAGGAATAGGGTGCCCGCGGTGAGGCCCATGAAGCGGAAACGATTCGCAGAGACGACGTAGTAGACGAAGCCGGAACTTAATCCGCTGCCGCTCGAGAAGCTGCCCGTTCCGCGTCCCAGCCCGTCGATGCCGCCGAAGTTGCCGCTCAACGCTTGCGACTGCGAGATGGTGCCGCCGCAATTCAGGTCCTGCAATCCTCCCACATTACCGCTGCTCAAGCTGAAGAGTCCGGCCGAACTGAGTGGCCCGCAGCCGCCGTTGGAGCCCGAGAAACCGTAGGCGTAGCTGCCCGAGGGCGCGCCCACGCCCGCCGTCTGCTGCTCCAGGTTGCCGATCGCGTTGGTTACCTGATTGTCGATCTCATTCAGCCCGGCGTTGCTGAGCGCACGCATCGCGATAGCGTACTGAAAACTACCGATCGAACTGTTCAGGCTCATCACGCCGCGCCCGTCCGCTCCCACACTGTAGGTCCCGGTCACTGAGCTTGCCTGGAAGTAGCCCGAATTCGCGTCGTTCAAGTCCTCTTCGCCGCCGGTAATATTTCCGTTGCCGTCAGCCGTGACCGTCCCCACGGCATAAAACGCGAAGCCGCTGGCATCGATGCCGGTCAGGCTAAAGATGTAGTTGCCTTTCAGCGAAGAATTGTTGAACACCACGCTGGTGACGGTCACGATACCATTCCCGGAGATTGCGGAATTGACCTGCAGAGTCGCCGTAACCGTCACACTCGACGGCGAGGGAATCACATCGGGCGCGGTGTAGAGTCCCGTGCCGCTGATCGTTCCCACCGTCGAATTGCCGCCGGCCATGCCGTTTACCGTCCAGTTCACCGCCATGTCAGCCGAGTTTGTCACCGTGGCGGAGAACTGTTGTGTCGATCCCTCCTGCACGTTTGCCGTCGCCGGCGTCACAGTTACCGCCGGCGTATTGCTCGAGCTGCCACCGCAACGTGTCAGGGAAATTACCGCAACTACCGCAGTCAGAGCCAGCATCGCTTTTTTCATCGCAGGACCTCACAGGTTTCGGTGACTAGCAAATTCACGTCAGAAATCAACCCAAACAGTTGCAGAGTGTCGCGTTTTTCGCCGACGCATCGGTGACGTCACACAACGGCTTCTTGTGGGGGAGCGCTACAGTATCGGCGCAGCGGAGTCTACCACATTTCAGAGCTAACCAAAGCCATCTTTGGTGCCACTTTATAAAGTTGAGTGATTTGCACTCAGATTCTGCCGAGCGACCGCATCCGCCTGATATAATTCAAAGTGTTAATGCGCAAGAAACGTCTGATTCGCTCTACTACCGTTCTTTGTGTTCGCCGGGATGGCAAAGTCGTAATGGCCGGAGACGGCCAAGTCACGCTGGGCGAGGGCGTCATCAAGCACTCGGCCCGCAAGATTCGCCGGCTCTATCAGGATAAGATTCTTGCCGGCTTCGCCGGATCCACCGCCGACGCCTTTTCGCTGTTCGCTCGCTTCGAATCGAAGCTGGAGCAGTATCACGGCAACCTGGGCCGCGCCGCCGTCGAGCTCGCCAAAGACTGGCGTACCGACAAGATGCTGCGCTCGCTCGAAGCCCTCCTGCTTGTCGCCGATCAGAGTCAGACATTTCTCATCAGCGGGCAGGGGGATGTGATTGAGCCGGATTCGGGCATTGCGGCTATCGGAAGCGGTGGCCCTTATGCGACCGCTGCGGCGCAGGCACTTTTTGAACATACTGAGCTTCCGGCGCGTACCATTGCCGAAGAGGCAATGAAAATCGCCGGCAAGATCTGCATTTATACGAACGATAAAGTGACGATCGAGGAGTTGTAAGAACTGTTGTCAGTTGCCGGTTGTCAGTTGTCAGTAGGGGAATACGGCAGATAACGGGAACTGAGGACTGACAACTGACTACTAGTCTGGAGCCCGAAGGGCGAACGTTGCGTTAGCCGTGGGCGTGAGCCCGCGGTCAGATGCTCAGGATGACAATCACGGACTATCGACGCCCTAACCGACAATCGATAACCGGCTCAATAACTGAGAACCGACAACTGAGAGCTGACAACTGGAATTATGGCCATCTATCTTCCCGCAACCACCGATGAAGAGAACGTCGCCCTCGACGAACTCACCCCGCGCGAGATCGTGCGCGAACTCGACAAGTATGTCGTAGGCCAGGACCAGGCCAAGCGCGCCGTCGCTATCGCGCTACGCAATCGCATGCGCCGTCAGAAGCTGGCGCCCGAGCTGGCCGAAGAGGTCATTCCCAAGAACATCATCATGATGGGGCCGACCGGCGTCGGCAAAACCGAGATTGCGCGCCGCCTGGCGAAGCTAGCCAACTCGCCCTTCCTGAAGGTCGAGGCGTCGAAGTTCACCGAGGTCGGCTACGTCGGCCGCGATGTTGAGTCGATGATTCGCGATCTGGTGGAGATCGCCATCGACATGGTGCGCGGCGAGAAGCTGGAGGACGTCGCCGATAAAGCCGAGATGAACGCCGAGGAGCGCGTGCTCGACTTGCTGCTGCCGTCGATGCCCGCGCCCGTCGCCCCCAAGCCGAGCGATCAGCAGATCGGCTTCAACATCAATAGCGAGCCTATCCTTGCCGGTGAGCCGGGTTCGCGCACGCGCGAGAAACTTCGCCAGCAGCTGCGCGAAGGCAAGCTCGACGAGCGCATCGTCGAACTCGATGTGCGCGAGCGTTCGACCCCTGCATTCGAGATCATCACCAATCAAGGCGTCGAAGAGATGGACGTCAACATCAAGGACATGCTGCCCAACATCTTCGGCCAACGTACCAAGAAGCGGAAGATGAAGGTCAGCGAGGCCTTCGAATATCTTATTCAGGAAGAAGAGCAGCGCCTGGTCGATATGGACCAGGTCACGCGCATTGCCGTCGAGCGCGTCGAGCAGGCGGGCATCATCTTTCTCGATGAGATCGACAAGATCGCCGGCCGCGAAGGCGGCCACGGCCCCGACGTCTCACGCGAGGGCGTGCAGCGCGACATCCTGCCGATCGTCGAAGGCACCACCTGCAACACGCGTTACGGCATGGTTCGCACCGATCACATCCTGTTCATCGCCGCGGGAGCCTTTCACGTCTCCAAGCCGAGCGACCTGATCCCCGAACTGCAAGGCCGCTTCCCGATTCGCGTCGAGCTGCAATCGCTAACCGTCGAAGACTTCATAAAGATTCTGACCGAACCGAAGTCGTCGCTCACCAAGCAATACATCGCGCTGCTCGACACCGAAGGGCTGAAGCTCGAGTTCACCCCCGAAGCGCTGCAGGAAGTGGCGAACTTCGCCTTTCGCGTCAATGAAGGCACGGAGAACATCGGCGCGCGCCGCCTGCACACGATCATGGAGAAGGTGCTCGACATCATCAGCTTCGAAGCACCCGACATGACGGAGAAGCACGTAGTCATCGACGCCGAGTATGTGAGGAAGACCCTGACCGATATTGTGAAGGACCAGGACCTGTCGCGGTACATCTTGTAATAGGCCTGAACGGCGCGCCTTGGGGCGCGCCAAACCCTGCTGAAGCTCGCTGCCATTTTTGCCGATCAGCACCAGTGAGTCTCTCCGCCCACAAAAGGGAGAGGCTCTGAGGAGGCTGGTCTACCATGCCTGCCGTCTGGGATCCTGCCGCCGCGCTCGAGCGAGTCGCCGGCGATAAAGCGTTGCTTGTCGAGCTGATCGCGATCTTCTTTGAAGACTATCCCAGGTACCACGCGGCCCTGCAGCAATCGCTGGAGCAAGGAGATTTGGCTGCTCTGCAGAAGGCGGCGCACACGCTGAAGGGAAGCCTGAGCTATCTCGGTGCGAAGGAGGGTGCGAGCCTGGCGTTGAAGATCGAACAGGCCGCGCTTGAAAGCAATGCGGCATCGGCGCGTGAGCTGATCCCGCAATTCACGGCCTACATCGATTCGATCAAGCCACTGATGATGTCGCTATCCGAAGAGCCCGACGATGCTGGCAACCATTGAGCCGTCCTCCGCGCCGGTTGCCGACGCGGCGCAGACCACGTCGCTGCATCCGGTGCTGGTCGCCGAAGATGATCCGCTGTACCGCCGCGTCTTGCAGCACCTGCTTACCGCCAAAGGCTACGACGTGGCGGTGGTGACTGATGGCGAACAGGCATTGCAAAACGTCGCCGTGGCCGGTACCTCGCGCCTGCTCATTCTGGACTGGATGATGCCCGGCCTGCTGGGCCCGGAAGTCTGCCGCAACCTCCGCGAGCGTTCTTCGGAGCACTATCAATACATATTGCTGCTGACCGCCCGTAACACCACCGAGGACATTGTTGCCGGACTCGAAGCCGGCGCCGACGATTATTTGGTCAAGCCTTTCAACGCTCACGAACTACTCGCCCGGGTTCGCGTCGGGGAGCGCATGCTGCGGTTACAGGACCACCTGCTGGCGGTGAAGGAGACGTTGCGCTTCCAGGCCACGCACGACCCATTGACCGGCTTGTGGAACCGCGGTGCGCTCTTTGAACTCTTGCATGCCGAGGTGGAGCGCGCCGCACGCAAGGGCAGCTCGCTTTCCCTGTTCCTCGTCGATATCGACCACTTCAAGCGAGTCAACGATGAATACGGTCATCCCGCCGGTGATGCTGTACTGCACGAGGTTGCAGCCCGGCTCAGCGTCGCGGTTCGCCCCTACGATGTGATTGGCCGCTACGGAGGTGAGGAGTTCGTTATCGCCGCCGCCGAACTCGATTCTGAGGCTGCCTGTGGCTTTGCCGAACGGCTCCGCGCCGGCATCTCCTTCTTGCCGATAAGCACTGCCGATGCAGTGATTGAGGTTACCGTCAGCATCGGAGTGACAACGGCACAGGCTTCACCAATCTGGTCGTTACATCAGTTGATCCAAAGCGCCGACGCCGCGCTCTACCGTGCAAAAAAGAATGGTAGAAACCGGGTGGAGGCGACCAGTGCCCAGTAGTCAGTACTTCGCTGATCACTGGCCAATGATCATTGGTACCCGGAGTTGCATCCGATGGCTGAAACCCCATCTCTGACCACTGGCTACTGACCGTCTGCTCCTATAATGAGCCCAGGAGCGCCCGTGGAACCCAGAAATATCCTTCTCCTGCACGGCAAAGGCGGAAGCCCCGACGGCAGCGTCAAGCAGCTGGAAGAAGAGCTACGCCGTCACTATTCGGCCGGCATTTCCAGCGACATCTTTCAGCGTCCAAAATTGTTGCACTCGAATCCAGAAGTTAAAGCCGAGCAGTCACTGGCCGACCTCGCCGCGCGCAACCTGCCACGGGGCGCAGTCGTGATCGGCGTCAGCTTTGGTGGACTTCTGGCCGGCAAGCTCCAAGAGCAAGGCCGTGAGGACCTGGATGTGATCGCGATCAGCGCGCCAACCTGGGCAGACGCCGTGATGGTCGAGAAGCGAATGCCGAATCGCCTCGCCTTGTACTCCTCGAACGATGAAGTGCTTGCCGGCAGAACGAAAGACTGGCCACAGCTGGCGCAAGCATTCGATCTTCCCTGGCTGACCCACGACACCGATCGACATAAGCGGGAACTGGCGCGGCTCGTGTTTGCATATCTGAAGGGCGAAAGCATTCCCATGACGATTCGGGAGATTGAGAACGCGATAGGGTAGTGTGCCGCCCCGGAAGAGGCTCGTGAACAGCGCTGTCCCCGTCTGGGTATTCGCAGGGCAAGTCACATTGAGAGTTTTTTCAATTCTAAGGCGAGGTCTTCTGGAAACACAGGCTCAGTGGCAGACTCAATCTCAGCCATGGTCCACCAGCGCATTTCGAGGATCCCTTCCTCCCTGTGAACCTTCTCTACGTCAGATGAGATGGTTGGCAACTCGCCTTCGATTAGAAAAAACCATTCGTGTTGACGGACAGGATGATCCCTGTAAACGAACTCGGTCTCGCGCTCCCAGACACGTTTAAGGGCGAAGCGGGTCAACCCCAGTTCTTCGCGGGCTTCGCGCCAAGCTGCTTCTTCAAATGTCTCGTCGCTTTCCAGACCACCGCCTGGCGGTGCCCAGAATGGTCTGCCCTTTATCCCGGCATGTCGAAACAGCAACACTCGCCGTTCGCCATCAAGGAGAATAATCCGGGAAGCGCAACGCAAGTTCGGTTCCCTCATGCTGACAACTTGCAGGCCATCAGAATTGCATGTATGAGATCGGCTTATTGCTAGCCGCTCGCTGCTAGCTGCTTGTTGCTCGCTACTTCTTCTCCACTTCCAACTCGAGCCCTTCCACCTTGCGCACCACCACGTGATCTCCCATGCCGACGCGCGCGGGCGCGTGTGCGTTCCACAGCTCGCCCAGCACGAAGACTTTTCCTTCCGGATCGATATCGGTCCGCGCTTCGCCGATCGCGCCGATCAGTCCCTGCTCGCCGGTCACGACCTTATTGCGCCGCGCGCGCAGCGCAATGCCCATCAGGAAGACGGTGATCACTCCCAGCGGGATGCTCACACCCGCCGCGGTCCACAAGTTCACGCGCATCTGCGGGATCGGGCCATCCACCAGCAGCAATCCGCCGAGCGTCAGCAGCGCAATTCCGCCTAAGCCAAGCACGCCGTGTGTCGCAAACTTCGCCTCCAGCACAAACATGATGAACGCCGCGATGATCAGCGTAAACGCCGCATAGCGCGTGGGCAGCAGGTTCAGCGCGAATAGCGCCAGCAGGATGAAGATTACGCCAACGACTCCGGGCACGATGGCGCCCGGATGGTTGAACTCGGTATAGAGCGCGAGCGCCCCGATCGCCAGCACGATGAACGCGATATTGGGGTCCACCAGAAAGTCGAGGATACGCTGCCGCAGCGTCATCGGCATTTCGTCGATATGCGCGCCGACGAGATCGAGCTTCACCTCTTTGCCGTCGAAGCGCTTGATCATACGGCCCTGGAGCTGGCTGAACAGATCGTTCTGGTCCTTGGCGATGATGTCGATCAAGTGATTCTTCAGCGCCTCCTGGTCGGTCCATGACTTCGATTCGCGAACGGCACTCTCGGCGAGTTGCACGTTGCGGCCGCGCGGGCCCACGAACGACCGCATAAATGCCGCTGAATCGTTCTCGACTTTCGTCTTCATGACGTCGTCCATCTTTTCGCCGCCGAGCTCGACCGGATGGGCCGCGCCGGTGTTGGTCCCCGATGCCATGGCTGCCACGTCAGCGGATTCGAGAATGAAAAACCCCGCCGAAGCCGCTCGTGCGCCTGCCGGAGCGACATACACTATGACCGGCACGGGCGAGACGAGAATCTTATGAATGATGTCGCGGGTGGAATCGACCAGGCCGCCGGGCGTGTCGATCTCGATCAGCACCGCGTCGGCATTGATCTGCCGCGCGTGCTCGATAGTGCGATCGACGTACTCTGCGCTGATCGGCTGGATGGTGTCGTCGAGCCGGATCTTGACGACGGTGGATGCAAACGCGCTGCTCGCCACCAGGATCGTCGCCACGAATAAGAGATAGCTTGTGATCCTGAGCCAGCACCCGACCTTGCCGCGAGTTGAAGACCACCTGGAGCAGCTCATGCTTCCACCGCTTCTATTTTGCGCCCGTTTGTCGCGCAGCGATATCTTGTTTTAGCGTCAGGGCGGAAGAATTCCCCGGATCCAGCGCCAGCGCGCGGTCCACGTCGCTGGTGGCTGATTGCAGCTGGCTCTGCTTCAAGTCCAGCCGCGCCAGCACCAGCAGCGCCTCCACATTCGGTTTCAGCCGCAGCGAAGTCTGCGCCTCGGTCCGGGCATCCTTGGCATCGCCCTTCTTCTCCAGCAGCATCGCCAGTTGCGCATGCGCGGCAGCGTTGCTGGGATCAGTCGAGATCGCCTCCCGAAATTCGCTCTCCGCCTGCCCGGTCATATTTTGCGCCTCCAACTCCTTGCCACGCTGCACGTGAAACGCGGCATGATCGCGGGCACTCATGTTCGTCAGGCGCGCCTCGTCGAAGTTGTGGATCTCGAGCTGAAGCTGCCGGTACGAAGCCTCATCGTAATTGCGCTTAATTCGCTCCAGCGGCAGCCGCGCCTGCGTCGTAGGCAATAGAGAATTTGCTGCCGGCGCCGCCGTCATCACCGGCGGGGGAACGCCGCGCGTGATCATGTCGAGCAGGTTTTTCGCTTCGCCGTCGGTGGGCCGCTCCTGCAGTTCGTCGCGAAGCTGGCGGCTTGCGCCCGCGCTGTCGCCGTTCTTGAACAGCGCAACCGCCAGGTTGAAGCGGTAGTCAGCGTCATACGGATCGGCCTTCACCGCTTTCGAGAAATAATCCACGGCGGAGGTGCGGTGTCCGCGCCGTGCCTCGACCACGCCGAGATTGTTATAGACCTCGGTCAGCGGCAGACGCGACAGCACAAAGCTGAAGGCCGCGAACGACTTGTCATAGCTGCCGCGATAGAACTCCGAGATGCCGAGCAGGAAGTTGGCTTCGCCGGCAACGGGATCGGTCTTCGGTATGCGCGCAAACCACGTCGACGCCGATTCATACTCGTGATTATCGAAGTAGGTCTTTCCCAGCTCCAGCATCGCCAGGGTGTAGTTGGGGTCGAGTCTTACCGCCTCGTGAAAATGATGGATCCTCTGTTGCTCGTCGCCCGCCAGGATGCCGCGAATGTAGTTCTCAAAAGCGTCCAGCCGTATCGCAGGTGAGGCCTGCAGGAACTGCTCGCGGGTGATCGCCGGATGGGACGGCAGCTGCTGCAGCAACTGCCATGCCAGCGTCGTCTGCAACTCGATCAGGTTCGTCAGCGGTCCGCTGCTCTCCACCGGCGGGAACAGGTGCAGCTTCTTCATGTCGAGCAGCTGCGCCTTCGCGGTGAAGGTCTGGCCGTCGAAGTTGTAGCTGCCCAAGACAACATAGTCGGCGCCCATCTGCTCGGCCACGCGATAGATGGTGGCGCGCGAGGGCAATAGGGTCGTCGGAATGCCCGAGCGATCGAACGCGAAGTCGCGGTCGTCGCGGCTCATCACGTAAAGCTGGGCCAATGCCAGCCGTTGCGAGAGCACCTCGGGAAATGCCTCGCTGATCCACTCGATACCGGGCGCGCTCGACCGGTTCTCGAACGGCATCACCATGATAGTTTGCGTGTTGGAAGCGGTCTGCGCGAGCGCAGGCTGGCACAACAGTGCCAGAGTCATAAAAACGAGACAAAGAGGGAGTGGGATGCGGAAATATCGCAAAGCTCCTCGATTATAGCTGTGCCGTCGCAACCGTTCGTAATCCGGGTTAGGGCGTCGCTTGGTGGCGCGGATGACGCCAAACGACGCCTTCCCACCTTGGAACTTCTCCCATCATTAACGAACCTTTCGCTGGAACGACGAATCTAAGTCTCTGTAACCGGGTTTTCGCCTCTGGAAAGGATGCTGGTCAGCCCGAGCTGAGCGTTCTGTAGTCAGGAACTGCTGCCATCCGGGGAGGTGGCATATGAAGCTGTTGGACATGGTCTTCGGTTGCTCACACAAGCGTTGCAGCTTCCCGATCACAGTGCGGGGGAAGCAGCGCCGCAGTGGCGCCGCGTCGGTCACCGGGACGTATGTTGTATGTCTCGATTGCGGTCATGAGTTTCCCTATGACTGGAATGCTATGAAGCTGGTCGATTCGCGAGGCGCGAGCAACAACACCGCACCGGCCTGCACTGGTCCAAAGGCCGCTTAGAGCAGTCTGCGGAAGGATTCCAACAGACCGCGAACCTGCGTTTGCAGCCGCTCCGGGAAGTGCCTGTTTTAGTGGAGTTTCTTCGTTTCCCATCTCTGCACCATTCCATTTCTGCATCACCAGTCACCCCGCGACGTGATCCATCGCACTGTGTTCTCGCCCATCCCGTGAAAACCTAGCCTCAGATGGGAGCCGCAACCGCGCCTCAGCTCTCGCGTGACGGTTCCGCAGCGTGCTGGACCCTGCCCAGAAAGGAGTGCCACGCACATGGCAACTGCGCAGATTTCTCTCGACAGCGCCGAGCAGGCGTTCCTCGACCAAACCATCGCCAAACTCAGCGGACGGCCCGGCGAACTGCTGGGCATTCTCGAAGCGGCACAGGAGCGGAACCCGCACAAATACCTTCCGCTCGAGACGCTGCAATACATCGCTACGCGGCTGGATATTCCCCTCGCGCGCGTCTACAGCGTCGCCTCGTTCTACGCGCTGTTCAATCTGGATCCGCAGGGCGACAACACCATCTGCATCTGCCGTGGCACGGCCTGTCACACCCGCAACTCGCGCGCGCTGCTGGAGAGCCTGCGCCTCGAGCTCGGCCTGGGTTTGCAGGAGAGCGAGGAGCCCGGCGACGCCGATAAGCTCACGCTGACGACCGGCGACAAGAAATTCACCGTACGTACGGTCGCCTGCTTCGGCCAGTGCGCGCTGGCGCCAGTGGTGGAAATTAACCATCGCATTTGCGGTCACGTGAACGAGCGCACTTTGCAGCGCGAGGTGCGAGCGCTGGAACGGGAGAACGACTGATGCCGCGCATTGAAGACATTGGCGCGTTCAATGCCGTTCGCGAAAGTGGTCTGGCCAAGCTGGTGCCGTCGATCCCGCGTATCGGCATCGGCATGGGCACCTGCGGCCGCGGCAACGGCGCCGAGGGACTTTACCACGCCTTCGCCGAGGCCATCGATTTCGGCGGCACCAGTTTTTATCTCACCGGCGTCGGCTGTTTCGGTCCCTGCTGCCAGGAGCCGCTGGTTAACATCCGCATTCCCGGACAGCCGCTGCTCATTCTGCATAGCGTGCAGGCCAACGACGCCGCGCGTATCGTGCACGACATCGCGGCCGGCACGATTCGGCCTGAGCAGGTGTACTGCAAGATTGAAGAGTGGGACCACATCACCGGCTCCATTCGCTACGGCCATGCCTATCCCGAGGTGCCGCCGTGGAACGAAGTGCCGTTCTTCAAGGGCCAAAAGAAGATTGTTCTGCGCAATTGCGGGCTCATCAATCCCGAAGACATCGAGGAGTACATCGCGGTCGGCGGCTACCAGGCGCTGTACAAGACGCTGATCGACGAGAAGCCGGAAATCGTCATCGAGCAGATCAAGGCCTCGAAGCTGCGCGGGCGCGGCGGCGCCGGCTTCCTTACGGGTAATAAATGGGAGTTCCTGCGCAAAGCCGTCTCCGATCGGAAGTTCATCATCTGCAATGCCGACGAAGGCGATCCCGGCGCGTACATGAACCGCAATGAGATCGAGAGCGACCCACACGCGCTGCTCGAAGGCATGATCATCGGCGGCTACGTCATGGGCGCGACCCAGGGAATCATCTACGTGCGCGCCGAGTATCCGTTGGCCGTGCACCGCCTGAATCGCGCCCTGGAACAGGCGCGCGAATACGGACTGCTCGGCACCAACATCCTCGGCCGCGGCTTCAACTTCGATATCGGCCTGGTCGAAGGCGCCGGAGCTTTCGTCTGCGGCGAAGAGACCGCGCTCATCGCATCGCTCGAAGGCGAAGCCGGGCGGCCCCGTCCGCGGCCTCCATTCCCCGCGCAGAAAGGCCTGTGGGGCCACCCCAGCAACATCAACAATGTCGAGACCTGGTACAACGTCGCGCCCATCGTTACCAAGGGCCCGGCCTGGTTCACCGAGACCGGCAGCGCCAAGAGTGCGGGCACCAAAGTTTTCTCGCTCGTCGGCAAAGTGCAGAACAGCGGCCTGGTCGAGATGCCCATGGGCACGCCCATCAAGACTTTTATCTACGACATCGGCGGCGGCGGCGTCGAAGGCCGCACCATCAAGTCCGTACAGACCGGCGGGCCCTCCGGCGGCTGCATTCCCAGCGAGATGTTCGACACGCCAGTCGATTACGAAAGCCTGGCGCAGCTCGGTTCCATCATGGGCTCCGGCGGCATGGTGGTCATGGATGAAGACAACTGCATGGTCGATGTGGCCCGCTACTTCGTCGAGTTCACCAACTCCGAGTCGTGCGGCAAATGCATCCCCTGCCGCGTCGGGCTGAACAAGTGCCTGCGCATTTTGAATCGCATCACCGACGGCGCGGGACGCATGGACCACCTGGAGCGGCTGGACGAGCTGAGCCGTTACATCCGCGACTGTTCGCTTTGCGGGTTAGGCCAGACCGCGCCCAATCCGGTGCTGACCACGATGCGGCACTTTCGCCAGGAATTCGAAGACCACATCGTCTCCCACCGCTGCGTCGCCGGCATCTGCACCGAGCTGGCGCTGTCGCCCTGCGAAAACAGTTGCCCGTTGCACATGAATATCCCGCGCTTCCTCCAGCTCTATAAGGAAGGACAGATCGAGGAGGCGTTCGAGTCGGTGATCATGGATAACCCGCTGCCGTGCTCGACCGGGAGGGTCTGCCAGCACCCGTGCGATGAGCGCTGCCGTCGCGCTGCCGTCGACGAAGCTGTGAACATGCGCGAGGTGCATCGCTTCATCGCCGATTACATGCTGTTGAGCGACCGCTTCGAAGAGGCCGTGAAGCGCGTTCTGCTGCACAAGCTGGAAGCTACAGGCCGCAAAGTTGCCGTTGCCGGCGCTGGTCCTGCGGGCCTCACTGCAGCGTTCTATCTTGCGCTGCTCGGCCACGATGTGACCGTCTTCGACGCGATGCCCGAAGCCGGCGGCATGCTGCGCTTCGCTCTGCCCGAATATCGTCTGCCAAAACCGGTGCTTCGCCGCGAGATCGAAGTGCTGGAGCGGCTGGGTGTCCAGTTTGTTTTCAACACGCGCGTGGGCTTCGACATCCCGCTCAACGAACTCGACGAGCGCTTCGACGCTGTTTGCCTGGCCATCGGCACCTGGAAGGAGTCGTGGGTTTACCTGCCGGGCACGGAGCTGAAGGGCGTGTTTCCGGCGCTGCCATTCCTGGAGTCGGTCGCGAAAGGCGAATTCGTACCGCTCGGCCACAAAGTCGTGGTCATCGGCGGCGGCAATGCTGCGATCGATTCGGCGCGCACCGCGCTGCGCCTGGGTTCGGACGTAACTGTTGTCTATCGCCGCGAGCGCAAAGACATGCCGGCGATCGAAGAGGAGACAGCAGCGGCGGAAGACGAAGGCGCGAAGATCGTCTTCCTCTCAGCGCCGCACCGCATCATCGGCGACGCCAAGGGTAACGTCCGCGCGCTCGAAGTCGTCAAGACGCGCCTCGGTGAGTACGACCGCTCCGGCCGTCGCAAGCCGGTCCTCACCGACGAGGTGCAGCGCTTCGAGTGTGACTCGGTCATCCTCGCCGTCGGCGAGACCGTGGATCTCGACTTCGCCCGCGCCTCCGGGCTGGAAATCAAGGAAGGCGGCACGATCGAGGTCAATCACTTCACTTTGGAAACCAGCCGTCCACGCTTCTTTGCGGGCGGCGATCTGGTGACCGGCGCCTCGAATGTCTCCAACGCGATGGCCTATGGCAAACAGGCTGCGCAATCGATCGACGAACAGCTGATGGATCGCCGCCGCTGGGAGCAGCTCTTCCGGCCGATGCAGTATGAGCAACAGCCGCCCAAGCACACCAGCGAGAGCCGCCGGCATCATTCGCGTGATCTGCCGGCGCGGGAACGCGTGGCTTCATTCGAGGAAGTGATTGTCGGACTCGGCGCCGAAGAAGCCCACGACGAGTGCTGCCGCTGCCTGCGCTGCGACGTGAGCGTGCCGGTAGCGCGGTAGAAGGAGTTTACCTTGCCAGCCAAAAAAATCTCGTTGCGCATCGATGGCGAGCTGGTCAACGCGCTCGAAGGTCAGACCATCCTCGAGGCCGCGCGCGCCAGCGGGAAGAACGCGATCCCCACGCTCTGCTTCCTCGAAGGCCTGACGCCGGTTGGCGCCTGCCGCTTGTGCATGGTGGAAGTCGCCGGCATCGACCGCCTCTTTCCCGCCTGCACCACGCCTGCCCAGGACGGCATGTCGGTGGTCACCAATTCGGCGCGCCTCGCGCGCTATCGCCGCATGACCATCGAGCTGCTGCTGGTCGAGCGCAATCACGTCTGCGCCGTCTGCGTCGCCAACGGCCACTGCGAGCTGCAGGACATGGCGTACACCATGGGCATCACCAGCGTGCGCTTTGCTTACAACTTCCCGCGCCTCTCCGTCGACGCTTCGCATCCGCGCTTCGTGCTCGACCACAATCGCTGCATCCTGTGCACGCGTTGCGTCCGCACCTGCGCCGAAGTTGAGGGCGCGCACGTCTGGGACGTCTCCGGGCGCGGCATTCACGCGCGCATCGTGCCCGACCTCAACCAGAAATGGGGCGAGGCGCGCACCTGCACCAACTGCGGCAAGTGCGTGCTGGCGTGCCCCACCGGCGCGCTCGCCGAAAAAGGCAAAGCGGTCGAGGAGATGACGCGCTCCCTCGTGCCCATCACCGCGCTCGCCCGCCATAGAAAGGGGGCCCGGCCATGAAGAAGCTGAAGCTCGCGACTGTCTGGCTTGACGGCTGCTCCGGCTGCCACATGTCGTTGCTCGATCTTGATGGCGCGCTGATTCCCATCGTGCGTAAGGTCGACATCGTCTACGGGCCGCTGGTGGACGCGCAGGAATTTCCCGAAGACGTTGACGTCACACTGGTGGAAGGCGCTATCTCGACGCCGGAAGATGTGGAGCGGCTGCAGCAGATCCGCGCTCGCAGCAAAATGCTCGTCTCGCTGGGCGACTGCGCCGTCACCGGCAACGTGGCCGCCATGCGCAACGTTTTTCCGGTGAACAAGCTGATGCAGCGCGTCTACGTTGAGGGCGCCGACGCCGATCCCTGCATTCCGCACGACGGGCTGCCGCAACTGGCGAAGCTGGCGCGTCCGGCGCAGGATTTCGTGAAGGTTGATGTTTGCCTGCCCGGTTGTCCCCCGCAGAACAAGGTGATTGCCGGTTTGCTGAACAGCCTCGTCGAGGGCCGCAAGCCCGAGGCTGGGCAGAAAATCAAGTTCGGGTAGAGAGAAATGCTCACCACAGAGACACAGAGGCACAGAGAAGAAGAAGGAAAGAAAAAGAGGAAAGAAGAAATGACAGAAAACAAAATCCAGATTACCTCTGTGTCTTTGTGCCTCTGTGGTTGAAAAAGGTATTCCGATGAAGCGCATCACCATTGACCCGGTAAGCCGTATCGAAGGCCACGCCAAGATCACCATTCAGCTCGACGACGCGGGCGAGGTCGCCGACACCAAGTTTCAGGTCACGCAAGTGCGCGGCTTCGAGAAGTTCACCGAGGGGCGTCCGTTTTACGAGATGCCGGGCATTACCTCGCGCATCTGCGGCATCTGCCCCATCAGCCACCAGCTCGCATCCGCCAAGGCCTGTGACGCCATCATGGCCGTGCGCATTCCACGCACCGCGCAGCTGCTGCGCGAAATCATCCATTGCGCGCAGGTCGTGCAGTCGCACGCGCTCAGCTTCTTCTATCTCTCCGCGCCCGACCTGCTGCTCGGTATGGACGCCGATCCCGCCATCCGCAATGTCGCCGGCGTGATCGAAGCTAATCCTGAGCTGGCGCGCGCCGGCATCGAGCTGCGCAAGTTCGGCCTATTGATCATCGAAGGCCTCGCCGGCGAACGCGTGCATCCCGCGTGGATCGTCCCCGGCGGCGTGCAATCACCCATGACGGTGCAGGCCCGCGACCGTTTCCTCGCCGCCATTCCCGCGGCCATGGCCACCACCGAGAAGACGCTCGGCGTCCTCAAAGGCATACTCGACCGCTTCACGGAAGAAATCGCCAACTTCGGCTCCGCTCCCACCATGTACGCCGGACTGGTTGATCGCAACGGCAACATCCAGCTCTATGATGGGAGGTTGCGCTTCCGCTGGCCCGATGGCGGCATCGTTCACGACGACATCGCGCCCGAGGACTATCATCGCTTCATCGGCGAAGCCACTGTCGCCGATTCTTATCTGAAAGCGCCCTACTATCGTCCACAAGGCTGGCCGGAAGGCATCTATCGCGTGGGTCCGCTGGCTCGTATCAACGTGGCGCAGGCGATGGGCACGCCGCGCGCCGATGCCGAGCTCAGCGAATTTCGCCAGCGCTTCGGTCGCGTCCCGCACAGCGCCTTCCTCTATCACTACGCGCGCCTCATCGAAGTGACCTACGCGCTCGAAGCCATGCAAGTTTTATTGCAGGAACCCGACGTCCTCGACCCCCATGTGCGCGCCAATGCCGGCGTGAATGCGATGGAAGGTATCGGCATGATCGAAGCGCCGCGTGGCACCCTCATCCATCACTACAAGGTCGATGAGAACGGCGCCATCAAGTGGGCGAACCTGATCGTCGCCACGGGCCACAACCATCGCGCTATCAGCAACGGTGTTCGTCAGGTCGCCGAACACTTCATCCACGGCGACAAGCTGGAAGAGGGCATGCTGAATCGTGTCTCCGCGCTGCTCCGCGCCTACGATCCCTGCCTGAGCTGTTCGACCCACGCCATCGGTGTGCCGGCGCTAGACATTGCGCTGGTCAGTCCCAGCGGCGAGCTGCTCGATCGCATCAGCAATTGAACCTTCGCCCACGTCCTGGCGATAGATAAGCCGCGTCGCAGCCCACGACGTTCCTGAACACTTGAATCGTGTTTTTGACGGGTTTTACATCAGGCCACCCTTCGACTCTCGAGAAAGTGATCGATGAACTCCAAGGCCGTCAGGACGCCCGATTCCTCGCGTGATTTCGGCGAATAGGCGGCCAAAGCTCTTTCTCGCAACCGTACCCGACGCATTGCGTGCCAGCCGCCTGGGGGTAATCTGCGGTGAGCCGACACGCAACGTCGAGGGAGGAGGGTAGCTCGGAGACCGAAGCCGTCTCGATCCGAAGCTGGACAGATGATCGCATCAGAAATATCGCTTGTCGTTGCCTCCCGGCACGGTTGAGATTGCGCGGGAGCAAGCAGGCTTCGCTAAAGATCTTGCAGCAACAGCCTTTCGGGCGACGGCAACAGGACTTTGCCTCGGGTTTTGGTTACCAGTCCACTGCGCTGCCACTCGCTCATCATGCGGCTTACGGTGAAATGGGTGAGACCTGCAGCTGAAGCCAAGTCCTCATTGCGGAGAGTAAGCTCGATACCTTCCGAGACACGATGGCCGATACCGCTGGCCAAGTTCACCAGAACCTCAGCCAGTCGTTGCCGGGCTGTGTGACAGCTAAGCGCGACCTGGGTGGCGATGCTGGCGTTCAGATACTCGGCCGCGATCGTCAGCGCGTTGTCGCGCAGCTTCGGAAACTGCTCAGCGAGCCCGCGGATAACGTCGCGTTCCCAGATCAGAATGTTGCTGTCCTTGACCGTCTCCGTGGTCACGACATAATCGGATTTGCGCGCGATCAGCGCCATTCCCCCGAACATCTCTCCCGGGGGAAACGAATAGATGTGAAGCCTATGGCCGGCCTGGGTGAGGAAGAAACTTCTCGCACCGCCGCTCAACACCATGTAAATGTGATTGGCTGGGTGACCTTGGTTGGTGATGATGGATCTCGCCAGATAGCGTCGCGGACGCGCGGCGGCAAGGATTGTGGTCATCGCACGCGGACCTACATCGTCCAGGAACGGCGGCCTCAGCTTCTTGACCAGGAGGCTGACTTCCGATGCGGTCATGCTTACGTCCCAATGTTTATATGGAATTGGTGACGCGATTCTAGTCCTTGCGCCGGAAGGTCGCCAGAACTTTTAAGCGGCGCTGACGATGCGAACAGTGGCAGCGCCTACCCGCTGATTATCTGCTTCGCGTAACCGCCTTCATCGCGGGCACTAGGTCGCTGCCAGCCTCTGATTTCAGAATGTATCCGCGCGTGCAGGGGCTGGCGCGCAAAGCCTCGCGCATGACCTTGGGCGAATCGATGGTGCTCACGAACAGAATGGTCGTCGCCGGCAGGATGCCACAGACGCGGCGGGACACTTCGATTCCGTTGATTTCGGGCAGGCTCACCTCCAGCAGGATCAGGTCCGGCTGCAGCTCCTGACTCTTCTGAATGGCATCCAGCCCGTCAGCGGCCTCACCGACGACCCTAAATTCCGGGTATCCCTGCAACTTGGTGTAGACGTAACGGCGCCAGCCGACGAATTCATCGGCAATCAAAACCCGAAACTTTGGCAACAGCTCTATCCTCGGCTCGTTCGGAAATTAGGTAAGGCTTTGATCAAGCGGCCTTCTTTTAGCATCGCAAATGACCGGAGGAGCCGTCGTTGCGCAGACGCAAGCCCGTCCTTGCTGATGGACATCCTGGCCGAAGCAGCGGGTTGGCCTCAGTGGCTGCGCTGAGAGTTCTTGTCGATCCCGGTGCGCCAAGTCAGCTTTGCCGCTGGACAGGGGTTAATTTACTCACCGCACCCGATTGTGGCTGTTGTATAGTTGTGCTCCGCTTGGAGGTGCGCCCATGATCCAGCTCAATTTCAGCCTGCGTCTCTCGCGCTTGCATCGCACGGCGGCTATGCGGGCCGCCATTACAGTCCTGTCCGGGGTAGTAATTTGCGCTTCACCAACTCTGTACGCCCAGCAATATAGCGTTCTTCACAGTTTCACCGGCGGAGCCGATGGATCGATCCCGCTCGGGGGTATGGCCATCGACGCGACCGGAACCATCTACGGCGTGACAAACGGCGAGTTGGGCAGCCACGGTACAGTCTACCGGCTCAATCCGCACAATGGAGGCTTCGTCCTCAACACGCTCTACACTTTCACTGGCGGCAACGATGGCTCAACTCCGGTAACGGTGATTATTGGTCCCGATGGCGCCCTCTATGGCAGTACGGGAGGCGGCGGCCAGAGCGGCCTGGGTGTGATTTTCCGCCTGCAACCACCGCCGACGTTTTGTGCCACCGTCTCCTGCCCGTGGACTGAAACTGTCCTCTACAATTTCATGCCGGGCGGTATTGACGCAGCCTACCCCGCGGGACAGTTGGCGTTCGACGCCTCAGGTGCGCTTTACGGCACCGGCGAATCCGGCGGAGGCGATCTGACCTGCGGCCCCAATCTCGGTTGTGGCGCAATCTTCAAGTTGACGCGTTCAGGTAATCAGTGGACGGAATCCGTGCTTTACGGTTTCCAGCAGAACGGAGTGGCTGGATATCTTCCGCTCTCTGGAGTGACCCTTGACGCCTCGGGCAATCTCTATGGCACCACCGCCGCCGGCGGCCCCAACACCGGATGCACCAACGGATACGGCTGCGGTACCGCTTACGAGTTGACGGCCTCAGGGAGCATCAAGGCCCTTTACGGGTTCAACGGCAGCACCTCCGGTGGAAAGCCCCTGGCCGGCCTGACCTTCGACCACTCCGGCAACTTGCTGGGAGCGACCTTCGAAGGCGGAAGTCAGCTGGGCGGCACCGTATTCGAGCTTAGCCCCGCGGGAAACAACTGGAATTTCAACCTGGTCTACAGCCTCTACAGCAATGGTGGTTACGGTCCTTTCTGGAACCTGACCATGGATCCAGCGGGGAACTTTTACGGCACTACGTCCACCGACGGACCCGCGCAAGCCGGAAATGTCTTCCAGCTAACGCCCACGGACGGAGGCTGGCAGTACAACGATATTCACAATTTTCAGCAAGACAATAATGGATGGGATCCCGAAGGCGGTGTCGTAGTTGACGCTGCGGGGAACGTCTATGGCACCACGGCCTTTGGCGGCAGCGACAGTCGTGGAACCATCTGGGAAATAACCCCGTAGCTCCCGGCAAGTCCCATGACTCACGGGGAACTGTGACGGCGCAAGGTCGCCAGCGGCAGCGCTTGATTTCGCCAAGGTTCGGCGTCCCCCACGGTGTTACGCAACTTGTAATCGTGCTATCTTTCCGATTGACTGCCAGGTGCGCACATGGCTCTGATCCGAACCGGCGTGGCATTGGATTCCGACCTTCTGAAACGGTTCGACCGGCTGATCCGCAAGGAAGGCTATGAGAATCGCTCGGAGGCTTTCCGCGACCTGATCCGTGATCGTCTTAATGATGACAGCCTGAGATCGGGCGATCCCTTCGTCGTCGGCGCAGTCACGCTGATCTACGACCATCATTCGCGTCTCTTGCCGGACAAGCTGATGGAGTTGCAGCACGGATACCACGACGTCATCATCTCCACCGTCCACTCGCACCTCGACCATGACATGTGTCTTGAAGTCGTGGTAGTGAAAGGCGCGCTCAGCAAAGTGAAGGAGCTGGGTAACCGCCTGATTGGGCTGAAGGGCATCCAGCACGGCAGACTTGTCATGAGTTCGCCGCAGGCCTACGCCCAACAGTCAGGCAAACACCAACCTCACTCGAATCACCATTTGAAGCACTAGCTGGAAAGAAGCAGCGATATCGGTCCCTGCAGTCTGTTGCTGTAGGTAGCACGAAATGCACAGACGTATTACGCCAACCCGGTTCCAGCTGCTCTTCATTCTGGCGTACCTGTCTGTTATGAGCGCCTTTGCGCTGCCCGCAACCGCACAATCGAACCCAGCCCAGAGCACTGGGCAGCTCGCCACTCCCCCGGATCACCAAGTGACGGCCACAGAGCAGGGTTCGCCGCAGCTTTCGGGGACGGTAAATGACGTGTCTGGCGCCCTCATTGCCGGGGCGACGGTGCAGGTTCGAACCGCGGACGGATCTGTACAAAGAGTCACACAGTCCGACAAGAACGGTTCTTTCAGTATCTCCGGGCTCCCGGCAGGAAATTATCAACTGATTGTTTCGAGTCCTGGTTTTGCGGAGAAACAATTGCCCGTCACCGTAGGCGCTGCCAGCCAAGAGCCCCCGCTGCGCATCTCTCTGGCCGTCAGCAAAGTGAGCACGACCGTACAGGTGCAGGGCCGCCAGGATAGCCTGATCGGAATTGCCGATTCCGCCTCTCAGGGAACCATTGGCGCGCAGGAAATCGAAGATCGTCCGATTCTTCGCTCGGGAGAAATTTTGGAAACGATTCCCGGCCTCATCATCACCCAACACGCCGGCGGCGGTAAGGCCAACCAGTATTTTCTGCGCGGCTTCAATCTCGACCACGGCACCGACTTCGCCGTATTTCTCGACGGCATGCCTCTGAACCTGCCGTCACACGCGCACGGCGAGGGTTATGCTGACATGAACACCGTCACCCCGGAGTTTGTGCAGCGTCTCAATTACGAGAAAGGTCCCTATTATGCCGAGGTCGGCAACTACAGCTCAGCCGGTTCGGCCAACGTCCAGTTCTATAAGGCGTTTCCCCAGAACTTCTGCCTGGTTGAACTCGGTATGTATGAGTTTGGGCGAGCCGTTTGCGGAGCGTCGCAAAAGCTTGGCTCGGGTACTTTGCTGTACGGCGGAGAAGCCTATTACGATAACGGCCCCTGGACGCACCCGGATGCCTATAGCAAATTCAACGGACTTCTCACCTACAGCCAGGGCGATGCCGGCAATGGTTTCAGTATCACAGCGCGCGGCTATCACGGAGTTTGGGACTCCAGCGATCAAATCCCCGTTGCCGCCATACCGGTCGTTGGCTTTTTCGGTGCCCTGAACCCGACCGACGGTGGTAATTCGGCGCGCTATAGCCTGCAGGCGGAGTGGCATCGCCAGAGCCAGAATTCCGCGACCACCATCCTGTGGTACGGGTTTTACTACGATCTCGATCTGTTTTCCGATTTCACGTACTACCTGGACGACCCGGTAAAAGGCGATCAGTTCGAACAGCAGGACAGGCGCTGGGTGACGGGATTTGACGCCGCCCACACCATCTTCAGTCAATGGTTCGGCCGCAAGGTGGAAAACATCTTCGGCCTGCAGCTCCGCAACGATTGGGTTCACAACGGCCTTTACCGCACCGAAGATCGTATGCGCACGGACAAGAACGACGTCAATGCCTGCAATGAGGAACCTATTCCCGAGTGCGCTACCAATCCGAATCTGGTCGCGGTGCTCCCGGCAGATACGGACGTGAATAAATTTACCGACACCATGATCGGCTTCTATGTAGAAAATAAGACCCAGTGGGCGGAAAAATTCCGCTCGGTCCTGGGCGTGCGCGGCGACGAAGCAATCTATAACGTCACCAACCTGACACCTCCGTATGTTGCCAGCGAATTGCCAGGCGCTCCGGTGATCAACTTCGCCGAGCTCAACTCCGGCACGGCTACTCAGTTCCTGCCCAGCCCCAAAGCCAGCTTGATCTTCGGTCCGTGGTCCGATACCGAGTTCTATATTCAAGGGGGATTCAGCTTTCACAGCAACGACGCGCGCGGCGCAACCCAAAGGATCGAACCGATCTCGCCGGACTATCCTTTCCCGACGCCGTCTACCCCGATTCGGCCCCTGGTTCCCACCAAAGGCGCCGAAATCGGCGTGCGCACGCTGGCCATCGCACATCTGCAAAGCACGTTTTCGCTCTGGTATCTCCATAGTGCTTCCGAACTGCAGCAAGATGGCGATACCGGCGGTACAATTCCTTCCGAATCGCCGAGCAATCGCTATGGCGTCGAGTTCGCGAACTACTACACCCCGTTGAAGAACTTGGTTTTCGATCTTGATTTTGCCGATTCCAGGGCGCGTTTTACTGAAGTCGACGCCGATGATGCCGCGTACGTCAATGTGGGCGACCGTCAATATCCCGTGCAAGGCCCCGGTGGCAAGTGGGTGCCGGAAGCGGTTGGCGTGGTGCTTTCATCGGGCGTCACCGTGCCAAGCTACAAGGGTTTCTGGGGGAGCTTGCGCTTGCGCTACTTTGGCCCGCGCAATTTGACCTCCGACGCAATTTATCAATCCAGCTCAACCGCATTGCTCAATGCCGAGGTCGGCTATCACATCAGCAACCAATGGCGCGCCTCGGTACAACTGCTTAATTTGCTCAACCGCTACGATCACGATATCGACTACGCTTACATCTATCGAATAACGCCGGCAGATGCCGCCGCATTTGGAGACGTTTTCCACCCCACCGAACCCTTCCAGGCGCGATTCACGCTGGTAAGAAGTTTTGGGGCGAAGTGAGGCCGACTATGGTTGTTTAAGAAATCGGAAGTACAAGGCGGCAAACACCAGAACGATTCCGACGTTCACCGTCAAGCGCTCCCAGAAGTAGTGCCGGAAGATCAGGACATCCACCGCGACGATCACAACGATCATCGCCACAACGTAAGGCACAGCAATCATCGGTTTTGCCATTGCGCTTTGCCGCATCTTTGCGCTTGAGCCCACGCCAGAGGGCCTCCGCGCTCTTGTCCTTTTGTTAGATGGTACAGCTCCGGCGTCGTCTACCTGCGCCCGTGGCTTCGCGGCTGACGATCGGTCCAAGTTGGCCCGACAGTTTCAGCTAACCCATTGAATCTAAACGAAGATTAATAGCTGCAATAATTTTCTAGAAAATTGCAAATTTTTGCATTGCAGTTGATCCCAGGTGATGGCATAATCCCGCGCGTTCAGAGTTCCTGTTGTCCGGCTCTTCCCCGATCGTCCCCCGCGATCAAAACAAAACGCGACCGATAAAACAAGAGCAGTCCGGGAGAAGCACCATGAAGAATCTTCACCGCCTGGGCCTTGCGGTATCGTCTCTGTCCCTCGCGCTGACTGCGTTGCCCGCAACCGCGCAGCGGCTGTTGCCAAATCCACCTCTCGCGCGCGGAGCATCGCAGCCCACGCACAATCCGTCCATTCCTCCTTTGCTGCCTCTGCAATTTAATCAGGGCTTCACCTACGGCACCGGGGGCACCAAGCCGGTCGATGTTGCCGTTGGCGATTTCAACCACGATGGCAAGCTCGACCTGGTTGTGATCAATCAGGATCAGGATACCGTCGCGATTCTGCCGGGCATGGGCGACGGAGGTTTCGGCACGCCAGTCGTCCACAATCTGCCGGCGGGCGTCCCTTTGCAGGTTGCAGTTGCCGACTTCAATAACGATGGCAACCCCGACATCGCGATAATCACCGGCTCCGTGAACGGGTACACCAGCGAAGTCATAGTTCTGCTGGGGCTCGGCAATGGCAATTTCGGCCCTCCCATTGTTACGGTGTCAGGGGTGAGCGGACTCACCATTAAAGCTGCCGACGTGAATGGTGACGGCAAGCAGGACGTTGTCATTGGCGGCAACGGCAGTGCGGCCGTTCTGTATGGAAAAGGCAACGGCAACTTCCAGGCGCCGGTGCTTCTCAGCAGTTCCAGCGGACCGCTGGTAGACGTCGCCGTGGGTGATCTCAACGGCGACGGGCGTCCCGATCTGGTCTGCGCGATTTCTTACCCCGATGCCGGTATTGCGGTGTTCCTCCAGAATGCGGATGGCAGCTTCTCGCCCGGGCAAGTGCTGACCACACAGTATCCCAACGGCTCGGCCGTAGCTGTTGCCGATTTCGCTCAGAACGGCAAGTTGGGTGTAGTGCTGAGCTCCTACAACGAGATGCAGTACTTCGCCGGCAATGGAGATGGAACCTTCCAACAGCCTACTGGTATCTGTGGAGGGTGCAGCACCGGTCCTGTGGTCGTGGCAGACTTCAACCGTGATGGCCTGCTCGACATAACAGCCGCTGACTATAATGTTCAGCCCACCCCAGGTGTATTCATGGCTGCGCAAGCCGGATCCGGCGGTTTCGGTGCCAACTTCATGTTGGCGACGACCACGGGCGGTACCAGCGGTGTAGCCGTTGGCGACTTCAACGGCGATGGCTGGCCCGACGTTGTCACCGCCGATAGCATCGGCAACAAGGTAACCGTCTTTCTCAACTTGATTGGGGCTAACATCGGCCCACTGCAATTCGTCGCCGTGTCCCCATGCCGCCTGGTCGACACGCGTCCGAATCCGGTTGAGGGGTATTCCGGGCTCGATCTCTCGGGCATTGGCAGTTGCGGGGCCAATCTGCCTCCTACTGCGGCAGCGTATTCGCTGAACATAACCGCGATTCCGGTGGGGCCGCTCGGGTATTTAGAGATTTTTCCCTGGGCAGGAACAGGGTACGCCTCAACCCTGAATTCGCCGGACGGCAGAATCAAGGCTGACGCCGTGATTGTTGCCGCCGGTACCGCGGGCGCATTAGGGGTGTATTCGACCGATCCGACGAATGTCGTTATCGATCTCAACGGCTACTTCCTGCCGGTCACGCAATCGACGCTGGCCTTCTATCCCGTCACTGAGTGCCGTGTCTTCGACACGCGCAACCCCAACGGTCCACTGGGTGGTCCTTATCTCGCGGGCGGAATTGAGCGCGATTTCCCCGTGCTCGCCGGCAATTGCAATATCCCCAGCAGTGCCCAGGCGTACTCGATGAACTTCACCGTGGTTCCGTATGACGGAGAAGCGCTGAGCTATCTGACACTGTGGGGCAAGAGCTATCCTCAACCGGGCACCTCGACGTTGAACAATCCGACCGCGACGATTGTGGCCAACGCCGCCATCGTGCAGGCGGGAATCAACGGCGAAATTGCGGTCTACCCGAGCAACGACACGCAGTTGATCGGCGATATCAACGGCTACTTCGCTCCCGCGCAATCGGGCGGGTTGTCGCTGTACGCGTTGCAGCCCTGTCGCGCCCTCGACACGCGTCAGCAAAACGGCGCGTTCACCGGCGAGATGGCGGTGAACCTTCAGAACAGCCCATGCGCGCCTCCCGCATCGGCGCAGGGGTACCTACTGAACGCAACCGCGCTGCCTGTCGGTCCTCTCTATTACATGACGCTTTGGCCGGATGGCGAGGGCCGGCCGGAAGTCTCCACGCTGAATGCGGTTGACGGCGTGATCGCGTCCAATCTGGCGATTGTCGGCACGAGCAACGGCGAGATCGATGCGTATGCTGATGGTCTCACCAATCTGATCCTCGACCTCTACGGCTATTTCGCGCCGTAGCCAACACAGACGGAGTGCCCGGGTCTCGCGCCTTCCGAGACCCGGGTCGCCATCCACCGCTGCGATCAGCCCCAACCGCAGGTGGATTGTGAACCTAATCGACGAATCGAGCCAACTTGCAACCGCAAAGGAACCCAGTTGGCTTCAATCTGTTACGCAGTAAGACAAAAGTAATTTGACTTTCTCTCCCGCACAACGGAACATCCCCCCGTTCGAAACGTGCCCCCAGCCCGCGGGGTGAGGAGGATCAACATGACGGAGCATCGATGGCATGCTGCGCCTTTAGCCGTAGCGCTGTTTGTACTCGCAATCATGGCGAGTCCAGCGGCGCAGGCGCAGACTTACACGGTGATTCACTATTTCGAGGGCTCTGACGGCAACGACATGCCGGCCGCGGGATTGACTATCGATCAGGGGGGCCATCTCTACGGCACAACCTATAACATTTGGGGTAGCGTCTTCGAGATGCGGGCGGTTAACTCCAACTGGCTGTTCTCCACACTGTTTTCGTTTCCTGCAAGCGGCGCGAAAGGCTTGAAGCCGCAAGCCCCCGTTATCAAAGGACCCGATGGCGCTTTCTACGGTACTGCTGTTGGAGGCGGAGGTGGTTGCTCCTGCGGGGTAGTTTTCAGGCTACAGCCGCCAGCCACCTTTCCGGCCTCCGCGCTGACGCCATGGATGGAAACCGTCCTATACGAATTTCGCGGTGCTTCCGATGGTCGATATCCTGGCTACGGCGGCTTGGTCTTTGATCGCGCAGGCAACCTCTACGGCACCACGGAGGAGGGCGGCGCCTACGGCCTGGGCACAGTTTTCGAACTCACTCCTCATAGCGGCAGCTGGACCGAATCCGTCATCTACAGCTTCGGTGCATCCGGTGACGGCTACACACCCTGGGGCGGTCTCACCGTCGACAGCGCCGGAAATTTGTACGGCACCACCATCTACGGCGGTTACTACAACCAAGGCATGGTTTTCGAACTCACCGCTGCCAATGGCGGCTGGACAGAACGCCTCATCCACGCCTTTGACGGCAGCGACGGCGCAAAACCGTCCGGCCAGTTAATCTTTGACACCTCTGGCAATCTTTACGGCACCGCGTATTGGGGCGGATTAGACGGTGAGGACGGCTCAGTTTTTGAGCTATCACCCTCTAACGGAGGTTGGACATTTTCCTTGCTGCATTTGTTTGACTTCTCCGCCGGCGAAGGAGTGGACCCCCTCGCGGGCGTGACCATGGGCGCCGACGGCAATCTTTACGGCACGACGCTGGGAGGCGGGACGGGCGATAACGGCACCATCTTTCGCCTGGTCAACGTCGACGGCTCGTGGACCTACCAGGCGCTGTACAACTTCAGTTTCTCCGGGAATACCGGCGCCGCCCCTTTTGGCGGCGTCACGTTCGACAGCCAGGGCAATTTGTACGGCACCACGATCGCCGGCGGGCAGGGGCAGGCTTACTGCACCGGGGGCTGCGGCGTGGTGTGGGAGCTAACGCCATAGCGGAGATCTCCTCGTGGCGCACTGTAATGCCTTGGCCGACGCAACGCCTGCATAGTGCATCCTGACGAACCTCGTGTTCGCGCCGCAACTCGCCTTTCCCGCATCGAATGAGCATCTGACCGGTTCGTGGTTCAACGCACGATACACTGTACCTTTGCGTTGGACGGGTCGCCGAACACTGGGAATGCCATTCCGCAGCAACAACCAAAACCGCCAGATCAATCCCTGGCTCATCGCCATCGCGGTCATGTCGAGCACCTTCATGGAGGTGCTCGACACCACCGTGGTCAACGTTTCGCTGCCGCACATCGCCGGCAGCCTCTCGGCCACCAATGACGAAGCCACCTGGACGCTGACGTCCTACCTGGTCGCTAACGGAATTATTCTGCCCATGACCGGCTGGCTCGCCGGCCGCTTTGGCCGCAAGCGCCTGCTGATGCTCTCGGTCACCGGCTTCACCATCGCGTCGTTTTTGTGCGGGCTGGCGCCGAGCCTGCCATTCCTTATTGTGTGCCGCGTGATTCAAGGCGCATGCGGCGGCGGATTGCAGCCGCTCTCGCAGGCCATCCTGATGGAGTCGTTTCCGCCCAACAAGCGCGGCCAGGCCATGGCCTTCTGGGCCCTGGGCATCGTGGTCGCGCCCATGCTCGGCCCCGTCGCCGGCGGCTGGCTCACCGACAACTACAGTTGGCGCTGGGTCTTCTACATCAACATCCCCATCGGCATCATCGCGCTCTTCCTCACCGAGATGTTTATCGTCGATCCGCCGTACCTGCGTCACCGGGAAAAACGCGGCATTGACTACTGGGGCATCGGCCTGCTCGCCCTCGGTATTGGCAGCCTGCAGATCATGCTCGACAAGGGCCAGGAGGACGATTGGTTCGGCTCGCGCTTCATCGTTACTCTCTGCGTGCTCGCTGTTGTCGGGCTCAGCGGGCTCATCATTCGCGAGCTGACCGCCAAGCATCCTGTCCTCGATCTCGGCGTCTTCAAGTACCGCTCGTTTGCCATTGGGACATTCCTGATGACCATCATCGGCTTCGTGCTCTACGGCAGCACCGTGCTGCTGCCGCTGCTGATGCAGGTCATCCTCGGCTACACCGCGTTCACCGCCGGCCTGAATAACCTGCCGCGCGGCGCGGCTTCGTTTTGCATCATGCCTTTAGTCGGCCGGCTCACCGACAAAGTGGATCATCGCAAGCTGCTCGGCTTCGGGCTGGTCGCCTCCGCCTACGCCATGTGGGAGCTCTCGCGTTTGAGCCTGCAGATGTCGAACCGCAGCTTCTGGTGGCCGCTGATTGTGCAAGGCGCGGCGCTCGGTTTCGTCTTCGTTCCGCTGACCACCATCACCAACAATCCCATCCCCAACGAGCGCATGGGGAACGCCACCAGCATCTTCAACCTGATGCGCAATATCGGCGCCAGCATCGGCATCTCGATGGTGGAGACGGTGCAGTTTCGCACCCAGCAGACGCACATCAATGTGCTCGGACGCAACGTCACGCCGGAGAGCCCGTCGGCGCAGCAGATGCTCAACAGCATGAAAGGCTACTTCATGCAGCAGGGCTCCAGCGCCGCCGTGGCCACGCAGCAAGCCTACGAGGCATTGTGGGGGATGGTGCAGCGGCAAGCCGCCATGCTCGCCTATAACGACACCTTTCGCTTTCTCGCGGCGCTGTTCGTCTGCATGATCCCGCTGCTCTTCCTGCTGCGCAAACCGAAGACCGGCAAAGGCCCGGCGATGATGCACTAAATACTCGGCGCGGGGGTTCGAGGGAGGCGTAGTTTCCGCCATGCCCGCGCATTTCGAGACATGGGACAATCACGAGGTTTATTCCTCGTTGACTGCTGGGTCGCTGAGGCAACAACTTTTGGAGTAAACTCCCATCCAATAACTTATGCGACTCACCGCGCGCAAACAGAACGTCACCGTGATGACCGTGAGCACGCTGCGCGAGCACCTGGACACAATCAGCAACGATGACCTTCGCCTCTCGATCGCCAAGGTCCATCGCGATCGCGTCTCCATTCGCGCCGACTTCACTTCCTCCGGCAAGCGCAGGCACGCGAGCGCCACGCTGCCCGCTTATCCCACCGGCTCGGCCGAAGACGCGCCCGCCAACAATCTCAACGTCGTGCTCGATCCCATCAGCTTCGATGGTGCGACCAGCTGCGCCGAACTGCATGTCTTTGAGCCTCTGCTCGGCCACGACATCCTCGAGCACTACGAGAAGCTGCATCCCTCTGAAGCCATGCCGATGTCTCGCTGTTGCTGATAAACCGCTGATCTTGAAAATCGCCACCTTGCTCCAGAGCAACGACGGCTCGACTTCCGGCCTTCATCCTGCAACCAGACATAAAGGCTGAGCTGTGCAGCTGCGACAGGTTTGCGGAAAACTGCCAGCACACGTCGAACAGTCGGAACTCCCCACCCCGGCAACGCCTGGTGTATCTTCAACTGGCAAAAAAAATGAGAAAGCCCTTGAGGAGGATGAATTGAGATATTCCGTACGCGCCCTGATCCTGGTCCTGATGCTCGTGCTTACCTCGAGCGCCTGGGCCCAATGGTCTTCCGACCCTACACAGAATCTGGTGCTCTCCAATTTCCCCAATGCTGACCAGGTGCAGCCCAAAGCCATCGCTCTGCCTGACAACAGCTGGTACGTGAGCTGGTTTAACAACACTCCCAACACTGTGAACTCGGGCTACAACGTGTATTACCAGCTGCTCGGTCCCAACGGCGTGGCGCAATTTCCGCAGAACGGCGTCCAGGTGGCGCGCGAGCAGGGCCTGAGCTCGACCCAGGACTACGGCTTCGCCATCGACAACGACGGCAATGCCATCCTCGCCTTTCAGGACCTCCGCCGCAGCCCGAACAATCCCCAGATCACCGTGGCCAAGATGAGTCCCACCGGCCAGCCGCTCTGGGGCCCCCTCGGCATCGCCCTCACCTTCGGCCAGAACAGCTACAACGTTCCCAAGGTCACCGTCACCACCGACGGCTACATCGTGGTCGGCTGGGTTTCCAATAACCAGACCGTGCTGCAGAAGCTCACGCCCAGCGGCGTTCCCGTGTGGGTGGGGCCGAACGGCAACGGCCTGGGAGTCGTGCTGCAGCAGACCGGCTACAACTACACCCTGGCCGATCTGCACGCCGCCGACAACGGCTCGGTGATCGTTTCCTTCGTCGCCAGTCAGGGATTCGGCAGCCCCAGCTACCTCTACGCCAACAAGATTTCGCCTACTGGCCAGCTGTTGTGGGGAACCAACAACGTTCACGTCTACGACGGCGGCTCGCTGCAGTTCGGCGAGTTCCCCTACTTCCTGTCTGACGGCAGCGGCGGCGCCATCTTCTCCTGGTACACCAACAGTCCCACTTTGCAGGTCTACGCCCAGCACATCCTCGCCGACGGCACCGAAGCCTTCGGGCACAACGGCTCGCAGGGCGCCATCGGCGGCTCTGACGTACGGGTAGATCCCACAGTGTCGTATAATCCGGCGACGCAGGAGACCTTCATGTTCTGGACCGAGGAGGATTCGCTGCAGAGCGTGCAGGGAATTTACGCGCAGAAGTTCAATCCCACCGGCGGCCTCGAGTGGGGCAACAGCGGTTTGACCATCGTTCCCCTCGGCGAAGACGCGCAGATCAATCCAAAGAGCGTGCAGATCGGCAACGGCGCGCTCGGCTTCTGGATCGATGAGCAGGTGACCGGCAATGGCACCATTGAAGCCGTCAAGCTCGACACCAACGGCAACTTCATCTGTCCCGAGTTCGCAGTGTCGTCGGCCATGTCGATGAAGGCCAAGCTCTGGGCGGCCATCGCTCCCTCCGGGCTCAGCACCGCCTCCTGGCAGGACTATCGCACCGGCAACGCCGATATCTACATCCAGAACGTCAATGCCGATTGCACGCTGGGCATCGAAAATCGCTGACCAACTTCGTGTAGTCTGTGTCCGCAACCACAGCCCCGCAGGTCTGCTTCCTGCGGGTTGTTCTTGCAAACCGGAAGTTGCCGGCGCACGTCGCCTTGGTGATGCTGTCGGCCAGTGTAGAATCGAACCGATTTTCCCACGCTCCCATGCATACATCCAAGGAATCGACGGCCGCAGTCGATGTGCTCGCTCTGGTCCGTGACCTGCAGCCACCATTTCTCGCCGGACTCTCACGCGCGGAGCTGTGTGCGGTGGTTGGCGCCGCCGATTGTTGTCGCTTCGACGCTAATTCCGTGATCCTCAGCCAGGGCTGTCCGGCAAGGAAGGTTGTCCTGCTGATCGCCGGCGAGGCGCGCAGCACCTTTACCACCCTCGACGGCGAACGGCTGCTCCTGCGCTGGATGCGCCCCGGCGAAGTCATCGGAATAGCGGCGCTTTTGCCGCCACGCGATTACTTCCTCAGCACCGAGGCGGTCAAAGAGAGCTGCGGCCTGGTATGGGAGGCAGCCGTCCTGCGCCGCCTGGCCACCCGCTATTCCGCAATGTGGGAGAACGCCTTCGCCATCGTCTCCCACGCGCTGGGCGGCTACATCGCGGTCCATGTGTCGCAGATGCGCCACAGCGCACCGCAACGTCTGGCCCGCGTGCTGGTCGACCTCGCCGAAGCCATTGGCCACAGTACTCCGGCGGGCATCGAACTTAACGTTCGTAATGAAGACCTGGCCAATGCCGCCAACGTTACTCCTTTCACCGCCAGCCGCCTGTTGAATCAATGGCAGCGTAGCGGCGTGATTGCAAAATCCCGCGGCAAGATCGTTGTGCGTACCCTCGAAGGCTTGTTTCTGCGCCAGGCCTGAACGCAAAACGCTGCTGGTTCCCATCCAGCTACGACACAGCGCTGCACGACCCTGGCGACGCCAGTAATCGATCGACTTCGCGAAATCGCTTCCGCACTTCAGGGAAGCGCAGAGGCCTCCAGCGCCGCAAGATATTCCCCCCGGCATCGGTCAATTCGACCGCCAGCTTGCCGTGGTGTTGCTTCTGCACCTCGCGCCAGGCAACCAGCTCGGCGAAGTCCTCCTGAGCACTCGCCGTAGCATACAAACTCACAAACGGACTCTGCGCCAGCGCGTCGTACACGGCTGGTGCCTTTCCTATTTCGAGCGCGTGCCCGGTGCGAAAGAAGTTGGTCGCCAGGATCGATGACGCCCATCGCGGTGCCAAATCCCTTGGCCCTGTCCAGATTCCGGCATCCAACCGATTGCCCGCCTGGCTCGTGATGCCGCAGCTCTTATCGACAACATGTGTGGATTCGTGCAGCAGCACGTAGGTCAGCGCGCTCGTGCCCGTAGCGTTCACCGTGACCGTGTTCCCGGACGCGTCCTCGGAGAAAACCCGGCGCTCCTTCGTGGTCAGAAAGGTTGCGAGGGACTCGTCCACAATGCTGGCGCGCAACGTGATGTCGTAAAGTCCGGTCTCTCCCGCCGGTGAGGTGAGTCCTGTCCCTTCACCCGGGATGCCATCAACAAAAGCAAGTTGATGCAGCTTCTTTTCCAGCACACGCCGGTTGAGGGCCGGAAGCGATGCCAGCGCAGCCTCGATTTTTGCCCTTTCCTCAGCCGTCAGAGTGTGAGGTTTGACATCCTCCATCCCAGCTTTCTTGAACTCGTCGATCGCTTGCTGGGATGGTGGCCCTACGCGGGCCGTTAGCTCTTTGGCTGCGGCTGAGTCCTGTCGCGGGGCACTCTGCGCGGTTGCATGCGCCAGCGGCAGCAACGCGACGCCCAAAGCCGCGATCAAAATTTGCCGGTGTGGGAATCGAGGATTTCTGAGATAAATGCGCGGGCCTTTGATTTGCGAAATTTTCTGATGCGTGAGGGGCAATGGTTACTCCTGATAGCAAAGCAAAGTTATACAAGAAATAAGGACGTCCACTTGCATCGCCGACTGACAAAGATAACTGACCAGTCACCCCCCGGAAGCGAAAGGTAGCCTGGCTGCACTCGTGTTACAACTAGAGCCAGCGTCGCTTATGAACAGCAAGCGCACCACCGTTATTTTTCTCGCGGCCCTGGTCGTCCTCGTGCTGGCGCTGTCCATTCTCATTACCTGGCACTTCCTGAAGCCGTTTGCCTTCGCCGTGATTCTGGCGGTCGTCTTCTACCCTTTGCACAACTTCATGCTGCGGGCTACCCGGCATCGCAACGGCCTGAGCGCATTGTTCTCCACGCTGGCGGTGATCATCCTGTTCGGAGTTCCGGCCTTCATCATCACCACGCTCGCGGCCAACGAGGCGCTCACCGCGGCGCATTATCTCGGCCGCCGCAGCGCCGAAGAAGGCGGCTTCACCCAGTTCCTGATGACTGTGGCGGCGCGTCCGCTCGAATGGATCGGCCACTGGATCGATCTGTCGCATTACGATGTGCGCGCCATCGTCAACTCCAATGCGCAAAAGGTCAGCGTCTGGATGGTGGGCATCGGCGCCGACATCCTCAGCAATCTGGCGCGCTTTGCCATCGATGCGCTCATCACCTTCGTCATTCTGTTCTTCCTGTTTCGCGAAGGCAAAGACTGGGCGATGCGCGCCGGCAACTTGATTCCACTCTCCGAACTTCGCGTGGCGCATCTTTATCAGAACATTTCCGACACCATCATCGCGAACGTCTACGGCATACTCAGCGTCGGCGCGGTGCAGGGAATTCTGACCGGAATCGCCATGCGCATCGTCGGCATGCCGTCGTCGCTGCTGCTGGGACTGGCCGCGGGATTCTGCTCCATCATCCCGGTGGTCGGGTCGTCGCTGGTCTGGGCGCCGGTGGGGATTTATCTGCTGGTCGAAGGCGCGACCTGGAAGGGCGTCTTCCTGCTGCTGTGGGGAATGATCGTCATCAGCAGCGCGGACAATTTCCTGCGGCCGTGGGTGGTCGCCGGACGCGTCGAACTTCATCCCATGGTGCTGCTGTTTTTTATTCTCGGCGGCGTCGAGGCCTTCGGATTTTTAGGATTGTTCCTCGGACCGGTCGTGGCGTCAGTGCTCTCCGCGCTGTTCATCATGCTGCGTGAGGAACTCGGCGAAACCAGCGCCAGGGAAGGTGCAGGAGGAGGATGAAGATTCACGCCTCCGTCAGCGGTGTGTACAAATCACCCTGCTGGCGCTCGCCGATGGTGCGCAACGCCTTCACTGCGTACTCCTGGAAGTGCGGCGAGTCGCGATGCGCCTGCAGCGCTGCTTCATCGCGATACTGCTCGTAGATGAAGAAGCGGCGCGGATCGTCTTTGTGACGATGCACGGTGTAGCCGAGGCAGCCCGGCTCCTGGCGCGATGCCGACTGCAGTTTGCGAAAAATTTCGGCGACCTCGTTTTCGTGTCCGGGATTCGCCAGCCACGTCACCGCCAATACCAGCATCACGTCCTCCCATCCTGCGGGTGGAGCACGCCTTCAGGCGTGCATACAAAGTGCAAAAATTTGAATTGCGCTTTAGCGCCTGATGAAAATCGCGCCTTAGGGGCTAAAGCCGAACGTCACCGCAACTTTAACTACACCGCTGAAGCGGTGTTTCACCCTGTTCCGAATTTGTCATTTCCGGCTGATTGCGTCCAGCATCGCGACAAATTCCGGCATGAAGATTGTCTGCTCGCGATCAGGCCCCGTCGAAATGATCGCAATCTTCGCCGCCGATTCCTTCTCGACGAACGCGAGATAGTCCTTCGCCTTCTGCGGCAGCTCATCGTACTTGTTGACGCCGAACGTGTTCATTCGCCAGCCCGCAAGCTTCGAGTAAACCGGTTCGATGCGCTCGAAGCCCGCATTCTGTGCGGGAATCTGCTGTGTCGTTTTGCCGTCGATGCGGTAGCTGGTGCAGACCGGAATTTCCGCCAACTCATCGAGCACGTCGAGCTTTGTCACCACCAGCCAGCTCGTTCCGTTGATCATGTTGGAGTAGCGCAGCAGCGGCAGATCGAGCCAGCCGGTGCGCCGCGGACGTCCCGTGACCGCGCCGAACTCGTTGCCCTTCTTGCGCAGCGCTTCGCCGAATTCGTCCTTCGACTCAGTCGGAAACGGCCCCTCGCCGACACGCGTGCAATACGCCTTGGTCACGCCGATCACGGTATCGATCGACGTCGGCGGAACGCCGGTTCCGGTCGCTGCGCCGCCGGAGGTCGCGCTCGACGAGGTGACGAACGGATAGGTTCCGTGATCGATGTCGAGCATCGTGCCTTGCGCGCCCTCGAACATTACGGGTTCGCCGTTGGCGATCGCCTGGTTCAGCAGCAGCGCCGTGTCGGTGACGAACGGCGCAACCCGATCGGCGATCGCGCAGTATTCCGCGTAGATCTTGTCGGCATCGAGCGGCTCGCTGTTGAACAGGGCGTGCGCGATGGTGTTCTTCTCGCGGCAGGCGTTCTCGATGTGCTTCTGCAACAGCTTCTTGTCCAGCAGGTCTTCGACGCGCAAACCGCTGCGCGCCATCTTGTCCTCGTATGTGGGACCAATGCCGCGCGAGGTCGTGCCGATCTTCACCCGTCCGGGAGCGTTTTCCGCCGCCAGCTCGATCAGCCGATGATAGGGAAGAATCACGTGCGCGCGGTTGCTGACGAAGAGATTGCCGTCAACCTGCACGCCGGTTGCGCGCAGCGCATCGACCTCCTTCATGAAGGCGAAGGGATCGAGTACCACGCCGTTGCCAATCACGCCGCGACAGCCCGCGCGCAGCACGCCGCAGGGAATCAGTTGCAGGATGAATTTCTTGCCGTGAATCGTTACGGTGTGTCCCGCGTTATGGCCGCCGGAATAACGCGCGACCACCTGGAAGCGCTCCGAGAGCACGTCGACGATTTTGCCTTTGCCCTCGTCGCCCCACTGCGCGCCGACGACCACCGCTGTCTTGCCAGTTCTCAACTCTCCACTCCGCTCGCGACCGCAGGATTTGGACGCAGCGACCGCACGCCTTCGCACACGCTCGCCTCGACCTCCGAACTGCGACCTGAATTCTGGGATATTGGGAAGAGACGGGCTATAACTCTAGATTCTACAGGTTGCGGTCGCAGCCGCGCAATTCGAGGTCGTGAGACAGAGCTGAAGTACGATGCCTTACACTATTTCTCCATGCCCGAACTGCCGGAAGTTGAAACCGTCGCTCGCGGGCTCGACAAGCGCATCGCTGGCGACACGATCGAGTCGGTCTGGCTCGGCGAAAAGCCTGAGCCGCTGAAGTCGCCTGCGTCCGAGATCGTCGACGTGCTGGAACACGCGCGCATCGTGCACGTGCGCCGAGTCGGGAAGCACATTGTTTTTGATCTGGAAAAATTTCGAACCCACGTCTCGAAAACCGCGAGACCCTTCGACAAGCTCAGGACAGGCAGTGGGGTACCCCCGCACTCTCAAACGTCGGGTGCCCCAGGTCGCGCGTATTCTGAGACCCGGGATCGTGCGCAGTGGATCGTGCATCTCGGCATGACCGGACAATTGCTGATCGCATCGCCGACGACGGAAATCGCGAAGCACACCCATGCGATTCTGAAGCTGGCTTCCGGACGCGAGCTGCGCTTCGTCGATCCGCGCCGCTTTGGAAGGCTTGCGGTGGTGCGAATCGCCTCGCAGGACAGTTCGGGCTTCGCCGCTCCCGGAGATGAGCCGCTGGAATCGCAGCTCGATCGCTTCACGACGTTATTCCTACAACGTAGGACACCGATCAAGAGCGCGCTGCTCAATCAGAAGTTGCTCAGCGGCGTCGGCAATATTTACGCGGACGAAGCGCTGTTTCGCGCCGGCGTTCGGCCGCGGCGGCGAGCCTCGTCGCTGACACGCGACGAGTTGAAGAAGCTGCACAAACACCTGCAACAGGTCCTGCGCGAGGCCATCAAACTGGGAGGTTCGTCGCTCAGCGACTACGTTGACGCCGAAGGCAAGAAAGGATTTTTTCAATTGAAACATCGGGTTTATGGCCGCGAAGGCAAACCATGTTTGGTGTGCGAAACCCCCATCAAGCGGGTTATCATCGCAGGACGCAGCAGTCATTACTGTCCGCATTGCCAGAAATGAAGATACCCACAGAGGCACAGAGACACAGAGAAAAACGAATTGCAGTAAAAATCTGTGCCCCTGTGTCTCTGTGGTGAGAACACGTTTTTGAGGATCACATGAGCATTTATTCCATTGCAGTCGATTTGGGCGGAACCAATCTCCGCATCGCCGCGGTCAGCGACGCAGGCAAGATGCTGGAGAAAGTCACCACCGGAACCGAAGTGAAAAAGGGTCGCGACTTCGTTATCCGCGAGATGACCGAAGCGATTCGCTCGCTGATGACCAAGCATCTCGACTCGGGCGAGCTTGCGGGCATAGGCATCGGCGTTCCCGGCTTCATCGACATGGACACAGGCATGGTGATGCGCTCACCCAACCTGCAGGACTGGGCGAACTTTCCCGTGCGCGAAGAAATCGAAAAGCTGCTGGGGACGAAGGTGATCCTGGAGAATGATGCCAACGCGGCTGCGATGGGCGAGAAGTGGCTGGGCGCGGGGCGCAACCACGACCACATGGCGATGTACACGCTTGGCACCGGCGTCGGCGGAGGTATCGTCATGAACGGCCACTTGTGGCACGGAGTTAACGGCATGGCGGGCGAACTGGGACATTTCAACATCGAGTCGGACGGTCATCCCTGCGGCTGCGGCAGCCGCGGTTGCCTGGAACAGTACGCGTCGGCGACGGCGATTGTGCGCATGGCGCGCGAGGCAATCGACAGCGGCAATGCGCCCGATCTCGCCGACCTGGCGAATGGCAATGTCGAATTCACCTCGCGCAGCGTCTACCAGCTCGCTGTCCAAAACCATCCTTCCGCGCAGAAGATATACCACACCGTGGGACGGGCGCTCGGCATCGGCGTTGGCTCCATGATCAATGCTCTCAACCTGCCGATGTACGTGATCGGCGGCGGAGTTTCCAGCGCGTGGAATGCGTTCGCACCCAGCATGTTCGAGGAGCTGAAATTTCGCTCGTTCATTTATTCGATTACCGCGCCGGATCACGTGCAGCCCGGCCAGAAGCACACCGTGGTGACGATCGCGCTGATGGGGAGCGATGCGGGATTGTATGGCGCCGCACGTTTGCCGATGTTGCCGGCTGCTACGCAAACCGAAACGGTGCGCAGCGCGAGCAATTCGTAATGGTTAAGACGCTAGGTGCGGAAGAAGTTCTTGATCGCCTGCCACATCACCTGGCCGCCAACGTCGGCGATGGACTTGGTGAGTGGAATGTCTTTGGGGCAGACTTCGACGCAGTTCTGCGCGTAGCCGCATTCCTGAATTCCGCCGTCGCCCATTAGCGCATCGAGTCGATCGAGCTTCAGCGCCTTGCCCGTTGGGTGCGCATTGAACAACCGCACCTGCGAGATGGTTGCTGCGCCGACGAAGCCGGTCTTCTCGTTGAACTGTGGACAGGCTTCCATGCAGCAGCAGCACGAGATGCAGCGCGACAGCGGATACAGCTCTTCCTGATTTTGTGCGGTCTGGCGCGGGCCGGAACCGAGATCGTAAGTTCCGTCGACAGGCACCCACGACTTCGTCTTCTTCAGGTTTTCAAAGAGCACGCTGCGATCGACCGAGAGATCGCGCACGACCGGAAACTTGGAAAACGGCTCGAGCGAAATCGGCTGCTCGAGCTGGTCGATCAGCGCCGAGCACGCCATGCGCGCTTTGCCGTTGATGATCATGGCGCAGGAGCCACAGACTTCTTCCAGGCAATTGGAGTCGTAAGTCACCGGCGTCGTCGCCTTACCGTCGCGCGTGACGGGATTCGCCGCAATGTCCATCAACGCCGAGGTGACGTTCATGCCCGGACGGTGATTGAGCTGGAATTCCTCCCAGCGCGGTTTCGCTTCCGGAGTGTCCTGCCGTTTGACTCGTATGATTACGGATTTTGAATTGTTAGCCATCGTAGAATCGCTATTCGCTCTTGGCTCTTCGCTTCTCGCTCCTGGCCATTAGCGCTCTGCTCTCGAAACTTGAACTCTGAAACGTGAAATGGGCCACCAGCAACTGACCACTGCTTCTACGTCGCGGCGTCGTACCTTCGCGGACGCGGCTTGATCAGCGACGTATCGACCGGCTCGAACTCGAAGCGCGGCTCGTCGGCGTCGGCGGCGAAGTAAGCTTTCGTCGTCTTCAGCCAGTTGGCATCGTCGCGCTCGGGGAAGTCCGGTTTGTAATGTGCGCCGCGCGATTCGTCGCGCATCGCCGCTCCCTGCGCAATCACGCGCGCCAGTTGCAGCATGTTGTAGAGCTGACGGGCAAAGACGAACGACGTGTTGGCCCACATCGAGCGATCGCTCAGGTTCACGTGGTGATAGCGCTCCAGCATCTCGACCAGCTTGGCGTCGGTCTCGCGAATGTTCTTGTTGTAGCGGATGACGGTGACGTTCTTGGTCATCAGCTCGCCCAGTTCGCGCCACAACAGGAACGGGTTCTCCGTGCCGTCGTTGTTCATCAGCCGGTGATTGATCTCTTCCTGGCGTTTGCGTTCGGAGTCGAAGACGTGACTCGCGGGATGCTTGCCGCTCTTGATCACGTTGTGCGCGTATTTGACGGCGTTCGGCCCGGCAATGAATCCGCCATAAATGCAGGACATCAGCGAATTCGCGCCCAGCCGGTTCGCGCCATGAATCGAGTAATCGCACTCGCCGCTGGCGTACAGGCCCTCGATGTTCGTCTTCTGGTCGAAGTCGACCCACAAGCCACCCATGGTGTAATGCATGCCAGGGAAGATTTTCATCGGCGTGTCGCGCGGATCGTCGCCGACAAACTTCTCGTAGATTTCGAGGATGCCTTCCAACTTCTTGTCGAGGATCTTGCGATCGATGTGCGTGAGGTCGAGATAGACCATCGGCTGGCCGTCGATGCCGAGATGGTGCTCATACACAACCTTGTGAATGGCGCGCGTGGCAACGTCACGCGGAACCAGGTTACCGTACTTCGGATACCACTCCTCGAGGAAGTACCAGCGCTCGCTCTCGGGAATACTCTTGGGATCGCGCTTGTCGCCAGGCTGTTTGGGCACCCAGACGCGGCCACCTTCGCCGCGCGCCGATTCCGACATCAGGCGCAGCTTGTCTTCGCCGGGAATCGACGTGGGGTGAACCTGAATGAACTCTCCGTTGGCGTAAAACGCGCCCTGTTGATAGAGCGCCGACTGCGCCGAGCCGGTGCAGACCACGGAGTTGGTCGATTTGCCGAAGATGGCGCCGATGCCGCCGGTCGCCATGATAACGGCCTCGGCCGGGAAGGTGTGCACCTGCATGCTGCGCAGGTCGATGGCGCAGATGCCGTGACACATGCGGTGATCGTCGATGACGCCGGAGAGGAACTCCCAGGATTCGTACTTCGTCACCTTGCCTTCGGATTCGTAGCGGCGCACCTGCTCGTCGAGCGCATAAAGCAGCTGCTGCCCCGTGGTAGCGCCGGCGAATGCGGTGCGGTTGTAAAGCGTGCCGCCAAAGCGGCGGAAATCGAGCAGGCCTTCCGGCGTGCGATTGAAGGGCACCCCCATGCGATCGAGCAGATCGATGATGCCCGGCGCCTGGTCGCACATTGCCTTCACCGGCGGCTGGTTCGCCAGGAAGTCGCCCCCATAGATGGTGTCGTCGAAATGGATCCAGGGTGTGTCGCCTTCGCCCTTCAGATTCTTGGCGGCATTGATACCGCCCTGGGCACAGACCGAGTGAGACCGCTTAACCGGAACGATGGAGAACAGGTCGACGTGTCCGCCCATCTCGGCGATTTTGATGGTCGCGGCAAGTCCTGCCAGTCCGCCACCAACGACGATAATCTTAGGATGAGCCATAGTAATCAGATTCTGTAACAGGCCCGACTTTAGTCGTGCCGTCGCTCGCGCGAAATTCGCCGGCTTTAGCCACTGCGAGCAAGGGCTGAAGCCCAAAAGTTAAGTACGCCCTGTATCGGCACGACTTCAGTCGTGCCCTGATACGAACCTTAGTCCTGCTGGACCAGGGGAACCTGGTCGGCGGGCGTGCGCAGAAATCCGCTGACGCTCCATACGCCCATGCCTAACATGACGAGAAACACCACAACGCAGATGTAGCCAAACTTGCGGCGCGCCTGCTCGCCGACGGTGAATCCCCACTTCGCGGCGAACAACCAGATCCCGTAGGCGAAGTGCCAGCACGCCGCGAAGATTCCAATCAGGTACGCAGCCACGACCCATGGACTCTGAAAATCCAACCACACCTTGGAAAACGCCTGGTTATATCCGCCGCCCATCAGGTGTACGCCCATGAAGCGCATGGTAATGACGTGATAGCCGATAAAAATGACGGAGATGATGCCCGTCCAGCGCTGCGCGGTATACATCCAGTTGCCGGTCCAGGGATAATCACCGACGTTCGACTCGCCCGTATACCAGATCCACAGCCCGTACAGGCCATGGTAGAGCAGCGGAATAAAGATAAAGACCCACTCCAGCACGTGCACGAAGGGCAGGCTGGTGAGGAACTTCACCTGGTCGTTGTAGGCCTGAACGCCGTTCATCGACTCGGAATTCGAGATGAAGTGCTCAATGAGAAATGCGCCGATGGGGACGATGCCGGAGAGCGAATGCAGCCGGCGCAGGACGAACGAAGAGCCGTGGCCGGCGCGCAGCGGCGCTACCCCTTTCTTCATCCGGGTTGTGCTGGAGTCGGAGGAACCGGTCCGAGTTGCGCTGGATTCTATAGAACTGGCGGAAGATGCCACGAAGCCAACTCCTTATGAACGCGAGGAGCGTAGGACAAACATTTCATTATCGAATTCACCCCAGCCGCAGGTCAAGAAAACGAACGTGCGTCCGAG
>Ga0335073_10000366_pt1 | contig 59290 bp, 49 predicted proteins | sample Lox_Sample_22_FD_207093 | JGI IMG/M metagenome (GOLD analysis project Ga0335073, IMG submission 207093) | Soil microbial communities from Loxahatchee National Wildlife Refuge, Florida, United States - Lox_Sample_2.2 | ecosystem: Environmental > Terrestrial > Soil > Wetlands | place: USA... | reverse complement strand
ACGCCGAATGGCTGATCGAGAAGAACGGCCACCGAAGCCCTGACGACGCTCGCGCCGCTTGGCATGACCACCCTTTCAGGCGCGCCGCATAAGCCAACCCTTTGTCCAAAGAACCGGGTGCGGTACACGAAGCCTTCTCGTAAACACTTTATAAAGCATTTTAAAGCCGTGTTCGCACAAAAAAGAGACGCGATAGTTAATCTAGCTAATTGACCACTCTCTTCTTGATCAGATGCGTCTACAGTTGATATTTCGATTTGTCAGCAAGGATAAAACTTCAGCCATAGCAATTCATCAAATTGAGTGACTCAAGTTATCGTAGATTTGTCTTGCTAGATTGAATTGTCAAACTCCGCGTTAGACACATGTCTCCAGATTCTTAATCGCCTCCACTCGTGTGACGTTACCAGAGTCCTCATTGCCTCTCGCAACAATCTTTCGGCGGATTGTCGCTGCACACCCGGCCCTAATTCGAATGTACCGAGTGAGTAAATCTCAATCCTTTTTTAACCTTAATCTTCCCTAAGGTCGCCAGACGCGACCGCATCAGTGCAACGTGAACGCGCGAGAATTTTTGTTATCCCAACCGAAGCTTCGTTAACAAGTAAAGCCGAGCGTTTACGAATACGAGTGGACACTGCAGACTTGGTCGCCTCGTTTACGCTTTCTCTTGGCAGATGACCCCACCCACTGCTTTCGTGGGGCGGCGCCTTCCAATCGATGCTAGAGCGTCTGAAACGATTGTTGCGCGCGCTGACGTTTACAGCTGGAACGAGGTTGTTGGCAAAAGTTGTTGGAGGAAGAGAGTAGCGTGGCAGATTCACGGCTCGACGCCTAGTGTGGGAGCCGGACGACCCCCAGTCCTGCAAGCGCCACCAACTCGAAAAAGTGGATAGAGAAAACGAACGAGGCGCCGCCAACCTTGGCGTCGGCGCGGTTGAGTCGGCTATTGCCGGTATTGCTGGATGCGGGTCGTGCGAAGTCCGGCCAAACCAAACTGGTCGATCGAAACTTGCCAGCTTAGAAACTCGTCGACCGTGAGCGTGTAGCGCGAGCAAGCCTCTTCCAGCGAAAGCAACCCGCCCCGCACCGCGGCGACCACTTCGGCCTTGCGCCGAATGACCCAGCGGCGGGTCGTAGGCGGCGGCAGATCGGCGATCGTCAGCGGACTGCCGTCAGGACCGATGACATATTTCACTCTCGGCCGCAGCGTTTCACTCATCTTGAACTCTCACCCGAACGCATGGCACATCTTCGCCGACATTAAACGAAGCCATTTAAGATTTACCTAAGCGACGCTGGCGGAAAAGCTAGTGATACATGCCTGCGGCTTGAGAGGTTTTGCGTAAGCGCCGGCGAGCCAAGGTCGCGGCGCGGATCACCGGCGAAAGCGGGGCGCGGCCAAGGTTCGGCCCTGTTTCGGGGCTAGCAGCATTCCGAATCCACGACGATGAATTGGAGCGCCGAGATGAGAGGGGACTTTAAAGGGCTGCTGCTGGCGATCGCGGCGACGACGGTGTTCGCGGCAGCCTCGGCGCGGGCCGCGGATTGCGGAGACAGCGCAGACGGCTTCAACGAATGGCTCGCCTCGTTCAAGCAGGTCGCAATTCGCGACGGCGTTTCCCCGCAAGTCGCCGATGCCGCGCTGAACGGGGTCGTCTACCAGCCTGCGGTCTCGGCACATGATCGCAGCCAGGGGTTCGGGCAGAGTTTCGCCGCCTTCTCCGCCCGACACGCCACGCCCGCCCTGATCAAGAAGGGCAAGACGATGCTGCTTGCCTACGCCGAACCGTTTCAGAAGATCGAGCAGCGTTACGGCGTCCCTGCGCCCGTTCTGGCAGCGATCTGGGGGCTCGAAACCGGCTATGGCGGCGACCTCGGCTCCTACCCCACATTCAGCGCCTTGGCGACGCTCGCCTACGACTGCCGCCGCGCGCAAATCTACCGTGCTGAGCTGGTTGACGCGCTGATGATAGTCCAAAGGGGGTTGCTGCAACCTGGACAGATGCGCGGTGCCTGGGCCGGCGAGATCGGCCAGACCCAGTTCATGCCGTCGGCTTATCTCAAATACGCCGTCAACGTTGAGGGCGGTGGCGGCGGCAACCTGATGAGCCCCGCGGACGCGTTGGCCTCGACCGCCAATTTCCTCCGCGGCCACGGGTGGCAGCCGGGCGCGGGCTGGGACGAAGGCCAGCCGAACTTCCCCGCCCTGCTCGAATGGAACTCGGCCCCCGTCTACGCCAAGACAATTGCGCTGCTCGCCGACAAACTGGCGGCAGAGTGAGAGCTGGCCTTGGCCGACCCTCCGCGCTATGGCGGCGGCGGCGGAATTCCGCTATGGGCTTGCTCACTGGGCGAGACGCCCGACCTAACCCGCTGTCCAGAATTCTGGCCGGCTAGGATTGTCATGCTCGCGCCATCCGTTGTGACGCCCGTCCGGGCTCCGCTCAACAGCTTGGGCCTACACAAGGCGCCGGCCGAAACCCGCGTCGTCGTGGCGATGTCGGGAGGGGTCGATTCGTCGGTCACCGCGGCAATGCTTGCCGCTGAAGGCTACGACGTCGTCGGCGTGACGATGCAGCTTTACGACCACGCTGAAGCGACGCATCGGAAGGGCGCGTGCTGCGCGGGACAGGATGTCCACGACGCGCGCGACGTCGCTGCGCGCCTCGGCATTCCTCATTATGTCCTCGACTACGAGGAGCGTTTTCGGGAGAAGGTGATTGAGCCGTTCGCCCGCGCCTATGTCGCGGGCGAGACCCCAGTGCCATGCGTCGCCTGCAATCAGCAGATGAAATTCGCCGATCTGTTCGCTGCCGCCAATGACCTGGGCGCGGATCTGCTGGCGACCGGCCATTATGCCGTCAGCCGCCGCGATGGGCGCGGGGGGCGGGCGCTTTACCGGGCGGCCGATCCGGATCGGGACCAAAGCTATTTCCTGTTCGCCACCACCCGCGCGCAGCTCCGGCGGCTCCGGTTTCCCTTGGGGATAATGGCGAAGACGCGGGTCCGCGAACTGGCGCGCGAATATGGCCTTGTGACCGCTGAAAAGGCCGACAGTCAGGACATTTGCTTCGTGCCGTCGGGGCATTACACCGACATGATCGAGCGGCTAATGCCCGGCGCCTCCGTTCCCGGCGAGATCGTCCACGTCAACGGCCGCGCGCTCGGACGGCACAACGGCGTGGTTCACTACACCGTCGGCCAGCGGCGCGGCATTGGCGTCGCGGCGGCCGAGCCGCTCTATGTGGTCGCCCTCGACGCGGCAAACGCGCGCGTCGTCGTTGGCCCCCGCCCCTCGCTCGCGGTAGCGCGGCTGCGGCTGCGCGACGTGAATTGGATTGGCGAGGGCGAGATCGCGGATCTGCCCGCCAACGGACTGCTAATCGCAGCTAGAGTGCGTTCGACGCGTCCGCCGGCGCCTGCCCTGCTCACGCCTTCAGGCGAAATCGAGTTCGGGCAGCCCGAGATCGGCGTCTCGCCGGGCCAGGCTTGTGTTTTCTATGACTCCGTCGATCCCAACGCACGGGTGCTCGGGGGCGGATTTATCTCTGCGGGTTGATGCCTGAGGTCGGTGAGGTAGCATGGCCGCGTTTGACGACGAATCCCCTTTGGGCGAGAGGCGCAAACCGGCCCATACGCATGAGATCGGGCAGAACCTCGACGACCTGTCAGCGGCCGAGCTTACGGAGCGAATCCGCCTTTTGCGGGCCGAGATTGAACGGCTCGAGAGAACGATTGAGGCGCGTCAAGTGACCCGCGCCGCAGCGAACTCAGCATTCAAGATCTGAGGGATTGATCGGCGTCCCGCATTGGCGCGGCTAGGAGCAGCTCTGATTGTTAAGACGCCGTTAATCCCGTCGCTCACGAACAAAGCGGGCCCAGCGGGACGAGTTCTGAATCGCGTTCCCCTATTCTCTTCCCGGCTTCCAATGACCAGAGAGCCAAACTCAGGCGGTTTATTTTTGTCCATTGCCAGAGGCAGCGCTCCCAAGTTAACCTTGCTCAATAGCAAATGCGCGCCTCGGTCGGGCGGAGGCTATTGTCGGTTGCGTCCCTCAGATTTCGCGCTGGCGAGTGTTCACCGCCTCGCGTCAATGAGATGGAGTGGAAGCGTATGGGTCGCCATTTCGAAGGGCCGAAGCGCAGCTTGGTCGCGGCGCCGCCGCCGAACGCGATTCCCTTTATCCACCGTCTCGCTCTGTCTGGGGCATTTAAGGACCTGTTTCGCGAGGGGATGACCCTCGTCGAGGAGGCTGCCGCTTATCTCGATGGTCCGGGACGCGCGGAATCGCGCAACCTGTCCCGCCCGGCCGCGCTCGCCTACTCGACGGAAAGCATGCGCTTGACCACCCGTCTCATGCAGGTCGCCTCATGGCTCCTGCTTCAGCGGGCGGTCAACGAAGGTGAATTGACCTCGAGCCAAGCCCAGGCGGAGCGCGTCCGCGTCAAGCTTTCCCGCCAGGAGTACGGCTGCGCGCCTGAGGTGTTTGAGCAATTGCCGCCCACCCTTCGCAGCCTGAGCAAGCGCTCGCTCCGGATTCAGGAGCGCGTCATCCATCTCGATCAAGGCCTCGTCGTCGCGAAGTCGCCCGAGGCGGTGACGGCCCGATCGGAGGTCGCCTCTCAGGTCGAGCGGCTTCGCGCCGCGTTCTCGAACTGAAGGGCCTCGAGATTACTTGAGAGAATTTGGTTCTTGTCTTACCGTGATTACGCTTGTCAGCCCGCGCCGAAAGCTTGCCTTTAATCGCTATTTGGCCGCATTGGTCGGCGACATCTCAGCCCCGATCCGATTTCCCGCTCATGCTCTCGACGCCTCGAACCCCCCCCGGCTGCTCGCTTTATCTCATCTCTCCAGTTCTGTCGGTCGCCGACTCCGAGGGCTTCGCCGGGGTTTTCGCCGAGGTTGTCGCAGCCGCGGGGGCCGCTTGCGCGCTTGTCCGTCTGGCGGCCGCGACCCAAGCGGATGCGAAATCCATGGTGGCACCGCTGCTTCGCGCTGCGAGAGCCTCCGACTGTGCGCTTCTCATCGAGAACGACGGCGAGCTGGCGGCTCGACTTGGCGCAGACGGCGTCCACATCAATGGCGCCGGCGCGGATCTGGTCGCGGCGGTCGAAAGCCTGAAACCAGATCGGATCGTTGGGGCCGGATCTTTGCGCACGCGCGATGAAGCGATGACCGCAGGCGAATGGGGGGCCGATTACGTGATGTTTGGCGGACCGCGCCGAGGCGCGCCGGCCATGAAACCGCGCTCGCTCGCGGAACGCGTCGGCTGGTGGGCGGAAATCTTTGAAACGCCATGCGTCGCCTATGCCGACACGATCGCGGCGGTGGGTGCGCTGGCTGACGCCGGCGCCGATTTCGTCGCGCTTGGCGAGGCGATCTGGCGGCACCCTTCGCCGACCGAGGCCGCCCGCGAGGCTCGGGCCCAACTTGCCGGCGTCAGCGCGGAGGAGCCATGAGGCGGTTTGCGCTCAATGTCGCGCTAGCGCTCAACTCGGTCGGCGCTGCTTTCGCCCAGATGCAGGCGCCGAACGTCGATTCACCCTTCACGACACTTGCCGGGGTTGAGTCGCGCCCCTCATTGCCGCCCGCCCTGCCGCCGCGAGCGGATGGAGTCCCTGCAGATTTGGCCTTCGGCGCCTATCAACGCGGCAATTTCCTCTACGCCCTGCTCGAGGCTGAACGGCGCCTTGACGCCAATCCGAAGGACGCGGCGGCAATGACGCTGATCGGCGAAATCTATCACGACGGCGCAGCTGTCGTCGCTGACGATCGTGAGGCTTCCCGCTGGTATCGCCTCGCTAGCAATCTCGGCGATCCTCGAGCAGCCTACGAACTTGGCGTGCTGCTGCTTCAGGGCGCGAAGAGCGTGCCGAAGGATCCTGTCGCGGCGAGGGCGCTATTCGAACGCGCTGCGGCCAAAGACAACTCGAGCGCGCTCTACAACCTCGGCATCATGGAACTGAACGGCGTGGACGGAAAGACGCCCGACTACGCCAAAGCCGCGCAATATTTTTTCCGCGCGGCGAAGGCCGGGGATGACAATGCCGCTTATTCGTACGGCGTGATGCTGCGCGAGGGCAAAGGCGTGCCGCAAGATATCGTCGAGGCGGCGCACTGGCTCAAGCGGGCGGCTGACGGCGGAATCATCGCCGGCCAGGTCGAATACGCCATCATGCTGTTCAACGGCGACGGTATACCGAGAGACGAGGGCGCCGCTGCCAAGATCCTTCTCGTCGCCGCCGCTCGCGGCAATCCGATCGCCCAGAACCGCATCGCCCACCTTTACGCCGCTGGCCGGGCGCTGCCGCGCGATCTCGCAAAAGCCGCTGCCTGGAACAGTTTCGCCAAGGCGGCTGGCCTTCAGGATCAGGATCTTGATGTCGCGACCGCCAATTTGACGCTCGATGAGCGCCGGCGCTTTACCAGGATGGTTCACGAGGTCGGCGGTTTTTGACCGCAAGCGTCGGACGGCAGCCGGGCAGCGCGACCGCTTGCTCTGCTCGGCCTTTTTCTTGGACGCCGTTGCGTTAAAAGAGGATCGGCAGCCCGCCTTAACCGAATTAGGAGGCGATGAAGCGCATGACGACGAAGCTCAATGCACGCATTGGCGAGGTGACCGAACGCATCGTTCGGCGCAGCCGTCCGTCGCGCGAGGCCTATCTCGCGCGAATCGAGGCCGCCGTCGGCAACAAACCGGCTCGGAAACGCCTCGGCTGCGCAAATTTCGCGCACAGCTTCGCTGCTTGCGCGGTGGGAGATAAGGAGGCATTGCGCGAGGGGACAGGGCCCAATCTCGCAATCGTCACTGCCTACAATGACATGCTCTCGGCCCACCAGCCGTATGCGCGCTTTCCCGACCTCATTAAGCAGGCAGCCCGCGCAGCTGGCGGCACGGCGCAGGTCGCGGGCGGCGTTCCGGCGATGTGCGACGGAGTGACCCAGGGTGAAAAGGGGATGGAGCTTTCCCTGTTCTCGCGTGATGTCATTGCGCTTTCGACCGCGGTCGCCCTTTCGCATGACATGTTCGATGGGGCGGTCTATCTCGGCATCTGCGACAAGATCGTGCCGGGCCTCTTGATCGGCGCCCTTTCATTCGGCCATTTGCCGGCGGTGTTCTTGCCCGCGGGACCGATGCCCTCGGGCCTTCCCAATGACGAGAAGTCGAAAGTCCGCCAACTCTACGCCGAAGGCAAGGCGACCCGAGCCGACTTGCTCGCGGCCGAGGCGGAAGCCTACCACGCGCCTGGCACCTGCACGTTCTACGGCACCGCCAACACAAACCAAATGCTGATGGAGATCATGGGCCTGCATTTGCCGGGAGCGTCCTTCATCAATCCGAACACGCCGCTGCGCGACGCGCTCACCATGGTCGGCGTCAAGCGGGCGCTGGAGATTACCGCGCTCGGCAATCAGTTCGCGCCGATCGGGCGCATGATCGATGAACGCGCGGTCGTCAACGGCGTCGTTGGGCTGCACGCGACCGGCGGCTCGACCAATCTTACCATCCACCTCGTGGCGATGGCCGCCGCCGCAGGCATTGCGCTGAGGTGGGAGGACTTTGCGGACATCGCAGAAGTTACGCCGCTCCTGACACGGATCTATCCGAACGGGAAGGCCGACGTGAACCATTTTCACGCCGCGGGCGGGATGGGCTTTTTGATCCGCGAACTTCTCGGGGCGGGGCTCCTGCATGGCGAGGCGCAGACCGTATGGGGCGAGCTCGGCGATTATGCAGTCGAGCCTCATCTCGACGCCGAGGGCGTAGTCGCATGGACGCCCGCGCCCGCCGACTCTGGCGACCGCAGCGTGTTGCGCGGGGCGGGCGACCCGTTCCAGCCAACCGGCGGCCTGCGAGTGCTGGAGGGACCGCTGGGAAGGGCGGTCATCAAGACCTCGGCCGTTGCGCCGGAGCGGCACACAATCGAAGCGCCGGCGCGGGTGTTCCACAGCCAGGAGGAACTGCATGCGGCCTTCCGCGCCGGGGAGCTCGACCGAGACTTCGTCGCCGTGGTGCGCTTCCAGGGTCCGAAGGCGATCGGCATGCCGGAACTGCACAAGCTGATGCCTCCGCTCGGCGTGCTGCAGGACCGAGGTCACCGGGTGGCGCTGGTCACCGACGGGCGTCTATCGGGCGCATCGGGCAAGGTGCCGTCAGCGATCCATGTGACGCCCGAAGCGGCGGCTGGCGGGGCGATCGCCAAGATCAGAAACGGCGACGTCATTCGCCTCGATGCGCCTGCGGGCCGGCTCGAAGTCATGGTCGCTGATGACGTGTGGTCGCGAAGGCCGCATGCGGAAGCCGACCTTTCGGTGTCGCATGTCGGCGTGGGGCGCGAATTGTTCTCCGTCTTCCGCGGGACGGTTGGCTCGGCGGACGAGGGCGCGGCGATTTTCCCCACGGTCTGACGCAACGGAGGTTGAGGTTTTCTTCATCTTTGGCGGGCGAAATGAAACCCGGTCTCCGGACGAGAAAGGGTTCTCATGCCGTCGCGTCTTTGGCTCGCTGTTGCGTTTGTGTTCGCCTTCGGTTCGTCGCCGGCGCGCGCCGAGACGGATTTGATCGCGGTTACGCTCGACCAGGCCAAAATCGCCAAGCTGCCGGCCGGAGCGACGACGCTCATCATCGGCAACCCGATGATCGCCGACGTGACGATGCTCAAGAATAACAATTCGATGGTCATTACCGGGAAGGGTTTTGGGCAGACGAACCTTATCGGCGTCGATGCAGCTGGATCGATCATCGAGGAAAAGCAGGTTCGGGTCCTGCCGGCGAGAACCGTGCTTGTCCTGCAGAACGGAACGTCTCGAATCTCGTACGCCTGCAATCCAGAATGCATGCCGACAGTCCAACTTGGCGACGATGACAAGTCGTTCGCGGAAGCGGGCGGGCAGATCACGACCCGGAACGGGTATGCTGCGGGCGGCGGCGGGACGGCGGTCGCACCGAAATAGTGCCGCGCTCATTCAGGCGGGCCTGTAACGCCTGTCGGCGTCGGCGCCGGATTCGGAGACGATGAGTCCGCGCTCGCCCATGTCCACCAGATGGGCCAGTGTCGAGAGTCCGGCCGCCCTCTCGAGCGACGGATCGAGGCCGACGTAGACTTTCGCGACGAGCGCGGGAATCGTCTGCGGGCCTTCGCCGAGCGCGGCAAGGATCGAGGCTTCCCGCTGCCGCCGGTGATGAACGAGCGCGCGCAGATAACGTTGCGGTTCGACGACCGGGCCGCCATGTCCCGGCCAGTAGACGCTCTCAGCTCGTCCGCGCAGCTTCTCGAGCGAGGCCATGTAGTCGCGCATTGAGCCGTCGGGCGGTGCGACGACGGACGTCGACCACGCCATCACGTGATCGCCGGAGAGGAGTGCGCGCTCCTCGACAAGCGCGAAGCACAGATGATTGGAGCAATGGCCAGGCGTGGCGACGGCCTCGATCGAGAAGCCCACGCCTTGCACCCGCTCGCCGTCGGCCAGGACCGCGTCGGGCGCATAGTCGCGGTCGTGGGCCGAGTCGAGGCCGGCCGTCCCATCGCCGCGGGGCGCGAACGGCGCCGCGCCGACCACCCGCGCGCCGGTCGCCGCCTTGAGCCGCTTGGCGGCTGGGGAGTGATCGCGATGAGTGTGAGTCACGAGAATCGACTCGACTCTCTCACACTCGACTGCGGCGAGCATCGCCGAGAGATGCGAATCGTCGTCCGGGCCTGGATCGACGATCGCAACCGCGCCTTCGCCAATGATATAGGTGCACGTACCGTTGAAGGTAAACGGCGAGGCGTTCGGCGCGACGAGGCGGCGCACCAGCGGCGAAAGCCTGGTCAGAGCGTGCGGCGGCGGCTCGCGGGCGGCGAGAAGATCGGGTTCGCTGTCGTCGTCGGCCATTACGCGTCATCCCTCTGCCGCTCCGCAGGTTGCCTTGTCATGATAGCCGCGCGCGGGCTAAGAGGCGAAGCCAGCCCGCGAGCTCCGCGAGACGGCATGGCCGCCGTCTTCGATACGTCGGGCCAGCGCGCGCCGTGGCTGGGGCGACTCACAAAGACTTGATAGGGGGGCAATGAATGGCGGCCGATCCCGATCGCCAAGCGCCGCCTCCGCGCAAGGCCTTCGCCCGGTTTGTCTCGCTCGCGACACGCTGGAGCGACAACGACGCCTACGGCCATCTCAACAACGTCATATATTACTCCCTCTTCGATTCGGCGGTGAACGCGATTCTGATCGAGGCGGGACTGCTCGATCCGGCGACGAGCCCGATCATCGGCCTGGTGGTCGAGAGCAACTGCCGATTCTACTCGAGCCTCACCTATCCCGAGCCGGCGGAAGTCGGCGTTGCGGTCGAGCATCTCGGGCGCTCCTCGGTGCGCTACCACCTCGCGGTGTTCAAGGCCGGCGCCGCGACAGCCGCGGCCGCCGGACGCTACACCCATGTCTATGTCGACCGGGCGACGAGCCGCCCGGTTTCGATTCCCGACGGCCACCGCCGGCTCATGGAGGCGCTGATCGCGCCGCGCCTCGCCGCGAGTTGACCCGGCGCGGCGAACCGAGCGGGTTTCGGCCGATCTGCGCCGACGCAATGGATGAAAATAAACGAAAGCGAAATTGTCCGAAACCGCTTTCTTTTATTTTTCCGAATCGGGACTTTTCAATCGATTAGGCGGGATTCAAATGCTTTTTTTCTCTCTCCGTTCCCGCCCGCTCGGCTGGGCGGCGGATGGCGCGGTTTGAGCGCCGCTATGGATCAAATGTGCCATGGATTTCTGATTTTGGCAAGCAAATGTCGAAAAATCAATAAAGCCGAGCACACACCACACACCACACAGACGCGCTGACCAAGACCGCCCAGAGCTTTACCGCCCCGCGCGCCCCCCTCCGTCAGCGGTTGCGGACGGCGATCATTGCTTCGCGCAGCACGTTGGCCTCGTCGCGCGCTTCCTGCTGGCGCCAGACCATGACGTCGCGGATCGACAGCATGCCGACAAGCTTTCCCCCGTCCATGACCGGCAAATGGCGAATGCGGCGCTTGTTCATGATCTTCTCCGCTTCCACCATCGGGGTCGCCAACTCGCAGGTGATGACCTCGCTGGTCATCAGATCACGGACGTGCATGTCGGTAAGTCTCGCGCCGTCCTTGGCGAAAGCGCGGACGACGTCGCGCTCGGAGATGATCCCGACCAGCGCCCCCTTCGAGTCGCAGACCGGGAGGGCGCCGATGTTGAGGTTGCTGAGGCGGGTGCAGATCGATGCGATCGATTCTTCGGGAATGCAGGTCTGAAGGGTCTGCCGATTCGATTGCAGGACGTCCGACACTCTCATGGAAACAGCCTCCCTTCGCGTTTCGACCCCTTGCGGTGAAGCTTGCCGCGCAATGTGCAGGCGGAGTTGGTCTGAAAAATGGCCGCAGGGGCCGAGCAGAGCCATCGTCACTTGCTCTTGATCGCCGCGGCGGTTTGAGGCATAGAGCGCGCTCTTTTTATCCGCCGTGGGGCCTATCCTCACGCCGGAGAAATCCGGATGGATGTCGTGAAAGTCCGTAATTCGCTGAAATCCTTGCGCAAGCGCCACCGTGACAACCGCCTCGTGCGCCGCAGGGGGCGCGTCTATATCATCAACAAGACGCAGAGGCGCTTCAAGGCCCGGCAGGGATAGGAAAGCCGCGCGGTCGGCAACCGATCCTTTTTGACGGCCGTTCGGCGCCGCACTAAAATGGCGCGCATGCGGTTTTGCGCGCGGTCCGTTTTCATTAGCCCGGCGATTGCGGTCCTCCTGGCCGGGGCTGCCGCGTTCGCGGACGATGCGCCGGCTGCGCCTCAAGCCAAGCCCGAAGCCCAGGTCCCGCAGACCAAACCGGATGACGCGGCGCCGCAAACTCCGGCGGAAGCGCGCGCCGATCTCTACGCCCGCCTCGCCGCCTCCAAGGACGCCGACGAGACGGCAGGGATCATTACCCTTTTGCTACACGCTTATTCCGTGTCCGGCTCCGACACCTGCGACCTCCTGCTACATCGGGCGCGGCAGGCGATCAGCGCCGAAGAATACAAGGATGCGCTCAGGATCCTCGACGCGACGATCGCGCTCCTGCCCGATTGGGCGGAAGGCTGGAACGCCCGCGCAACCGCGCGCTACCTCAACGACGACTATGACGGCTCGATGGCCGACATTGCGCAGACGCTCAAGCGCGAGCCGCGCCACCTGGGGGCGTTGATGGGCATGGCGACCATTCTCGAGGCTCGCGGCAAGACTGAAGACGCGCTCAAGGTTTACGAGCGGGCGCTCGCGATCGCGCCGCATTGGCGTAACGCCGAGGAGGCGGCCGACCGGCTCAAGGCCGCGCTGGCCGGCGAGGAGCTTTAGAACTCAGCGCCCTTCTATTTCGCGCCCATCGGCGGAGAGCTGGTCGACCCGGCTCAGCCCCGATGCATTGCCGCGTTGACGCAGGGCGTTCCGGCTGAGCCTGATCTCGGCCAGCCGGGCCCCCAAGTCGGCCACAAGCCTGGATAGGGTCGCGGCGAGGACGTCGAGCGCCGCATCGGCCCGCTTCCGCCACCGCCACAATGCTCCGCCTTTCTGATCCGCGAGCAGGCGCTCGGCCCGCCACCGCCATTCGTCGCGGTCCCGGCGCAGTGCGTCCTGATTCACCTTCAGCTCGGCCAGCAAGTCTTTCATTGTCCGCAGTTCGGCCTCGACGGCATTGAGACGGGTGAACAAAGAGAGCTGCAACTTTTCCTCCGATTTCGTCGAGCAGCTGCTCAAGCGATGCTCCTAACGGAAACGACCCTGTCCACAAGGACGAAGCGGGCAAGAAAGGCGGCGCTTACCCAGGGGCCGCCCGCTAATTCGTCTTTCGCAACGCATCTGCGCGCGAAAATGAACGCGTACGTATGGTGATGGGAAAAGGTTACCTGGCCGCTAAAGCGAGTTGACCGACCGGAGCCGAACGGCAGCGGCGCGTTAGGGCCGGCTTCATTGCGGCGGGACCTCGCTCATCTTCCGCCATTCCGGGCCGGGCGAGGCGCCGTCGTTGCCGATCGTCCGGCCGTACGGGCCAATCCATTGCGTCTTGGTGTTGTCGAGCATGTAGGTGTTGCCGTAATCGTCCGCGAACGGGCTGACGCCGGTGATCACCCGGTCGAACGATTCAAAATTGCGGTCCATGATGCTCATTTCGCGCTGGCAATGGGCGCGCTGCCGCGCGCTGAAGTCCTGCCAAGCCTGCTGCACGCCGGCCGCCTGCTGCGCCGCGGCGGCGAGATGTTGCTGCGTGCTGGCGTCGAGGGACTGTTGCAGTTGGGCGACCGCGGCCAGTTCCCGGCTCTCCCAGGCCTGATCGACGCGAATCGTCTGGAACATCTGCAGCATCGTCTGCGTCACCCATTCGATGCGGTCGGGCGGCGCGATCGCCCCGGAGAGCCATTCGACGCCCCAATAGGACTGGCCCGCGCCCGGAAACAACTCGAAAATGTAGGTCGAGGCGACAACGCTGCCGACTGCCGCGGCGCCGGCGTGTTCGCAGCGGAATTGCGCCTCGCCGGCCTCGCGCCGGGCGTAGGGGCGCCGCGCTGTGAACGGCGCATGCGCCAGCTCGGGGTGCGGCCGTTGCAGCGTGACGGCCAGATTATCGCAGAGCGACGAGAGCCGCCTTGTTGCGTATTCGAGGGCGAACTGCGAGCCGGTGATGTAGCGGCTCTGGGTATATCCCGGCGCGAGCGGCGTCCCGTCGGGAACCCCGAGCAGACCCTGAAGCCATGGCGGGGTCACGTAATGGGTTAGGTAGGGGTCGCCCATGAAGAGATAGATCCGCCTGTCGGGCGAAAGGGCGCGCAAGACCGGTTGGGCGCATGTGGGCGCGTGCCGGACCGTGCCCCCAGAGACGCTCCACCCAGCAGGAACGTCGATGGAGAAAGCCTGCTCGATCGGATCGGCGAACCGGGTCCACGGACCCGTTCCGGCGCCGCTGACCGGCGATGAGCCGCTCGATGAACCGTTCATGGCCTGGCCTTTTCTGGGCGCCTCCGATGAACGCCGAGACGGATGCGAGGCGCGGGCGCCCGGTCTTCGGGCGCCGGGTTTGAGCAAGAGGCGATTCGACCGACCGCAAATCCACTATTGGACGACGGCTAACCTTATCGAGAGGCCGCAGGCGCGGCAAGTGGGTTCGTCTCGCCACGGGCGGACCCTGACAGGGCCTGCGATAACCCGCCGCGGCCGCCTTGCGACGGGGCGGCGAGCTTGCTAATGTTGTCTGAGACAACACTGGGCCGGGCGCACCATGACGCTCACCGACGAGGTTCGCCGCTTCAACCGGTTCTACACCCGCGAGATCGGGCTCCTGAACCGCCGCCTGCCGGCGACCGACCTCTCCCTGCCCGAGGCGCGCGTGCTCTACGAACTGGCGCAAGCGCCGGCGGAGGGCCGGACAGCGGCGGAGATCGGCCGGGCGCTCGCGATGGACAAGGCGCATCTGAGCCGCATCCTCGCCCGCTTCCGCACGCGGGGGCTCATGCAAAGCGTCGTCGGCCCCGACCACGGCAAGCATAGGCTGCTCACGCTGACCGGCGCAGGCCGCAAGGTCTTCGGCGTAGCGGAGGCCGCCGCGCGAAACGAGGTCGACGCCCTTCTCATGCCAATCGGCGAGGCCGGGCGCGAGCGGCTGGTCGAAGCGATGCGGGACATCCGCGCCGCGCTCGACGGCCGCGAGGCGGAGGAGGGGGAGGTGAGCCTCAGGCCGCTGCGGCCGGGCGACGTCGGCTGGATCATCCATCGCCAAACCGTCCTCTATCATCAGGAATACGGCTGGGACTGGACCTACGAGGGGCTCGCGAGCCGTATCCTCGGCGCCTTCGTCGCTGAATTCGATTCGGCCAAGGAGGACGGCTGGGTCGCCCAGCGGCGCGGTGCGATCGTCGGCTCGATCTTTCTGATGAAGAGCGACGATCCCGCGGTCGCCAAGCTCAGGCTGCTTTATGTCGAGCCGAGCGCCCGGGGGACCGGCCTCGGGCGCAGGCTGGTCGCCACGTGCGTCGAAAGGGCGCGCGAGCTCGGCTATCGTCAGCTCACGCTATGGACAAACGACGTTCTGGCCGCGGCGCGCCGCATCTATCAGGCGGCGGGGTTCCGCCTCGTCAGCGAAGCGCCGCACCATTCGTTTGGCCACGACCTCGTCGGCCAGACCTGGACGCTCGACCTCTAGTGAGGGGTCTCGTCGCGCAGTGCGGCGCCATTCGCTCCTACCATGACCTCGTCGGGCTTTGCATAGCGCTCGATTTCGGATGAAGATCGTAGGCGAAGGCGGCGCCGTTGGCCACGGGGGGCGCGAGGGAGAGAACGATGGACGTCGGTTTTATCGGCCTCGGCAATATGGGTCAGGCGATGGCGCGCAATCTTCTCAAGGGGGGACATCGCGTCACCGTCTACAACCGCTCGCGCAGCAAGGCGGAGGCGCTGGAGTCTGACGGCGCCAGGATCGCCGACAGCCCCTCCGAGGCGTGCCGACAGCCCGTCGTCATCACCATGCTCGCCGACGACGCGGCGGTCGAAGCGGCCATGCTCGGGGAGGGCGGCGGGCTTTCGGCGCTAGGCAAGGACGCGGTCCACGTCTCGATGAGCACGATCAGCGTCGCGCTCTCGGATCGCTTGGCGGAAGCCCATCGGAGGGCTGACCAGGCCTATGTCGCGGCGCCGGTGTTCGGCCGCCCGGAAGCCGCCGCGGCCGCCAAGCTCTTCGTCGTCGCGGCGGGCCCGCAATCGGCGGTCGCGCGTTGCCAGCCGCTCTTTGACGCCATCGGCCAGCGGACCTTCGTCATCGGCGATGAGCCGTCGTCGGCCAATCTCGTCAAGCTCAGCGGCAACTTCCTCCTGGCGTCGATGATCGAATGCCTGGGAGAGGCGTTCGCGCTCACGCGGAAAGGAGGAATCGAGCCCCATACCTATCTCGAGATCGTGACCAGCACCCTGTTCTCCGCGCCCGCTTACAAGACCTACGGCGCGCTGATCGCCGATCAGCGCTACGAGCCGGCGGGATTCAGCATGGCGCTGGGGCTCAAAGATACTCGCCTCGTGCTCGCTGCCGCCGACGCTCTCTCCGTGCCGATGCCGGCCGCGAGCCTGGTCCGCGATCATTTCCTCGCTGGAATGGCGCAAGGCGCGGGCCAATCCGACTGGTCCGCGCTCGCCCGGCTCAGCGCCCGGAACGCCGGTCTTTGAGCTGAGCCGATCCTGCCTTGCCGCGACAAGCCTTGACAAAGCGTCGCAGCGGCTTGGTCTTGTCAGAAACCTGAACTTCGGGCACGCTTTATTGCGGCTTCGCGGTATCGCTCAAAATCGATCGAGAGGCCAAGCCAGCGCGCGATTGGCGGCAATCCGGAGAATGCGCGATGTCGACGACGAAGCTTTTTGCGGCGGTGGCCATCCTGTTCATGAGCTCGTCTTTGCCGCTTTCGGCTCAAGAACAAAAGCCGGAAAACTCGCAGGATCGCCAAGACCATTATGTGCCGCGCCTGAATACGTTGATGATGGTGACGCAACTCGGGCATTTCAAACTATGGTATGCCGGAGCGGTGCAAAACTGGTCGCTGGCCAGTTATGAACTGGCCCAAATCCGGGCCAATATGGTTGATGCGCGGAAGCTTCATCCGGACAATTCCAGATCGGATATGTCCACGATGACGCCACCGGCCGACGATCTCGACGAGGCGATCAAGGCGAAAGACAGCGCCAAATTCGTCAAGGCCTTTTCCAAACTGACCGCCGCATGCAACTCTTGCCACGAAGCGACCGGTGTCGGCTTCATCAAGATACGCGATCCGCGGTTGTCGCCGATCGAAACCTCGCCGTTCAGCGACGAGTCGTTCACGGGCAAATGAGATCGTCCCTTCTCCCGCCCGGCCGGAGAAGGGGTCAGGCCTGCAGTTCGAACAGCCGCCCGTGCTCGGGCATGGCCTCGCCAATTCCCGCGAGCCTCAGGCAATGCCAAGCCATCGCGTGGTTGCTGGAGGTGACCGGTCGACCCGCGAGACGCTCGAATCGCGCGGCAGCTTCGGCGACCCGAAGGCTGGTACAGGAGACGAAGATCGCCTCGACGCCGGGCGCTTCGGCGAGGCGCTGAACCGCCGCGTCGATCGAGCCGACCGAGATCCGCGCCGCGTCGCGGTCGTCGCGCCGGTCGAAAGTGGCGGCGGCGGCGACGTCGACGCCGCGGGCGCGGAAGGAAGCGATCAGCGAAGCGTTGATCTCGGGCGCGTAAGGGGTCAGGAGCCCGATCGACTTTGCGCCTAACGCGCGGAAAGCGGCGAGCGCGGCGGTGACCGGGGTCGTGCAGGCGACGCCCGGGCGGCTTTTATGGATTTCGGCGAACACCGCCTCTTCGCCCAGCGTCATCGTCGCCGAGGTGCAGCCGAACCCCACGACGTCGAGCTTCAGGCCGGGCAGGATGAGCGCGACGCTCGGGGCGATCCTCGGCCCGATGGCGCGGAGGGTGTCGGGCCGGATCTCGGCGTCGTTAAAGACCCGCGACTCGTAGAACGCGACGCCGGGCAAGCGGACAAGGGCGCGGAACTCGTGCTCCATCGTCTGGTCGGTCGCCAGCACCACGAGGCCGATCGCCGCGCGCGACGCAAGGCCGCCGTCGAGTTCGGACGGCAGAACGCCAAGATCGATCGTCGTTACGTCCGGACCGGCAAGATCGAGCGACATGGCGAGCCTCGCTTATTTCAGGCGGCCATGAGGCCGTCCATGGGGATAGCCGGCGCGCGGCCGGCGACGAGGTCGGCGGCGATGCGCGCCGAGCCATGCGACATGGTCCAGCCGATATGGCCATGGCCGCAATTGAGGATCAGGTTCTTGAATTTCCGCGGGCCGATGAGCGGCATATTGGTCGGCGTCATCGGCCGCAAGCCCGCCCACATTTCCGCCCGCCCGTATTCGGCGCCGTCAGGGAAGAGCTCCTGCGTCACCCGCTTCATGAACGCGAAGTCGGACGGCTTGTGAGCCGCATCGTAGCCGGCGAACTCGGCGGTCGCGGTCACCCGGAGGCGGTCGCTGAAGCGCGAGATGGCGACCAGGTTGTGCTCGTCGAGACAGGCGATCTTGGGCGGCGACTTCGCGACGCCGATCGGGATGGTCAGAGAATAGCCCTTGATCGGATAGACGGGCAGGCGGAGGCCAAGCTTGCGGGCGAGAATGGGGCTCTCGGCGCCGAGCGCCAGGACATAGGCGTCGCCCGCGAACGGGCCGCGGTCGGTCAAGGCTTGGGTCACCTTTTCACCGTCGGTTTCAAGCCTGCTCACCGTTGCGCCGGTCACAATCTCGGCGCCGCATTTGGCGACCAGGGCGGCGAGCGTGCGGGTGAATTTGGCGCAATCCCCGGTCTCGTCGGTCGGGCAAAGGATGGCGCCGGCGATCTTCTCGCCGATATGGGCGAGGCCCGGCTCGAGCGCGACGACCTGATCGCGGGCCAGCACCTTGATCGCCTGCCCGTCGGACTCGAGCAACTTCATCTGCTCGACGCCGTCGTCGAGCGCCTGCTGACTGCGGTAGAAATAGAGAATGCCGCGCGTGTTGCGGTCGTAGTCGATCGCCTCCTCGGCGACGACCTTATCGAGCACGGTTTGCGAATAGGCGGCGAGCCGGTGCTTGAGCAGGGTGTTGCGGCGCGCCTTGGCGGCCGTGCATTCCTTCAGGAAGCCCCACGTCCAGGCGTAGAGCCGCGGATCGGCGGACAGCCTGAACCGGAGCGCCTGGTCACGGAGCACGAGCGACTTCATCAGGATGACCGGCGCGCGCGGCGAGGACCAGACGAAGGAATGGCCGGGCGCGATCATGCCGGCATTGCCGAAGCTCGCGCCGGACGCGACCTCCGGATTGCGTTCGACGACCACGACCTCATGGCCGTCACGCTGCAGCTGATAGGCGGTCGTGACGCCGACCACGCCGCCGCCGAGCACCACTATGCGCATGGGGCGCAGTCAATCATGGCGGGGAAAAATTGGCAAAAGCTCGCCCGTGCCCCAACCCTCTGGGCAGGCGAGAGGGGAGATGGCCTTTCCGCGCGAAGTGCGGTCGGCTCCACGTGTACGGCGTCGGCGTTGGATGGTAGGGTGCCAATTCCGTTGGGCCAGCGTCGCCGGCGCGCGGAATATGCCTGGCTATTGGGCCCGACGGAAAGAGCGACAATCCAGATCGAGGAGCCCAACATGCGGACGCGTCCGTTTGACCGAATCCTGCTTGCAATGCCGGCGCTCGCGCTCATCAGTGGAGCCGCCAATGCGCTGACCCCGACCCTGGAAGTCCAGGCTGGGCTCCTCGCCTCCATGCCGATTACCACCGGAAGCATATCGTTCGGGGGTCTCACGGTGAACGGCGTTCCGGTGGTTGGCAGCATCGAGGCGCCTGAACTGCAGGTGAACGGCTCCGTGGCCCTCGCCGCTTTCATTCCTCTCGATGTGGATTCGACCGAGTACAATGTCGGCGCCGGCAGCGGCGAGGCCTCGTTCTCGGCGTCAATTTCCGGCACGCTCGGGCCGCAGACTTCGCTCGATTGGAGCGTCTACTACGATCCTATGAACGACCCGGACGGCATGACGACGCTTGTGGCCTCGAAAAGCCTATCCAACCCGTCCGACATCCTTTCGTTAGGATTCTTCGTGCCGCTGGTGACCGTTTCCGGGCCGGTCGACGGGCCGTTTTCGCTGACTGAGGTGCTCACGATCTCAGGTCTGTCGGGCGGGGAGGTCAGTTTCGACTCCTCGGTTTCCGCGACCGTGCCCGAAGCCTCGACCTGGGCGATGATGCTGATCGGCTTCGCCGGCTGCGGTCTCATCTTCCGCCACGCGAGAACGCGGCAGATCGGGAGCGTCTGATCGGACCGCTGGCGTTTCGCGGCTTGCTTTCATCCGAGCTTTGCGCAGAACGCGGCGAACTCGGCTTCGGTCGCGAACGACTTCTGCGCCCCGCGCCGGGTCACCGAGAAAGCGGCGTAGCGGGTCGCACGGGCCAGCGCCGCGTCGAGGGAGAGGCCGGCGGCGAGGTAGCGGGCGAAGCTGCCGATGAAGGCGTCGCCGGCGCCGGTGGTGTCGATTGCCTCGACCCTGACCGGCTCAATCCTCCGCGCGCCCTCAGCCGTCGATGCGAGCGCCCCGCGGGCTCCGAGGGTGACGATGACCGCCTCGAAGCCCCTCGCGAGGAGATTCTTCGCCGCGGCCGCGACTTCGGCCTCGGACTCGACGGGCAGCCCGGTCAGGATTGCAAGCTCCGTTTCGTTCGGCATGACGAAGCTCGCATCGCGCGCGCTCTCCATGTCGAGGTTGCGGACCGCGGGCGCCGGATTGAGCACGGTCTTGACGCCGTGCCGCTTGCCGAAAGCGAGCGTGGCGTAGACGGTCTCGAGCGGCACCTCAAGCTGGGTCAGGATGAGATCGCAGGTCTTCAAGTCGTCGCCCGCGCGCTCGACATCTGCGGGACTCAGGTCGCCGTTCGCGCCCTTGACGATGAGGATGCAATTGTCGCCCGATTTGCTGTCGACCAGGATCGTGGCCGTGCCGGTCGATTGCCCGGGCACGCGATCAACGCGGCTCGTGTTGACCTTGGTCTCGGCGAAATTTCGCAGGACGCCTTCGCCCAGCGTGTCGTCGCCGACCTTGGACACCATGACGACGGACGCGCCGAGCTTCGCTGCCGCGACGGCCTGATTGGCGCCCTTGCCGCCATGGTTCATCTCGAACCGCGGCGCGGCGATCGTCTCGCCCCAGACCGGCATGCGGTCGACATATGTCACGAGATCGACGTTGCTCGAGCCGACGACGCCGATCACCGGACGCTTGTCTGCCACGGCTGCTCCTCCCCTCGACGGGCGTCAGTTCACCCAAACTCACGCTACTGAGCAAGCTCGAAAATCGGCTTGAGGAAATCGGCGACATCCCCCGGCGCCTTCTGGCGCGCTTCCGGGTCGCTGCCCACCGTGACCCCACGTTCCGTGCATCGCTTGAGTGCGGCCTCGGCCGCCTTGCCGCTCAACATTTGACCAGTGGCCTCAACCGTGAACGAGCCGGCGTCGAGATCAATCTCGCCATGACAGTCGTGGAGGGTCGTCGGCTGCGGGCGGAAATGCGGCGGCGCATCGGAGTCGAAACCGTGGTTGGCGTCAGGATAGACCACGGTCTGGATCGACGCGCCCCGCGCGCGCAGTTCGTCGGCATAGGCGAGGCAGCTCGAGGCTGGGGTATAGTCATCCTTACCGCCCAGCAGCATCAGGATCGGCGAGCCGTCGAGATGGGCGGAGACATATGGGACCCCGCAACCAGGATAGAGCGCGACATGAGCCGCGAAGCGCAGGTCGTCGTCGATGACCGCGCGGCGGATCGGCTCCAGCGCTGAATTGATGGCGGCTGACCCGCCGCGCGAGAAGCCGATCACCCCGATCCGCCTGCGGTCGATCGCCGGATGGGTAGCGAGCAAGCGCAGCGCCGCGAGCGCCCCGGCCGCATCGGCGGCGGGCGACAGCCGCGACTGGTCGGTCGCCGTCTCCTCGACGCCGCGGCCGGTGAAGTTGTCGATGACGAAGGTGGCGACGCCCATCTCGTTCAGGCGCTTCGCCCATTCCCAGTCGTTTCGCAGGACGCCGCTGCTGCCGTGAACCACAACCATCGCCGGAACCTTGACCCCGGGCGCGCTTGGGGAATTCGTGGATTCCGGCAAGGTCAAGACGCCGGCGATCACCGACTTATCACTCGCCTTGCCGTTGACAAGGTCGCGCGAACTTTTGGGCGTGAGCGCCTCGAAGGCGATCGTTCCGGTCCGGCCGTCGGCGAGCGTCGCTACCGGAGGGTCGCTCGTGGTGATCGAGCCCGCCTCCGCGGCGCAACCGGCGGATACGAACAGCAGGATGGCAAAGACCAAGGAGCGGATTGGACGGACGGGCTTCACGGTCAGTTTCCGCTGACCTCAATTGAGCCGTGTGAAGCCATCCGCGCTCCAGTGCTCGCTGCCTACACCATGATGAAGGAAGAATAGCCCAGCCGGATCGTATTTCCGCTTGATCGCGAGCAGACGCGCGTAATTATCGCCCCAGAACGAATCCCGCCAGTTGGATTCGAAGAAGTCGGTCTCCCAAACATAGGATCCGACCCGCGGCGTTAGCTTGCGAATCTCGTTCATGGCCCGCGCCACCGCGGCCGCGTCACGTCGCGCCTTGCCTTCGTCCGGCTCATGTCCCGGAATCCCCGGATAGGCCGGCGGCCCTCCCGCGCCGCAGATGACGAGCGCAAAAGCGTCGAGGACGGCCGGGTTCATCGCCGTGTTCCGGCCCGCCTTGATCGCTTCGGGCTCCCCACCGGCCAATCCCTTGCCGAAGTAGATCTCCACCTGCGAGTGGCCTGCCGCGGCAGTCAGCGCGTCGATGAGGCGCTCGCGCCGACCGGCTTCGAGCAGCGACGCGGGCAGCCAGGCCGATTGATAAGCGTAGATGACCTGCCCCGCCTCGTCGACGTTTGCCGAGTTGTAGATATTGCCGGCGCCGCCAGGACGGTCGTCGTGGCGAATGAGCCCGGGTATCGTCTCCAGCGCCGCCGGGTCCCAGAACCGGCGTCCCGGTCCGGCCAGGACTTCAACCGGCGAGGCCACGGCGAAATCCTGCGGCGCGGCGGCGATCCAGTCGAAAAAGGGTCGCCAGACGGCCTCCGCCTCTTCGCGACCGAGGCCTTGAAACAGCATCTGCACCCATAGACGCCGGCCCCGTTGCAGGCGGAATTGCTCACCCCAATGGGCGTTGAAGAGCGCGGTTGCGTAAAGATCGAAGGCCTTCGCGACAAGCCGGCGATAGGCGTCGTCCGACGCCGCGTCGATGGTCGCGCGGACGGCGCCGACGGCCTCGGGAAGCGGGTGGGTGCGCAGCGTCACTCGGGTCACGACGCCAAAGCCGCTCCCGCCGCCCTTCAGCGCCCAGAAGAGATCCGGATTCATGCATGCGTTGGCGACTTGCACCTGGCCGTCTGCAGTGACCGCCTCGGCTTCGATGAGGTTGCCAGCGGCCGTGCCGAAGGCTTTAGAGAAAGAGCCGAAGCCGCCGCCACTGACAAGGCCCGCGACGCCCACGGTTCGGCAGCCGCCGCCCTGGACGTAGCGTCCGGCCTTGACCATGACTTCATCATAGACACGTCCCCAGATCGCGCCTGCTTCGATGGAGACAGCCGGCTGCGGCTCGGCGTATCCTTCGCAGCCCGCTCCGACGAAGGCGTCGTGCAGAGTGACGCCTTGCATTGGCCGCGTCCAGATCAGAAAAGAGTCGGCGGCGTTCGAGGTTCCCTGATAGCTGTGCCCGCCGCCCTTCACGACGACGCGCAGGTTGTGCGTCCGACCGAAGTTTACCGCCTTGGCGACGTCGCCGGCCGATTTAGCGGCGACTGCGTAGACGCTGGGTCGCGATGTCCATGCGCCGACCCAGCCGAGCGTCTGCGTCAAGCCGGCCTCGTCGCCGAGATAGAAAGGATTTTTCACCTCCCTGGCGAACGCAGCGCAGGCTTCCGATGTCGGCGCCTCGACGCACGCGGAAATCGGCGAGACGACCTTGATGAGCTGCCCGTCGAGGCCGCGTCCGAACTCCGCCCAGGCTTGATCCGAGGGCCACTCGGGGTCGCCGGGACGGACGCGGGAGAAGGAGTTTGCGGCGGCGGTCGCAGCCGATTTTTCGCCGACGAGGATTTTCCCGAACGGCAGCGCCGCCACGATCAGCAAAAGGCGCCTGCGATTCATTCGCATTCCTTCGCGATGACGCCCGCTTGTCAGTTGACGCGGGTAAATCCGTCCGCGCTCCACTCCTCGCTGCCGACGCCGTGATGGAGAAAGAACAGGCCCTCCGGATCGTATTTGTCCTTGATCGCGCGAAGCCGGGGGTAATTCTCGCCCCAGAAGGCCTCCTGCCAATTCGGCTGGAAGAAATCAGTCTCCCATACATACGAGCCGACGCGGGGCAGGAGCTTGCGGATTTCGTTCATCGACGCCTCGACGGGCGCAAGTTCGCGACGTGCCGCCGCTTCGTCCGGCTCATGGCCGGGAACGCCCGGATAGGCGGGCTGTCCCCAGGCGCCGCTGAGCACGAGGACGAAAGCATCGGTAACCGCCGGGTTCATCGCCGTCTCCTTCGCGGCGGCGATCGCCTCCGCGGTCGCGCCGGCAAGCCCCTTGTTGAAATGCAATGCTACGCCCCGGCCCTTTGCGGCCGCAAAGAGCGCATCGGCCAGTCGCCCGCGCCCATCGTCGGCAAGAAGCGACTGGGGAAGCCAGGTGGATTGGTAGGCGTACCAGACCACGCCCGCCTCCTCCAGGTTGCCGGCCCAGAAAATGTCGTCCGCCGGCGCGCCCGGGCGATCGTCGGCGATCACGACACCGGGAATTCGCTTCAAGCCCGAGGCGTCCCAACGATGTCGCGCCGGTTCGGCGAAGATCCTCGGCGCCGACGCGAGGGCAAAATCCTGCGGCGAGGCGGCGACCCAATCGAAGAACGGTTTCCACACCGCTTCCGCCTCGTGCCGATCCAGGCCCTGGGAGGCCATCGAAATCGCGACATAGCCGCCCCCGATCAGGATCTGCTCGCCCCAATGCGAATTGAAGAGCGATTCAGCGTAGAAATTGACGATTTTGCCGATGAGGCGACGGTAGGCGTCGTCGGAGGTCGCGTGGATGGTCGCGGACACCCCACCGAAAAACTCGGGCAACGGGTGCGTGCGCAAAGTGACGTGGGTGACGACGCCAAACCCGCCGCCGCCGCCCTTTAACGCCCAGAATAGGTCCGGGTTCGTGCAGGCGTTGGCGATTCTGATTTCGCCGTCGGCGGTCACGACCTCGGCCTCGATGAGGTTCGCGCCGGCCAGTCCAAAGGCCTTCGAATAGCTGCCGAAGCCGCCGCCGAGCACCAGGCCGGCGACGCCGACCGTCATGCAGCCGCCGCCCTGGACATAGTGCCCGCCCTTGGTCGTCACAGCGTCATAGGCTTGGCGCCAATAGGCGCCCGCCTCGATCGACACCGCCGGCTGCGGCTCGGCGCGGCCCTCGCAGCCTGCGCCGACGAACGAGTCATGCAGGACGATCGCGTTCATATGACGCGTCCAGATGAGCAGCGAGTCAGCGGAGTTCGACGACCCCTGATAGCTGTGGCCGCCGCCTTTCACGACCAGCCGCAGATTGTTCTTGCGCGCGAAATTGACCGCGGCGACGACGTCCGTCGTCGTTTGGGCGGCGACCGCATAGGCGCTCGGCTCCGACGTCCACGCTCCGACCCAGCCCAGCGATTGGGTCAAGCCGACCTCGTCGCCGAGGTAGTAGGGGTTCTTGAGCTCCTTGAAGACTTGGGCGCAGGCCGCGTCGAATGGCGCGCCGACGCAAGCGGAAAGCGGCGAGCGCACCTTGATGAGCCGGCCCTCTACCTGTCGATTGAGTTCCTCCCATGCGGCGTCTGACGGCCAGGCGAGGTCGCCGCGACGCACGCGCGTCTTCGGCGCGGCTTGGGCCGATGCGCCGCGCACGAGCCCAGTCATGAACGGAAGTCCGACGAGAATCTCAAGCAGGCGCCTCCGACTCATTCGCTTCGACATTCGCCACTCCGCAGCCCAGACGGTCGGCTCTCTAGCCGGTCGCCCGGGGGCTTTTCAAATCGCCCCTAGACGCTCGACCTCGGCGACGAGCGCGTCTGGCAACTCGATTTCGGCGGCGGCCGCTCGCCGCCCGGGAATATGCACGCCGAGCTTGGCGAGCCGGTCGAGTTGAAACTTCAGCCGCTTGGGAAAGTCGGGCGCGAGCAGCGCGGGCGCGATGGCGATGATGAAGAGCCCCGCGCCGGGCGATCGGCTGCCCGACGTAAACGAGGGAGCGTCGAGGGCCCAGTTCGCGCCAGAGAGGCCGGCGGCGAGCACCTCGACCATTAGTGCGATGTTGGCGCCGCGCGCGCCGCCGAAAGCAAGAAGCGCCCCGCGCATCGCCGCACACGGATCGGTGGTCGGCTCTCCAGCGGCGTCGACCGCCCAGCCTGGGGGCAGCGCTTCGCCGCGATCCGCATAGCGCCTGAGCTCGACGAAGGCCGTTGCGCTCGAGGCCTGGTCGATGAGCAGCGGCGGTCCGTCGTCGAGCGGCGCTGCGAAGGCGAGCGGGTTCGTGCAATAAACCGGCGTTTTTGCCCCGGCGACGGTGATCAGCGCCGGCCCGCTGGTCGCGGCGAACGAGACCAGGCCAACCTCCGCCAATCGGCGCGGGTAATAGCCAAGCTCGCCGGTCGTGTAGCTTTCCTTCCCGGCGAACAGCGCAAGCCCGAAGGTCTCGGCCCGGCCGCGAAGGTCGCCGAAGGCGCGGTCGAAGCCGAGCTGGGCTATTCCGCCCCTGGCGTCGCAATGGATCGCGGCCGGGGCCGGTGAGGTTAAGAGCGGCTCGGCGGCGCCGTCGATGCGGCCCTCCCTCAGCGAGGCCAGATAATCGACCAGATGGGCAAAGCCGATTCCGCTCTTGCCCAGCGCCTCGGCGGAAACGGTCGCTCGCGCCAGCGACCGCGCCGCCTCCTCGGAGGCGCCTGCGGCGCGGCAGGCGCGCTCGGCGAGGCCGGTCGCCTCATCGAGGCTCAGCCGCCGCGTCATGCGAACACCGGCTCCATCCGTTTCAGCGCCTCGACCGGCAGGTGGCACTTGATCGTGTGGCCGTCGGCGACGGTCCTGGTCGGGGGCATCTCGCGTTCGCATAAATCGCCGGGAACCTCGCGCTTGTGGCCGCAGCGGGTCTGGAACGGACAGCCCTTGGGCGGCGACAGCGCGGAGGGGATCTCGCCCTCGAGCACGACATGGCGCTTCTTCACCCGGGCGTCGGCGATCGGGATCGCCGAGAGCAGCGCTTCCGTGTAGGGGTGGAAAGGTGGCCTGAAGATCTGCTCCGTCGCCCCCATCTCGACGATGTGACCGAGATACATGACGGCGACGCGGTCGGCGAGATAGCGCACGACCGACAGATCGTGGCTGATGAACACCATCGTCGTCTTCGACTCGCGCTGCAGGCTCATCAGGAGCTCGCTGATCGCCGCTTGGACCGAAACGTCGAGCGCCGACATCGGCTCGTCGGCGATGATGACGCGCGGCCGCCCGGCGAAGGCGCGCGCCACGCCGATGCGCTGCTTCTGGCCGCCCGACAATTGCCGCGGGCTACGCTGCGCGAAGGCGCGCGGCAGCTTCACCAGATCGAGCAGGCGCAGCATGATCTCGCGCCGCTCGGGATTGTTGGCGCCGACCCGGAACCGCTCGAGCGTGCGCACGATCTGCGAGCCGACCGAATGGCTCGGATTGAGAGTGTCGAACGGGTTCTGGAAGATCATCTGGATCGAGGAGATGGTCTTGACCGTGCGGCTCTCGACCGGCTGGTTCTGAATCGCCTCATGATCGAAGACGACGAGGCCCTCGCTCGCCGTCTCGAGTCCGAGCAGCACCTTGGCGAGGGTGGATTTGCCGCAGCCCGACTCGCCGACGATCGCCAGAACCTCCGCCTCGCGGGCCGTGAACGAGATGTCCTCGACCGCCTTGACCGCGCGGCTCTCCCGCTTGCGGAACAAGGCGCTGGCGGCCACGCGATAGTGCTTCTTGAGCCGCGCGACGTCGAGGACCGGCGCGCCGATGCTGACCGGATCGAGCCGCGTCGCGGGCCGCGACGATTGGCTCCAGTCGATCGCCTCTATCCTCAGGCAGCGGCTTTCATGGCCGCTCGCGCCGGAGACGGCACGCATCGGCACATCGGCCTGATCGCACAGGCCCGCGGCGAAATATCCGCAGCGCGGGCCGAAATTGCAGCCCGTTGGCCGATGGTGCGGCAGCGGCAGCTGGCCGGGAATGGGAACGAGCGGATTGTCGTTCTTGTTCGTCCCCGGCATCGGCATCGAGCGGAAGAGGCCCTGCGTATAAGGGTGACGCACGGCGCCGAACACGTCGCGGACCGCGCCGGTCTCGACCGCCTCGCCCGAATACATCACCGTCACTTCGTCGCAGGTCTCGAGGATGAGGCCGAGATTGTGGGAGATGAACAGCGACGTGGCGCCGGTGCGGGCGGTCAAATCCTTGACCAGGGCGACGATGCCCGCTTCCACCGTGACGTCGAGCGCGGTCGTCGGCTCGTCGAGGATGAGGAGTTTCGGGTTCGAAAGCAGCGCCATCGCAATGACCACCCGCTGCTGCTGGCCGCCGCTGAGCTGATGCGGATAGGCGCGCATGACGCGGTCGGGATCGGGCAGACGCACAGCCTTGATCATGTCGACGGCGCGGGCGCGGGCCTCCTCTTTCGAGACCCGCTCGTGGATCAGCGGCACTTCCATCAATTGCCGTCCGACCGGCATAGTCGGATTGAGCGAGGCCATCGGCTCTTGATAGACCATCGCGATCTTCGAGCCGCGGATGGCGCGCAGTTCCGAGTCGGAGAGGCTCGCCATGTCGCGGCCCTCGAAGCGGATCGCGCCGCTCGTGATCCGCCCGACACCCGGAAGGTCACGCATAACGGCGAGCGCCACCGTCGACTTGCCGCAGCCCGATTCGCCGACCAGCCCCATCGCCTGCCCGGGCAAGACGGAGCAGGAGAAGTCCATCACCGCCGGAATTTCTCCGGCGCGGTTGAAGAACGAAATGCCGAGGCGGTCGATTTCGATGAGCGGTTCGACCATACGCCTCTCCCTCAATCGCGCAGCGACTGCTCGCGGATCGCGTCGGCGAGCAGGTTCAGGCCGAGCACGAACGACATCAGCGCGAGGGCCGGGGGCAGCGCGGGGTGGACGTAGATGCGCATGAAGCGGCTCGATTCATTGATCATCGTACCCCAGTTGGGGCTTTCGGGCGGCATGCCGAGGCCGAAATAGCCGAGCGCGCCGAGCAGGATGGTGGTGTAGCCGATGCGCAGGCAGGCGTCGACGATGAGCGGCCCGCGCGCATTGGGCAGGATCTCCCACAGCATCACGTACCACGGGCTTTCGCCGCGGGTCTGGGCGGCGAACACATATTCGCGGGTTTTGATGTCGAGCGTCAGGCTGCGCACGATCCTGAAGATGCCAGGCCCGGAGGCGAGCGCGACCGCGACGAAGATATTGAGCGTGCTGGGGCTGACCTGAATGAGCCCGAATGGGTCGGCGTTGAAGACGAAGGTCGCGAACAGCCATCCGCCGGCGAACAGAGTGAGCGCCAACCTGATCGCGAGTGCAGGCGGCCGGGCGCGATAGCCGGCGATGAAGAACACGCTGAACAGGACGATCGGAAAGGCGAAGAAGATCGCCGCCATCGCATAGGGGATCGGCGTGTCGAGGATGCCGGGCGACACCAGGAGGTAGAACAGAAGGATGATCGGAAAGGCCAGCACGAGATTGGCCAGGAACGACAGCGTCGCGTCGATGCGGCCGCCGAAATAGCCGGCGGGCAGGCCAAGCGCGACACCGACCGCGAGCGCGAGCAGCGTCGCAAGCGGCGCGATGATGAGCACGATGCGGGCGCCGGCTATCACGCGGCCGAACACGTCGCGCGCAAGCTTGTCGCCGCCGAACAGATAGGGCAGGCCGGAGTGAGGATCAATCGCGCCCGGAACCGCGTGTTGCAACTCCGGGATCTGGCCAAGCGGATCGAAGAGCTCGATCCGCTTGGCGAAAATCGCCGCGAACAGCCAGAAACCGACGAGAATGAGCCCGGCAAGTCCGGGCCCGCTCGTCACCACATGACCATAGAGTCCGAGCCTCCGGCGAAAGACAAGGCTTGCGCCGAGAACGATCGCAAGGCTCGCCCAGACGGGGATGAGCTGCGCGAGGGTCTTGAGAACGATCTCCCCGGGACTCAGAAACTGCAAGCGCGCCCCACTAATGCACGCGGATGCGCGGGTTGAGGTAGGCGTAGCCGATGTCGGAGATGAGCTGAGTCAACAACACGATCGTCACCGAGACGAGCGAGCAGGCGAGCAGAAGATCGATGTCGTTGTTGCCGGCGGCGTCGACCAGCGCCTGACCGAAGCCCTGATAGCGGAACATCACCTCGACGATCACCACCCCGGTCAGCAGCCATGGAAAGAGCAGCATGACGACGGTGAACGGCGCGATCAGGGCGTTGCGCAGTGCGTGCTTGAGCACGATCGCGCCGAATCCGAGGCCCTTGAGGCGCGCGGTGCGGATATATTGGGCGTTCATCACCTCGATCATCGAGGCGCGGGTCATGCGCGCGACATAGCCCGTGCCCAACATCGCGACGGTCGCGACCGGCAAGGCGAAATTGTAGAAACTCAGATGCCCTTCGGTCGCCGCGACCGCCGAACCGTTGAGCCAGCCGAGCCAGGACGCGAAAACGATCGTCAGCACGACGCCCGACACGTACTCCGGCGTGGACGTCGTCACGATCGACAGGACGGAGAGCGCGCGATCGGCGCGCGACCCCTCGCGCATTCCGGCAACGACGCCGATCAGCAGAGCGGTCGGAATCATGACCACAAGCACCCAGAACATGAGGATCCCCGTCGCCTTGACCGCCGGCCCGAGCTTGTCGACGACCTTGACCTTGAACTTGGTCGAGCAGCCGAGGTCGCCCTGGAGCACGCCGGAAAACTTGGCCGTCTTCGGCTCGTCGCAGAAAGAAAAGCGTGGCGTCGCGGCGCCCGTCTTGGGGTCGATGTCGGGCTCTTTCGGCCAGATTCCGAGCCAAGCGGCGTAGCGGACGAGGAACGGGCGGCGGTAGCCGTTCTTGACCAGCCAGCTCTCCAGCTCCTGGTCGGACGCATGCATCTCGGTCTGGCTGATCGCCAGCTTGCGCAGGTTCGGCTCGAGATTGACGAGATAGAAGACGACCAGCGTCAGGCACAGCATCGTCAGCAGCATGACGCCGAGCCGCCGCGCCAGAAACGAGGCCATCGTTCCGCCTTCTCCCGCCGTTCATAGCGCCGGCCGATCCGCCCTCATGGAGCGAATCGGCTAGTGGCATCGAACCTCCCGACGCCGAGGCTCAGGCGTTCAGCCATACGCGCTCGAGATGGGTCTCGTAGAGCGGATGCATGCCGTAATCCATCACCTGCGGAGTGCGGTGGTTGTAGAGCGTTAGCCAGTAGGGCTGGATGATGATGCCCGAGTCCTGCAGGATTTGTTCGAGGTCCTTCATCACCGCTTTGCGGGCCTTCGGATCGGGGATGGCCAGCGCCTTTTCGAGCTTGGCGTCGAACTCCGGGTTGGCATAGGCGGTCTCGTTCCAGGCCTCGCCGGAGCGGTACGCCAGCGCTAGGACCTGGACGCCGAGCGGGCGCATGTTCCAGTCGGTGATCGAGTAAGGATATTTCGTCCAGTCGTTCCAGAAGGTCGAACCCGGAAGCACCGTCCGCTTCACCTTGAAACCCGCCTCGCGCAGCTGCGCCGCGATCGCGTCGCCCGAGTTCTTGTAATATTCCTCGTCGCTGGTGATCAGGTCGTGTTCGAAATCGATCTGCCCGGCGTCGGTCATCAGCTTTTTCGCGCCGGCGACGTCGCGCGACTTCTTAGGCAGCTCCGCATATTCCGGATGAATCGGCGCGACGTGGAAGTTCTCGCCGACGGTGCCGTGGTCCTCGATACCGAGTTTGAGGATCGTCGCGTTGTCGACCGCCGTCTGCAGGGCGTTGCGAACCCGCTGGTCGTCGTAGGGCTTCTGCTTGACGTTGGTGCGGGCGACGATGGTTGCCGAGGTCTGGACGTCGGACCGGGTGAGGCCAGCCTTGTCCAGGATCGCGACATAAGCAGCGTCGGTCTTCATCGTGCAGTCGAGTTCCTTTGAATCGAAGGCGCTGACGGTCGCCGAAATGTCGGGGCCGTAGTCGATGAACTCGACGCCGTCGAGATAGGCTTCCCCGCCCCACCACTTGCCGTTGATGCGGCGCTTGAACGCGGCCTTCTTGCCGACCTCGAACGAGACCAGCTCGAACGCGCCGGTGCCGATCGGATGCTTGACCAGGTCCTTGCCGTCCTTCTCGAAATCGCGGTGGACGATGAGGCCCGGATAGTCCGACATGCCGGGAATGATTGTGATGTCGGGCTTCTTTAGCGAGAGCTTGACGGTGAAATCGTCGACCTTGGTGATGGCGCCGTCCCGCGCCTTCTTGGTCGCCGGGTCGATGAGCGCGGCCATGCGGGCGGCCATCGAATTGCCCTCAACGGATTGGTCGCACCACCGGTTGAGGTTGAAGACGACGTCGTCGGCGTTGAAGGCGTCGCCGTTGTTCCAGGACGCGCCCTTGCGCACGTGGAGGATATATTCGGTCGCATCCGGATTGACGTCCCAGGATTCAAGCAGCGCCGGCTCGAAAGTGAACTGACGGGTGTAGGTGACCAGCGAATCCAGGAACTGACGCGCGACATTGCCCATCTCCGGCCAGTCGTAGGTGCGCGGGTCCTTCTGGTCCTTGACGAACATGCCGACCCGCAAGGTTCCGCCCTTCTTCGGGGTTTCGGCCAGAGCCGGCGTCGGCGCCGCGAGGCCGAGCATGCCGTAAGCGGCGGCAGTGGAAGCTCCGAAGATCGTCGCCAAAGCGAGGAACTCCCGCCGATCGATCGAGCCTTCCTTCGCTTCGGCTGCCCAGTCTTTGAGGCTTTTCCGCCAGAACCTGTTCTTGAGCGCTTGGCTAATCATTCCCGTTCTCCTTCTTGTCGTTTTCAGACCGCTACGCGCGGCTTGACCGTCCATGCTCGCGCCAACCGAAGCTATGAATGAGGGCGATGTCCCGGCAGGTCCGCAAGCCGGCGGCGAAATTCCGCCGCCGCCTTCTCATTCCGCCCAGCGTCATGACAACCTGACCGCAACATGGACATACTTGTACACCTGGAAACAGACGCTAACGCGATTGCAAAAACCGTGCAACGGCTGAGCTTCTCGCCTGGCGCTCAAGCCTCGCCCTGCTCGGTCCGCCGGGAAAACGCCAACCGCATTGCTTTGGCGAGGGCGCCGCCGAGCGTCATGCCGCGCCGCGCGCGCAGGTAGTTCTGAAAGTCGTAGATCGTGACGCCCGGGCAAACCTCGAACTCGAGGAACGTCGGACGCCCATCGGCATCGATCCGAAAATCGATCGAGAACAGGTCGCGAAGGCCGACAAGGCGCGCGAGACGGGCGCTGAAGTCGAGGATATCCGCGACCGCGCGCCGCGGCCGTTCATCGCCCGCGCTGCGCAGATCGATCATGCGCGGGATGAAGGCGGCCGGACGCGAGGCGCCGAAGCCGCCCCGTCCGCCCGCCGTGTCGCGCGCTCCCGAGAGGGTCTCGTTGTCCTTCATTGTCAGAAAGGCCCCGCCGGCTTCACTCGCGGCGTCCTTGACGATCCGCTCGATCCCCAGCTGATCGGCGAATTCGCCGCCGAGATCGATGAAGCTGACGCGGACGTCGTCGCCCTCGACAAAGAGCTGGAGGAGCGCCCGGTCCCGATAGCGCTCCCAGATCCTCTTCGCCCTGTCTTTCGCTTCCTTGAAGTCGCGGCACAGGCTGTCGGCGAATATCCCGATCTTTGCCCCGAGCGCATTCGGCTTGACGAACAGTGGGCCGGAAGCGCTTGCCCAGTCGCCCAGCGCCGCGATTTCCTTGTCCCCCTCCATCAGCCTGGTCGGCGGGACGGCGAGGCCGGCGGCGGAAGCGAGGGCGAGGCTGGCGAATTTCTCCTGGCAGAGATGCGCCGCGCCGGCCGGGCTGCCGAACCGTGCGAAGCCCTCGAGGCGCGCGAGAGCGGGAACCGACGAGCCGCGATAGAAGCGCACGCCGTCGGTGAACGCCCACACGATTGTTCGCTCGCGCTGCGGAGCCAATTCACCGAGCCGTTGCGGCAATTCGTTGAGAGCGACAAACTCGGCCGCAATCCCTTCGCGCCGAAATGCCTCCGCGATGTCGTCGATGAACAACGGAAGATCGGTCGACTGGGCAAGATAGACGGCGATTTCCGCGGCTATGTCGGGCGGGTAGCCGAACGACGCCAAGCGACGGCGCGCCTCGTCCTCGCTTTCGAAGGCGATCACGACGTTGGCGAGCGTTGCCGCGACGCTTGGGGCCCTGGCGGGGCGGGTCGTCAAGGATCCGTCGGTCATCTCGCGGTCCGGTCATCCGTCGCTGGCGCAACGGAAGGCGGTCTGCCGCGCGCTCTATTCGCAGTCTGACCCGAGGATACGCGCGCGATAAAGTCGATTATTTAGGCGCCCGAACCTGAATTCCGTGGGCCCGCCGAGTGTGTTATTCCCGCCCCGCCCGCCCAGCCTTGAGGAGAGCGCAAGCGTGAAAGTCGACGGACGGCCGTTCCGAACAATCTGGCTCAACGCCGACGGCTGGGGTGTGGACGTCATCGACCAGCGCTGGCTGCCGCACGATTTCCGCATCTCGACCCTGCGCAGCGTCGGCGACGCGGCGACAGCGATACGCGACATGTGGGTGCGCGGCGCGCCGCTGATCGGGGCGACGGCGGCCTACGGGCTCGCGCTTGCCATGCGGGAGGATCCGAGCGACGCGGCGCTTGACGCCGCGCGCGACAGGCTCGCGGCGACCAGGCCGACCGCGATCAATTTGCGCTGGGCCCTCGACGCAGTCCGCGAGCGTCTCGCGCCGCTGGCCCCGCGGGAGCGCGCAGCCGCCGCTTACGCCGAAGCCAAGCGGATCGCCGACGAGGACGTCGAGATCAACCGCGCGATCGGCCGCAACGGCCTCAAGCTCCTGCGAAGGCTTGCGCAAGACAAGGGGCCCGGCGAGCCGGTCAACATCCTGACCCATTGCAACGCCGGCTGGCTGGCGACGGTCGATTACGGCACCGCCACCGCGCCGATTTACCTCGCGATGGAGGAGGGCCTCTCGGTCCACGTCTATGTCGACGAGACGCGCCCCCGCAACCAGGGCGCATCCCTCACCGCCTGGGAGCTCAGCCAGCACGGCGCGCCGCATACGCTCATTGTCGACAATGCGGGCGGGCATCTGATGCAGCACGGCCTTGTCGACATGGTGATTGTCGGCTCCGACCGGACGACCGCCAACGGCGACGTCTGCAACAAGATCGGCACTTATCTCAAGGCGCTCGCCGCGCGCGACAATACCGTGCCCTTCTATGTCGCCCTGCCGTCGCCGACGATCGACTGGACGGTTCGCGACGGGGTGAAGGAAATTCCGATCGAGGAGCGCAGCGCGGACGAAGTCAATTTTGTCCAGGGGCGCGGCGACGACGGCGCGATCACGCGGGTCAGGATCGCGCCGGAAGGCGGACGGGCCGCCAATCCGGCGTTCGACGTCACCCCGGGCCGCCTGGTGACCGGGCTCATCACCGAGCGCGGCGTCACCGAGGCCTCGGCGCAGGGACTGAAGGCGCTCTTTCCGGAGCGCCAATGATTCGTCCGCTCGAGGGACTGAACGTCGTCGAGTTCGAGGGCATCGGCCCGGGTCCGCTCGCCGGGCGCATGCTCGCCGACCTCGGCGCCGCGGTGGTCGCAGTCGTTCGCCCGACGAAGGCGGCGATCGGCGGTCCGGAGCAGCCGCTCTCCGATCAGCCCCTCCGGCGGGGAAAAAAGATTGTGGCCCTCGATCTCAAGGGCGCGGAGGCGGTCGAGAAGGCGCTCGGCCTCGTCGACACGGCCGACGCGCTGATCGAGGGCAACCGCCCCGGCGTGATGGAGCGCCTCGGCCTCGGCCCCGCCGACTGCGCCAAGCGTAATCCGCGGCTCGTTTACGGCCGCATGACCGGCTGGGGGCAGGACGGTCTGCTCGCCCAAGCCGCGGGCCACGATCTCAACTATCTGGCGCTGAGCGGCGCCTTGTCGCTTGCCGCCCGCCCAGGCGCGGCGCCGATCGCGCCGCCGACGGTTCTTGGCGACGGCGGCGGCGCGCTCGGCCTCGCCTTCGGGATCATGAGCGCGGTCTTCGCCGCCTCCCGGAGCGGCCAAGGCTCAGTGGTCGACTGTTCGATCGTCGATGTCGTGGCAAACTTGAGCTCGATCGCGCTCATGGCGCGCGCCTCCGGACTTTTGGATGCTTCGATCCCGAGCCTGTTCCATGACTCGCCGTTCTACGATGTCTACGCCTGCGCCGACGGCCGGTACGTGACCATCGGCGCGCTCGAGCCGCAATTCTATGCCGCGCTTCTCAACAAGCTCGGGCTTGCGGACGTCGATCCGGAAGCGCAATACGATCGCGCCGCCTGGCCGGCGCTGAAGGCGCGGTTCCGCGCCCTGTTCCTCAGCCGTCCCAGCGCCCATTGGCGTGCGTTGCTCGAGGGGAGCGAGGCGTGCTTCGCCCCGGTCCTCAGCCTCGCCGAGGCCGCGGCACATCCGCACAATGCGGCTCGCGGGGTTTACCAGGTGGGCGCGAGCGGGGAACTCGACGCCCCCGGCGCGCCGCGCTTCTCTCCGCTCGGTTGAGACGGCCAGAGGCCAACACGACATCGAAGGACGAAACCGGCCAATGTCCAATCGCGCAACGCCCGTGACGGTCGACTTTCCCTATCCTGTTCCGCCGAAGGCGGGCGAGGCGATCGAAATTCGTCCGGGCGTCTTGTGGGCGCGATTTCCTCTCCCGTTCCGGCTCGACCACGTCAACGTCTACCTGATCGAGGACGGCGACGGGCTCGCGCTTATCGATGCCGGGATCGACAACCCGCCGTCGCGCGCTGCCTGGGAGGCGCTGCTCGTCGGGCCGCTCCGGGGGCGGGGGCTGACGCGGATCATCGTCACCCATTTCCACCCGGACCATGTCGGCCTTGTCGGATGGCTCTGCGAACGCTTCGGGCTGAAGCTGGCGATGAGCGAGACGGAATACCTGATCGCGCTCAACATCCGCCTCGATCCGCAGGGGCTCAAATCGGAGCCCTACCGCAGCTTCTACCGCTCGCACGGGCTGACCGAGGAGAGCACGGAGCTTCTGCTCGGCAACGGCCTGCAATATTTGCGCATGGTGTCGCCGCCGCCGAGAACGTTTCTGCGTCTCATTGCCGAGGACCGGCTCAAGATCGGCGAGCGCGAGTTCGAAGTGATGACCGGCGCCGGCCATTCGCCCGAGCAGGTGATGCTCTATTCCGCGGCCGACAATTTCATCCTCTGCGGCGATCAGGTGTTGGCCAAGATCTCGCCCAATGTCAGCGTGGAAGCCATGGATCCGGAGGGCGATCCGCTCGGCGCCTATCTGAGGTCGCTTGCGATGCTCAAGCGAAAGCTGTCGGAGGAGGTGCTGGTCCTGCCCGGCCACAACCTGCCGTTCATCGGCTTGCACGCCCGCGCGGACGAACTGATCGCCCACCACGAGGCGCGCTGCATGGCGATACTCGAGGCCTGCAAGCTGGGTCCGCAAACCGTCGCCGAGCTGGTGCCGGTCATTTTTGGCCGCAGCATCGACGATCCTCACCAGCTGGTGTTCGCCTTCAGCGAGGCGCTGGCGCACGTGAACATCCTCGTCCGCAGCGGCCGGCTGCGCATCGCAAACGCCGCCGAGGGCCTCGCGCTCGAAGCGGCGTGAAAAGGCGCAACTTGCGCAGCTAAAACCCCGCCAGCACGATCTTGCCGATGCCCGCGCCCGACTTGAGGTGAGCCATGGCGCGCATGAGATTGGCGGCGTCGATGCGTCCGTAGTTCTCCCGCATCGTCGAGCGGACACGCCCGGAATCGACGAGGTCGGCGACCTCGTTCAAGAGCCTGTGCTGGGCCTCCATGTCGGCGGTCTGAAACAGGGGCCGGGTGAACATCAGCTCATGGTGGATGGAGACGCTCTTCGGTCTGAAGACAAAAAGATCCGCCGCTTCGCCATTGATGAGAGCGACGCGTCCCTGCGGCGCGATCAGCCCCGCGAGATCGCCCAACATTCCGCCAACCGGCGCCGTCGCAAACACGAACGCGGGGCTGCCCAGGCCGAGAGCCGCAACCTGCGGCGCGAGCGGTTTCTTGTGGTCGATGACGTGGTGGGCGCCCATGGCCTTGGCCCAGTGCACGGTCTCGGGCCGCGACGCGGTCGCCACGATCGCAAGATCGGTCAGTTGACGCCCCAGCTGGATGGCGATCGAACCGACCCCGCCCGCCCCGCCCAGGATCAGGATCGCGCGCGCGGCGCCCGGAACGGGTTTGGCGACGTCGAGCCGGTCGAACATCGCCTCCCAGGCCGTGATCGAGGTCAGGGGCAAAGCGGCAGCGGCGGCGAAATCGAGCGTGCGCGGCTTGCGGCCTACGAGCCGCTCGTCGACGAGATGAAACTCCATGTCCGCGCCCGGCCGGCCGACGCTGCCGGCGTAGAACACTTCATCGCCCGGCTTGAAGAGCTTCACATCGCGCCCGGTCTCCACGACCACTCCCGCGGCGTCGTAGCCTACGACCTTGATTGCATCCGGGTCGGGAGACGCGCCGCCGGGCCCTCCGCCGCTCGCGACCTTGTAGTCGACCGGATTGACCGACACCGCGCGCACCTCGACCAGAAGATCGCGACCCTCCGGCCTCGGCCGGGGGATGTCGAACGCCTTCAGATGGTCGAGTTCCGGACTCGCCTTGCGGTATCCGATCGCCCGCATTTTGTTTCCCCTCCGCTTGCCAAGCGACGCAGAGCCTAATCGGCGCGAGCGCGCTTGGCGAGAGAGGGCCGCTACGCCTCGTTCAGTCCGGCGCCGAGCTCGCCTAGGAACGCGACGCCCTTGGCGGTCAGCTCGAAGGCCGAGCCTGCCGGCTGCACGTAACCTACCAGGACAAGCCGCTCGAGATCGCGTTTCTGATCGTCGGTAGAATTGGCCGGATCATGCTCTTCGATGGCGCAAAGCAGCGCGATTTGAGAGTTCGTCAGATCGTCAGGCATGTCGCCGCCTCCGGTTCTGCATCGCCCCATCCTATCCGATCGTCATCAGGCTCGCATTGCCGCCGGCCGCGGCGGTGTTGGTCGTGATCGCGACTTCCTCGACCAGTTGGGCGAGGTCGTAGTCCTCGCCGGCGGCGAGGCGCGCGGGGGTCAGCGCCTGGAGGCGGACGATCGGCCCCGGGCGGTCGGCGAGCTGGCGCAAGGCCCAAGCGAGCGCGTCGGCTTCGCCCTCAAACAGAACGCCGGCGAGCGAAGGCGCGTCGAGCGGGAAGAAGGCCATCACGACCCGGTGGGTGAGCTCGGGCGGCAGCCCTTTCAGCGCCAGCGTTTCGCTCGCATTGATGACCGCGTCGTTGCCAGTCGCCAGGATCGCGCCGATCTGGATCAAGGCCGCGGTCTGGCTTGACGCCAGCGCCGCGATCCGGCCGCGGGGCCCGAGCGTGTAGACATTGCGCTCGCCGACCGGTCCCTTGAGTTCGACTCGCGCGCCGAGCGGCGAGCGCGCCATCAGGCCGACGCATCGCTCGGCTTCGGCGGCGTGGCCGGCGGCGTGGAGCCAGTCGAGATAGACGCGCACCGCCCAGTGCGCGGCGCCCGCGCCTTCGACGCCGTCGAGCGCTCCCGGCGCCGGCTCGGCGGCAAGGCGCGACAGATAGAGCGGCCCGCCGGCTTTCGGGCCGGTGCCCGAGAGCCTGGAGCCGCCGAACGGCTGTACGCCGACCGTCGCGCCGATGATGTTGCGGTTGACATAGATGTTGCCGGCCTCGATCCGCTCGACCACTCGCGCTATCGTCTCGTCGATGCGGGTGTGGAGGCCGAAGGTGAGGCCGTAGCCGGCCGCGTTGATGGCGTCGATCAGCGAGTCGAGCGCCTCGCGCCGGTAACGAAGCACGTGCAGCACCGGCCCGAAAACCTCGCGCTCGACGTCGGCGACCTTGTTGACTTCAATCAGGGTCGGGGCGACGAACGTCCCGCAGGCGGTAGCCGCCTCGTCGAGCGGAGTCTGGGTTACCTTGTGGCCGCGGCGCCGCATCGTTTCGATGTGGGCGAGGATCGCGTCGCGCGCCCCGGCGGTAATGATCGGGCCGACGTCGACCGAGAGCTTGCGCGGATCGCCGACCTCGAGCTCCGCCATCGCCCCTTTGAGCATGGCGAGGATGCGGTCGGCCGCGTCGTCCTGAAGGCAGAGGATGCGCAGCGCCGAGCAGCGCTGGCCGGCGGAATCGAACGCCGAGGAGACGACGTCGGCGACGACCTGCTCGGCGAGCGCCGAGGAATCGACCGCCATCGCGTTCAAGCCCCCGGTTTCGGCGATCAGCGCGAGGGGCGCGTCTCGGCGGGTGAGGCGCCCGGCGAGCTCCTTTTCGATCAGCCGCGCGACCGGGGTCGAGCCGGTGAAGACGACCCCCTGCACGCGCGGATCGGCGACCAGCGCCGCGCCGACGTCGCCTGCGCCCGGGATGAGCATGAGCCCGTCGGGCGGAACGCCGGCTTCGTGCAGCACGCGGACGGCTTCGGCGGCGATCAGCGGCGTCTCTTCGGCGGGCTTGGCGATCACCGAATTGCCCGCCGCCAGCACCGCGGCGATCTGGCCGGTGAAGATGGCCAGCGGAAAGTTCCACGGGCTGATGCAGACGACGAGGCCGAGCGGGGCGGGAGAGCCGGGCGAGAAGGTGCGCGCCGCCTCGTGGGCGTAGTAGCGCAGGAAGTCGGCCGCCTCGCGCACCTCGGCGACCGCATTGGCGTAGGATTTGCCGGCCTCGCGCACGATGAGGCCGACCAGGCGGTCGTTTCGCGCTTCCAGCAGGTCGGCGGCGCGGCGCAGGGTCGCCGCCCGCTCGGCGGGCGGGATCGCGGCGAGAGCGGAGGCGGCGCGGTCGCCGGCGGCGAGCGCTGCGGCGATCTCGTCAGCGCGGGCGTGACGGGCGAAACCGACGATATCCCCCGGATCGGCGGGGTTCAGGACCGGCTCGCCCTGGTCGTCCGCCGCCGCGCCGGGCGGAAAGGCGCGCCAGGCCGTCCTCGCGCTCGCGGCGAGCCCGCTCGCGAGCTTCGCTAGGCGGCTCTCGTCGGAAAAGTCGAGCCCGCGCGAATTCAGCCGGTCGGGCGCATAGAGGTCGCGCGGCGCGGCGATCTTCTCGTGCGGCGCCCCGATCGGCTGGATCGCTCGGGCGAGGGCGACCGGATCGGCGACAAGATCGTCGATCGGCACGCTCGCGTCGGCAATGCGGTTGACGAACGAGGTGTTGGCGCCGTTCTCGAGCAGCCGGCGAACCAGATAGGCGAGCAGCGTCTCGTGCGAGCCGACCGGCGCATAGACCCGGCACGGGCGGTCGAGCTTGTCTCGGCCGACCACCTCCTCGTAGAGGGGCTCGCCCATCCCGTGCAGGCACTGGAATTCGTACTGGCCGCGATAGAAATTGGGGCCGGCGAAGACGAGCACGGAGGCGAGCGTCTGGGCGTTGTGGGTGGCGAATTGCGGAAAGACCGCGTCGGGCGCCGCGAGCAGCTTGCGCGCGCAGGCAAGATAGCTCACGTCGGTATGCACCTTGCGGGTGAAGACCGGGAAGCCGTCGAGTCCGTCGACCTGGGCTCGCTTGATTTCCGAATCCCAGTAGGCGCCCTTGACGAGCCGGACCATAAGTCGTCGCCCTGACCGGCGCGCGAGATCGACGAGCCAATCGATGACGAAGATGCAGCGCTTGCCGTAGGCCTGGATGACGAAGCCAAGGCCGTTCCAACCCTTGAGGTCCGGATCGAAGCAGAGCGCCTCGAGCTGATCGAGCGACAGATCGAGCCGGTCGGCTTCCTCGGCGTCGATGTTGAGGCCGATGTCATAGGACTTGGCGAGCGCCGCGAGCCGCTTGACCCGCGGCAGGAGCTCGGTCATCGCGCGGGCGCGCTTGGTGCGTTGGTAGCGCGGGTGGAGCGCCGAGAGCTTGATCGAAATCCCGGGCCCCTCGTAGATGCCGCGGCGATGCGAGGCCTTGCCGATGACGTGGACGGCGCGCTCATATTCGTCGAGATAGCGCGCCGCGTCGTCGGCGTTCATCGCCGCTTCGCCCAGCATGTCGTAGGAGAAGGTGAAGCCGCGCGCCTCGCGCTCGCGGCTCGATCCGATCGCCTCTTCGATCGTGCGGCCGGTGACGAACTGCTCGCCCATGAGCCGCATGGCCACATCGACGCCGCGGCGAATGATCGGCTCGCCGCTGCGGGCGATGAGCCGTGTCAACGCCGCCGACAGGCCCTGCTCGCTGGTCGTCGTCACCAGGCGGCCGGTCAGCACCAGGCCCCAGGTGGCGGCGTTGACGAACAGCGACGGGCTGTGACCGAGATGGGCGCGCCAGTCGCCGGGCGCGAGCTTGTCGCGGATCAGGGCGTCGCGCGTGGCGGCGTCGGGAATGCGCAAGAGCGCCTCGGCGAGGCACATGAGCGCCACCCCCTCCTGGCTCGAGAGCGAATATTCGTGAATCAGGCCCTCGACCCCGCTCGAATGCTTTTTCGCCCGGAGCCGCTCGACGAGGCTGCGGGCGAGCGCCGCGATGCGTTCGGCCTGCTCCGCGTTTGCCGCCGCCGCTTCGATGAGCGACGGCACGCATTCGGGCTCCGGGCGGCGGGTGGCGGCGGTGATCGCGGCGCTGAGCGGGGTCTGCGACACGACCTCCGAGCGGAACGCGGCGAAGACGTCGACGGCGTTGGGCATGACAGGCTTTCCGAGGCGAATCCGATGTCGCAGGCGGCGACGGGGCGATCCTATTATCGGGAGGGGCCGTTTGCCTACGGCTTGCCCTCATCCGGCGCTTCGCGCCACCTTCTCCCGCGTGGGGGAAAAGGGTTTGCGCCCCCGTCCCGCTCGCGGGAGAGGGACGGGGTGATGGTACGAAGGAGAGGCTCAGCGTCATGCGCGTGATCGGCTTCGCCGGCTTTAGCGGCGCGGGCAAGACGACCCTCATCGTACGGCTCATACCCGAGCTCAACCGGCGTGGCTTCAGCGTTTCGACGATCAAACACGCCCATCACGGCTTCGACCTCGACCAGCCGGGCAAGGATTCGTATGAGCACCGCGCCGCCGGCGCCCACGAGGTGCTGGTCGCGTCCGCCACCCGGCTCGCGCTGATGCGGGAATTGCGCGGCGCGCCGGAGCCCTCGCTTGCCGAGCTCCTGCGCCTGCTGGCGCCGGTCGACCTTGTGCTGGTCGAGGGCTTCAGGCGCGATCTCCTGCCGAAGATCGAGGTCCATCGCGCGGCGAACTTAAAGCCGCCGCTCTACCCGCAGGACGGTTCCATCGTGGCGCTGATCAGCGACAACACCGACCCGCCGGCGGGTCTGCCGCACGCGTCGATCGACGACATCCCCGCCGCCGCCGATCTCGTGCTCGCCCATGCCGGGCCGGTCGCAGGGGTTCTGGCCCGGCTCGAGCGTCCGTAGGCGGCCTCGTCAGGGACTCTTCGGTGGCGGCGCGCGCTTTTGCGCGCCTCGTTCAACAATGCGACAATAAGATCGCTCAACACCGGGTCAGCAGGGACTGAAGGATGACCGACAAAACGGCGCTCGCAATGAGCCGGCGACGATTGATCCAGACTGTCGGCGCCGCCCTTGGCGGGGCGGGCGCTTATCAGGTCATGACCCGGCTCGGCTTCGCATCGGAATCGCCGTATCGGGGCCCGATCCGGCTCGATGGTGATCCGAAAGGCGCGTCGGTCGTCATTCTGGGGGCCGGCCTCGCCGGAATGACCGCCGCCATCGAGCTCGAGCGCGCCGGCTATCGGGTGAGCGTGCTCGAATACAACGATCGTCCTGGCGGACGGAACTGGACGATCCGGGGCGGCGACGTGTTCACCGAGCTCGGCGGGGCGACGCAGACCTGCGCGTTTGAGCCCGGCCTCTATTTCAATCCCGGGCCGTGGCGCATCCCTTACCACCATTATGCAATTCTCGATTATTGCCGCCGCTTCGGCGTCGCTCTCGAGCCCTTCGTCCAGCTCAATCACAACGCCTATCTGCATTCTTCGAGCGCTTTCGGCGGCAAGCCGCAGCGCATCCGCGACGTGAGGGCCGATTTCATCGGCGGAGTCGCCGAGCTTCTGGCCAAGGCGACGCGCAAAGGCGCGCTCGACGAGGAAGTGTCCACGGAAGATCGTGAGGTTCTGCTCGAGGCGCTGCGGTCGCTCGGCGCGCTCGACAAGGATTTCCGCTACCGAATCGGCGAGGATTCAGCCGCCTATCGCGGCTACGCCAAGGGTCCGGGCGGCGGCCTTGGGGCCGAGCCGGTCGACGGCGAGCCGATCGGGCTCAACGATATTCTCACGTCGCGCCTGTGGCGGGGCTTGGAGAATTTCGACTACTACGACTTTCAGACGACAATGATGCAGCCGGTCGGCGGCATGGGCAGGATCGGCGAGGCCTTCGCCCGGCAGATACCGGACAGGATTCGCTATCGCGCGAAAGTTGTCGCGATCCGGCAGGACGAGACCGGGGTGAGCGTCGCGTTCGAGGACCTTGCCAGCGGTGGGACGGCTCAGGAGTCCAGAGCCGACTGGTGCGTGTGCGCGCTGCCGCTCAGCATCCTGAGCCAGGTCCCGATCAATGTCTCCTCGCCGATGAAGGCCGCGATCGACGCTGTTCCCTACGCCACCGTGGTCAAGTTCGGACTGCAGTTCTCCCGCCGCTTCTGGGAGGAGGACGAGCACATTTTCGGCGGCATCAGCTACACCGATCTGCCCATCCACGAAATTTCCTACCCAAGCGGGGATTTGAACACCGGCGGCAAGGGCGTGCTGCTCGGCGGCTACACCTGGGACGGACCAAACTCTTATGAATTCACGGCGATGTCGCCGGCCGAAAGAGTGAGGCGTGCTGTCGAATTCGGCGCCCAGATCCATCCGCAATATCCGAAGGAATTCGAGAACGGCGTCGCGGTCGCCTGGCGCCGGGTCCCGTTCACGCTCGGCTGCGCCGGCGACTGGTCGGATGAAGCGCGAAAGGCGCACTACAACGACCTCTGTCAGATCGACGGCCGGATCGTTCTGGCGGGCGAACACGCCTCCTATATTCCGGCTTGGCAGGAAGGCGCGATTCTCTCAGCCCTGGACGCGGTCCAGCGCCTGCACAAGCGCGTCGTCGCCTCATGAAGCGCGTCCCACGATTTGTTGCAGCGTTCGTCGCCGCGACGGCCATTGGGCAATCCGTGCTGGCAGACGATGCACCCGTGAAGAGCGCTCCGATGAGCCGAGGGCGGCAATTCGACGAACATGGCGGAGCTGACCTGTTCGCGAATGTCTGCGCCGCCTGCCATCAGCCAGACGCCAAGGGCGCCGTTGGGGCCGCCGCCTATCCGCCGCTCGCCGGCGACAAGAAGCTCGCCTCGGCCGACTTCATGTTGGACGTGCTATTTAGGGGGCTGAGAGGCATGCCGCCGCTGGGAAGCATGATGAGCGACGAGCAGGTCGCCGACGTCGCCAACTACGTCCGCACGCACTTCGGCAACAGCTACCCGGGCGCCATTTCAGCCGCGCAGGCGTCGGCGGCAAGACGACGGACGCCGACTCCCTGATGGAGCCTTGGCGAGCTACTCGGCGACGAGATCTTTCGTCTGCTTGTCTGGTTCGAGCGCCCAGGACACCGCTTCGTCGACCCGTTCGAGCCAATTGAACGTCAACTGCCGGCGCACCTCTTCGGGGATGTCTTCAAAGTCCCTTTTGTTGCGCGCTGGCAGCATGACGCGCTTGATCCCGGCCCGGTGCGCGGCGACGACCTTCTCCTTGATGCCGCCGACCGGCAGCACCAGGCCTCGGAGGCTGATCTCGCCGGTCATCGCGGTGTCGCTGCGCACCGTGCGGTCGGTCAGGAGCGAGACCAGCGCCATGAACATCGCAACTCCCGCGCTCGGGCCGTCTTTCGGAGTGGCACCCGCCGGCACATGGATATGGATGTCGGTCTTCTCGAACCGGGACGCGTCGATCCCATATGCGCCCGCCCGGCTCTTGACGACGCTGAGCGCGGCTTGCGCGCTTTCCTTCATCACTTCGCCGAGCTGGCCGGTCAGGATCAGCCGGCCATTGCCGGGAATCGCTGTCGCCTCGATGAACAGAATGTCGCCGCCGACCGGCGTCCACGCGAGCCCAGTCGCGACTCCGGGGATGCTCGTCCGCATCGCCACCTCGTCCTCGAACGGCGGCGGGCCAAGAATGCTCGAGAGATCTGCGCCGGAGATCGCGATCGGCCCGCTCTCTCCTTCGGCGATCCGCATGGCGGCTTGGCGCAGCACACGCCCGATCTCGCGCTCGAGGTTGCGGACCCCCGCCTCGCGCGTATAGCGCTCGATGGTCGCCCTCAGTGCGTCATCGGCGATCTCGACCTGGCCGGGCTTGAGGCCGTTGGCGTCCAGCTGACGCGGAACAAGATAACGGCGCGCGATCTGGAACTTTTCGCTGGCCGTATAGCCGGCAAGGCTGATCACCTCCATGCGGTCGCGAAGCGGGCCTGGGATCGTGTCGAGCATATTCGCGGTGGCGATGAACACAACGCGGCTCAAGTCGAACGGCACACCAAGATAGTTGTCGCGGAAGGTGTTGTTCTGCTCGGGATCGAGCACCTCCAACATCGCCGACGCCGGGTCGCCCTGGACGCCAGCGCCAAGTTTGTCGATCTCGTCCAGCATCATCACGCAGTTGCGGGCGCCGGCCTTGCGGATCGCCTGAATAATATTGCCGGGCAGGGCGCCGATGTAGGTTCGCCGGTGGCCGCGGATTTCCGCCTCGTCGTGCACGCCGCCGAGGCTGACGCGGACAAACTTGCGGTTCATGGCGCGGGCGATCGACTGGCCGAGCGAGGTCTTGCCCACCCCCGGCGGCCCAACAAAGCACAGGATCGGCGCCTTGCTGTCGGGCGCCAGCTTGCGAACCGCCAGATATTCTATGATCCGGCGCTTTATCTTTTCCAAGCCGAAGTGATCCTCGTCGAGGATGCGGCGCGCCGCGGCAATGTCGATCGGCGCTTCCTGGGGAAGCGCCCATGGCAGGTCGACAAGCCAGTCGAGATAGGTCCGAACCATCCCGTACTCGCCGGCGGCTTCGGGCATCCTCTGCAGCCGCCTGAGCTCCTTGCGCGCTTGGTCGTCGACCTCCTTTGGCATATGCGCGTTTGCGATCGCTTTTTCGAGTTCCGCAATCTCGGCCGACTTTCCCTCGTCGGCCTCCCCGAGCTGGCGCTGAATCGCCGCCATCTGCTCGCGCAGCAGGACCTCGCGATTGCGGGCGTCGAGCGAGGCCTTGGTCTCCCGGCCGATCTCCTGCGACAGCCGCAGAACCTCGATCCGATGCGCCAGAAGCCGCGAGACCCGCTCCATTCGAGCTGCGACATCCACGGTTTCGAGGATGTCCTGCTTCTCGTCGGGGGCGGCGTCCATAAACGTTGCGACCATATCGGCGAGCGCGCCGGGCGAGTCGATGTTCTGGATGGTCGCGAGCAATTCCGCGGGCGCCTGTGGCAGGAGCTGAACGGCCTCGATCGCCTGGCCCTTGAGATGAACGAACCGGGCCTCGATCTCGTCGGACGAAGGAGCGGGCTCGGGAATCCTCTCCGCCCTGGCGACGAAGAAAGGCCAGCCGGTGAGATAGTCTTCGATCCGAAACCTCTGCTCGCCCTGACAGATGAGATGATTGGTCCCGTCCGGGGCGGTGATGTAGCGAACGATATTGGCGACTGTCCCGATCCGATGGAGGTCGATGGGGAGCGGATCTTCGACCCCGGCGTCACGCTGCATGACGAGGCCGATCGGCCTTTGCTCCTTCACCGCCCGCTGCGCCGCCAGAACCGAGCGCGGGCGGTTCAGTGTCACCGGGAGCACAACCCCGGGGAACAGGACCATGCCGCGCACCGGCACGATAATCAGGGCGTCCGGCGGCAATGGCGGCGAAGACGATGCGCCGAGGCTCTCTCCCGCTGCGGCGACCGTTGTCTCAGCCATTCGAGGCCTCCGACTTTTGCAGCGTGATGAGCAGGCAACCGTTGGACGATGACCGATGAACCGCGCTGTACCGGCCTGCCGGAAGACGAATGCGGCGTTCGAACCGGCCTTGCGGCAGCTCCAGACGATGGATGGTCGCAGTCCGCATCTCCGGCGGATAGGTCCGACTTCCAGAGATGATCAACTCGTCCTGATTGATGAGCACCTTGACCTCGTCGAAGTCGACGCCCGGCAGAGCGACCAGGACCAGCACCTCGTGCTCGGTCTCGAGAACGTCGACCGGCGGCTCCCAAGCGACCGTTGCTGACGGCTGGAAGAATTGCCGATGCATGCGCTCGGCGCGCGCCAGCATCTCGAAGGCCTCCGACCACATCCAGTTACTCGGAAACTTTGTCTCCATCGCCTCACCTGCCCGGCGGCGCCGGTTTCAAACCCAAAAGCCTCGGCCCTCAATAGCTCACTTTTGGCGGAAGTTCATCCGGGCCCAGCCACGCCTCGGCGCAAACAAGACAGCCAACATGCGCCATCTTACCCGCCGCGATGAAACGCGCTACCTTTGTCGACGGCGCCGCCGAGGAAGACGGGGAGAATGTCAGTGAGAAGCGGATACGATTTGCTCCTGCGTGGCGGACGGGTCATCTGTCCGGCGTCGGGCGTCGACGGCATGTTCGACGTCGCCGTTCGCGACGGCCGCGTCGCCGCGGTCGAGCCTTCGATCCTTCCGAACAGCGCGAAAGCGACGATCGACGTTTCCGGGAAGCTCGTCCTGCCCGGCCTCATCGACACCCATGCCCACGTCTACCAGTATGTGACTGGCCGGTTCGGTCTCAACGCCGATATGGTCGGCGTGCGTTCTGGCGTGACAACGGTTGTCGACCAGGGCGGCCCGTCGTGCATGACCTTGCCGGGCTTCCGGCGCTTCGTCGCCGAACCGGCGGAGACGCGGGTCTATGCCTTCCTCTCCGCCTATCTGGTCGGCGGCCTCGAAGGGCATTTCTATCCTAGCCTTTACAGCCCGTCCAGCGTCGACATCGACGCGACTGTCGCCGCGGCGAACGCCAACAAGGACATCGTCCGCGGCATCAAAGGGCATGCCGAGATCGGCGGATTCGCCCGCTGGGGCATCCGCGTTATGGAGATGGCGGCGGAGATCGGCCGCCGGAGCGAACTGCCGCTCTATGTTCATTTTGGCGCGCTGTGGAGTCTGCCGGAGAGCGGCGCTAATGGCGAGGACGCGGACACGATACTCGAACGCGTCGTTCCGCTATTGAAGCCGGGCGACGTGCTCGCGCATCCCTTTACCCGTCATCCCGGCGGATTCGTGAACCGAAAGGGCGAAGTCCATAGGGTCATCAAAGCGGCGCTCGACAAGGGACTGAAGGTCGACGTAGGCCACGGCAGCCATTTCTCCTATCGGTTGGCGCGCAAGGCGCTCGACGCCGGCGTGATCCCGCATACATTGGGCGCCGACATGCACGGCTACAATACAGAAGTCCCGGCGCCGCCCGGCACGCCGCGCGAGCATGCCGATGACGAGAACCATCCATTCAAGGGCCAAGCCCGCTTCAGCCTCACCCAGGCGATGAGCTCGATGATGGCGCTCGGGTTGCCGCTGGAGACGGTCGCGCCCATGGTCACGAGCAACGCCGCCGAACTGCTCGGCCTTTCCGACCGGATCGGCGCCCTCAAGCGCGGCTTCGAGGCCGACGTGACGGTGCTCCATGAGGATCGCGGGCGCTTCCTCTTGCGCGACAACGAAGACACGAAAGTGGTCGCGGACCGCTTGTTGCGTCCGGCCTTCTGCCTTCGCGCGGGCAAGCGCTTCGACGCCGATTCGCCCATTCTGCCTGAGGTCGTGGCGGCGTGAGCGCCGCCGCCGACAAGTCCGCGCCGCAGCAGGTTTGGGCATCGCTTAACCAGCGTGAGCGCAACGCGGCCTATGACAATAACGCGGCGGTCGCCAATAGCGCGGCGCTGATTGAAGCGCGCAACACGGCCTCGGCCGCCTACCGCAAGGCTCGCCCGGGCGGCCTCGACATTGCTTATGCGCCGGGCGCGCGCACCGTGTTCGATCTCTATCCGGCGCTTGATCCACAAGCGCCTTGCCTTGTCTTCATCCACGGCGGCTATTGGCTAAGGAACTCTCGCGAGCTGTTCGCTGCCTATGCCGAGGGACCGGCGCTCGCGGGCTGGTCGGTCGCGATGCCCGGCTACACGCTCGCTCCGCAAGCGAGCCTTGCGGCTATTGTCGGCGAGATCGGCGCCGCGCTCGACTGGCTCGCCGGTCATGGACCGGCGCATGGCGTCGCTGGTCCTGTTGTGATTGCCGGCTGGTCGGCCGGCGCACAGCTGGCGGCGTTGCAACTCGGTCACCGGGTGGTTGTCGCCGGCCTCGCCATCTCCGGCGTCTTTGACCTTGCGCCTTTGCGCGATACAGCGCTCAACGACGTGCTGCAGCTCACCGACCGAGAGATCGCGACCTTTTCTCCGGTACGTTCCCCGTCGACCTCGCCGAAGCCTCTCGCCATCGCTTATGGAACGCGGGAGCTTCCCGCCCTCGTTCGCGATTCGCGCAAGCTTCACGCGCTGCGCTCGACCGCGCACGCGCCAGGCCCCTTGCTGCCGATCGCCGGCGCCGATCATTTCACCATTCTGGAAGAGCTGCGCCGCCCGAACGGTCAGCTTGTCCGCGCGGCGCAACGCCTGATCGAGGACCTCTCGCCTTGACCGGGGTTGAAGACCGCAAAACCCGCGAGGGCGTCGGCGCGCGGCTGCCGCGCAAGGAGGACGAGCGCCTGATGCGGGGCCTCGGGCAATATGTCGGCGACATTCGCCTGCCGGGAATGCAGGATGTGGCCTTTGTTCGCAGTCCGCTTGCCCACGCCCGCATTCACGGGATCGACATTCCCGCTTCCGTCCGCGACCAGGTGTTCACGGCGGCGGATCTCGATGGCGTCAAGGCGATCCGGGCAGTGTCGGGATTGCCCGGCTTCAAGGTCTCCGAGCAGCCGCCGCTGGCGACCGGCAAGGTCAGGCATGTCGGCGAGCTTGTCGCTATGTGCGTCGCCCCAACTCGCGCCGAGGCCGAGGACATCGCCGCAAGCGTTGCGCTCGACCTCGACGAACTGTCGGCAGTCCGCGACATGAGGGCGGCGCTCGAGCCGGGCTCCGCTCTCGTCCACGAGCACTGGGGCGACAACGTCTTTCTCGAAACTTTGGTCGACACTGGCGTTGCGGCGGCTTTCGACGCGCCGATCAAGGTCAAGCGGACGATTTCGACCGGCCGCCAGTGCATGGCGCCGATCGAGGGGCGCGGCTGCGTTGCTGTGCTCGACCATCGCGCCGACCAGCTTTTGCTTCACACCGCGAGCCAGATGCCGCATGTCATTCGCACCGGCCTCGCCGAGTGCCTCGGTCTGGAAGAAGGCCGCGTCCGCATCGTCTCGCCCGACGTCGGGGGCGGCTTTGGCTACAAGGCTATCCTGCTCGCCGAGGAAATCTGCCTCGGCTGGCTAGCGCTTCGCCGCGGCCACGCCGTCCGCTGGCTCGAGGACCGCCGCGAGCATCTGACCGCGAACGCCAACTGCCGCGAGCACCATTATGAGATCACCGTCTATGCCGGGCGCGATGGGCGGCTGCGCGGCGTCGACTGCGAGGCGATCGTCGATTCCGGCGCCTATTCGGCCTATCCTTTCTCGGCTTGCCTCGAAGCGGCGCAGGTCGCGAGCATCTTGCCGGGCCCCTACGACCTTCCGGCCTATCGCTGCCGCACCTGGTCGGCCGCCACCAACAAGTGCCCGATCCTGCCCTATCGCGGCGTCGCCAGGACCGGCGTGTGCTTCGCTCTCGAGCTTGCCCTCGACGCGGTCGCCGCGGCGGCTGGCCTCTCGCCCGAGGCGGTGCGGTTCAGGAATCTGGTCCGCCCCGAACAGATGCCGTTCGATAACATCACCGGGAAGCACTTCGACAGTGGCGATTATCCGCGGGCGCTCGCCCGCGCCCTAAAGGCGATCGACGCAGACGCGGTCCGCGCCCGCCAGAGAAGAGGCGAGCCTGACGGGCGCCGCATCGGGCTGGGCCTCGCGATCTACTGCGAGCAGTCGGCGCACGGCACGTCGGTCTATGCCGGCTGGGGCATTCCCATGGTGCCCGGACGCGAGCAGGCGAGCGCGCGGCTGACGCCCGACGGCGGACTGGAGCTGCGCATCGGACTCCATTCGCATGGCCAAGGGCTCGAGACGACGCTTTCCCAGGTCGCGCACGAAATCCTCGGCGTTCCCGTGGCGCGAATCAGGATCGTGCTCGGCGATACCGCGATGACCCCCTATTCGACCGGGACCTGGGGCTCGCGTGCGCTGGTGATGGCCGGGGGAGGGGTCGCCGCCGCCTGCCGCGAGCTCGCCGATCGGGCGACTCGCATCGGCGCCCATCTCATCCAGGCCCGGCCGGAAGAGGCGCGGTTCGAGAACGGGCGCGTGCTCGGCCCAACAGGTGAGGTCTCGCTCGCGACAATCGCGCGGACCTGGTATCGGCGCCCGCAGGATCTCCCAGCCGACGTCAACGCTGGCGGCCTCGAGGCGGTCAGCGGCTATAAGCCCGTCCGGGATTCTGGGGTGTTCAGTTATGCGGCGCACGCGGTCGCGGTCGCCGTGGACCCCGATCTCGGCGAAGTCGAGATCCTCGACTATGTCGTGGTCGAGGACGGGGGCGTCCTCGTCAATCCGCTCATCGTCGATGGCCAGATCTGGGGCGGCCTTGCGCAAGGGATCGGCACAGCGCTCTACGAGGAAATGCAGTTCGACGCCGCCGGCCAGCCGCAAGCTTCGACTTTTGCCGATTATCTCCTGCCCGGCGCGCCGGAGGCGCCTCGGGCGCGCATCGTCCACATGGAGACGGCCTCGCCCTATACCCAGTTCGGCGCGAAGGGCATTGGCGAAGGCGGCGCCATCGCGCCGCCGGCCGCAATCGCCAACGCTGTCAATGATGCGCTAAGGCCGCTCGGGGTAGAGCTCCGCCATTCGCCGATAACGCCGCGGCGAGTTGTCGAAGCCATGCTCGCAGCACGCTCGATCGCGAGGGAGCCGGAGGCGGCGTCATGAAGCCGGCGCGCTTCGCCATGGAAAGGCCCCGCGACCTCGACGCCACGCTCACGTTGATCGCCGACGCCGATGGGATGACAAAGATCATAGCCGGGGGCCAATCCCTCGGCCCGATGCTCAATCTCAGGTTGGTCGAGCCCGACCGCGTCATAGACGTCTCCGGAGTGTCGGAGCTGAGGCGGGTCGGTCGCGAGGACGGCGCGCTCATCATTGGCGCGTGTGTGACCCACGCCGATGTCGAGGATGGCCGGGTTCCCGATGTCACGAACGGCATGATGGCCCGCGTCGCCGCCGGCATCGCCTACCGCGCGGTGCGCAACCGCGGCACGATCGGGGGGAGCCTCGCTCACGCCGACCCGGCGGCGGACTGGGTCTCCGCTTTGTCGGCGCTCGGGTCCGAGGTCGAGATCGCGTCGCGCGCTGGAGGCCGCCGGCGGATCGCGATCAACGAATTCGTGCTTGGCCCGCTCGACGTCGCGCTGGCCGCCGATGAGATTGTGATCGCGGTCTGGGTGCCCGTCCTGCCGTCGTCGGCGCGCTGGGGCTATGTCAAGCATTGTCGCAAGGTTGGAGAATTCGCGGAAGCGATAGGCGCGGCGGTGATCGATGCTGAGGAAGGGCGCGGGCGCGCCGTGATCGGCGCGGTCGAGGCTGCGCCGGTTGTGATAGAGGATGCGCGCATCCTGTTTGGCGGCGATATTGGCCCGTCGTTCGCCGCCCGCTTCGACGCCTCGGTCGCAGACGCTCTATTGGTGGCGGCCGGCATGAGCGATCCCGTTGACCGTCACGTCCATGTGACAGTGCTCTGGCGGGCAATAGCCCAGGCGAGCGCGCAGGGGCCGGCCAAGGTCCAGGCTGCGGAATGAATGCGGCGCGGGGGCCGAAGATGCCGGTTTCGCTCAACGTCAACGGCCGCGCGGTTTCGGCGCTGGTCGAGCCGCGTCTGCATCTCGCCGATTTTCTGCGCGAGGAGCTCAATCTTACCGGCACGCATCTCGGCTGCGAGCATGGGGTTTGCGGCGCCTGCACCCTTCTCGTCGATGGCGAGCCGGTTCGCTCGTGCATTGCTTTCGCCGGCGCCTGCGGGGGGGCCGATGTCACCACCATTGAGGGCCTAGATAACGACGAGATCGCTATCGAACTGCGCGCCGCTTTCAACCGGGAGCACGCATTGCAGTGCGGATTCTGCACTCCGGGAATGCTGGTGTCCGCCCGCGATCTGGTTCTTCGCCTTCGCGAGCCTGACGATCGGCGCATCCGCTTAGGTCTAAGTGGCAATCTCTGCCGCTGCACCGGCTATGTTGGCGTCGTCCAGGCGATCCGAAGCGTCATCGCCGACCGGCGCGAACGCGGTATTGCCGCGATCGTCGCCGATCCTCGGCGCGGCTTGGGTCCGATCGGGGCGCGGACCGAAACCGATTTCGCCGCAGCCGGCGCGCCAACGCAAAAGACCGTGCCGCCGCGTGTCGTACAGCAACCCGCAAAGGTCGCGGCGGCGTTCAGGCCGACAGACAGCTTCGAACAGGCGTTCACCATCCGTCGCCCGCCGGCAGAGGTTTTCGCGGCGTTCGGCCGGGTCCGCGAGATCGCCGATTGCATTCCCGGAGCGGTTATCGACGCTGAGCCGGCCCCGAACCGAGTCGAGGGCGGCATTCGCGTCCGATTTGGTCCGATCTCTCCGGTCTTCCACGGCGCGGCCCTCATCGAGCGCAATGAACAAAAATTCACCGGACGAATCCTAGGAATAGGAGTGGACACCGGCGAACGCTCCACCATGCAGGGCGAAATTCGCTATCGGGTTGTCGACGGCCAGGAGCCAGGCACAGCGCGGGTCGAGCTCCAGATCGGCTACGCCCTCAAAGGCGCTCTGGCCCAATTCGGGCGGCCGAGCCTGGTGCGAAATCTCGCCGGCCGGATCAGCGCCGAGTTCGCGCGCAACCTTGAAGATCGCTTGGCCGGCCGGTCGAGCGAGAGCGCGTCGAAGCCGATCAACCTGCCGGGCCTTCTCATCGCCTCCTGTCGCGCAAAGTTCGCCAGGTGGATAAAGAAGGTGCTGGCTTCGTCGAAGCGATAGCGCCGTTCGGGGGGAGAGGAATGTCCAACTCGTCCACAGAGATCCTGACGACCCCGCGCCGCGACGATCTCGGGCTCCTTAGCATCGCCATTAGCTCCGGAATCTCAGTCAGCCTCTTGCCGAGCGGCGCGATCTTCTCCATCGAACATGTCGATCCGAAGCGCCGGATCATGATCAACCAGGTGCTCGGCTCGCCGATCGCCGACGGGATGGGCCGCCTTTTTTTGCGGGTCGGGGGATCCGAGGGCGCGATTCTGCCGGTCATAGGTCCCGAGGCGCTGCTCCGTGTCGGCGGCTCGAACGACCGCTTCGTGTGGGAGGGAAAGCGCAGCGGCGTAGTGCATCGGGTCACGCTCTGGCTGCACCCCCGTCTGAGCGCGTGGTTCTGGCGGCTCGACGTCATCAATGAGCGCGACAGCGAACTCCACTGCGACGCCGTCTTCATCCAGGATCTCGGGCTTGGCGACCAGGGCTTCCTGATGAACAACGAGGCCTACGCCAGTCAGTATCTCGACCATCATGTGGTGGAGCATCCGCGCCTCAACTGCGTTCTCATGTGCCGGCAGAATCTTTCGCAGGGCGGAACATTTCCCTGGGCTGCTCACGGCTGCCTCGAAGGCGCGGCGGCCTTTGCGACCGATTTTCGCGACTTGATGGGACCCAGCTATCGTGACGGCGATCAGTTCAATTGCGGATTCGGGACGGACCTGCCTTCGAAGCGTCTTCAATTTGAGACGGGATGCGCGGCCGTGCAGTCGAAGGCTGCGACCCTCGCGCCTGGCGCGGCAACGTCATGGACGTTTTTCGGCGTCTTTGCGCCCGATCACCCCACGGCCTCGAGCGAGGCTGACCTGGGGCTGGTCGAGAGTGCCGAGCGCGCCAGCGAGGGTTGGGCGCCACGCGAAGTGACCCTTTCCTTACCCGTACGCTCTTTGCTGCACGATGCTCCGTGCGCCGTCGCCGAGGCGCTCGACGAGAAAGCGATACGAGCGCGCTACCGCAGACGCTCGCATGTCGAACGGGTCGACGGCCAAGCTCTATCTCTGTTCACGCCGGGGAGAACGTATAGCCGTCACGTCGTCTTCCGCGATAAGGAGCGCGTCGTCGACCGCCGGCATGGCGCGCTCGCGCGCAGCGGCGAGAACATGCTGCCGGACGATGACATCCTCTGTGCGACGGCGTGGATGAACGGCGTGTTCGGCGCCCAGCTCACGATAGGGAACACGTCGTTCCACAAGCTTTTTTCCGTTTCGCGCGATCCCTACAACATCACCCGCGCCAGCGGGTTGCGGATCATGATCGAAGGGAAGGACGGGTGGCGACTCCTGACCGTGCCCTCAGCCTTCGAGATGGGCCTGAGCGATTGCCGCTGGATCTATCGGCTGGGCGAGAGAACCGTGACAGTCTGCGCGACGGTGTCTGGCGACGAGCCCGCCATGCAATGGCGGGTGACCGTTGAAGGCAAACGATGCCGCTTCCTCGTTTTCGGTCATCTCGTCCTTGGCGAACAGGAATTCGCCCATGCCGGACGGATTGAGATCGACTCCGAACGAAAGCGCTTCACCTTCCGGCCCGACCTTAATCATCTCTGGGGCCAGAAATACCCTGGGGCCGTCTATCATTTGGTGACAAGCACGCCCGGGCGCATCGAGGCGATCGGCGGCGACGAACTGCTCTACGCCGACGGAAGGCGACGGAGCGGCGCGTACGCCGCGATCCGGACCCGCCCGACCAACGAATTCGCATTCGCGGTCGTCGGGTCGATGACCGATGCAGGTCGGGCGAAGGCTCTGGCCGCCAAATACGCCAGACCCGTCGAAGAAGCCGCGATGCTCAAGCCCTCCGACCGCTTCTGGCGCAATCTGACGCGGGGCATTCGTGTGAAGAGCGCCAAGAATTCCGCCGACGCGCTCGCCGTCGATACGATCCTCCCCTGGCTCGCGCACGACGGCATGATCCATCTCACCGCGCCTCACGGGCTCGAGCAATATACCGGCGGCGCCTGGGGCACGCGCGACGTCTGCCAAGGCTCGATCGAACTCTTGCTGACGCTCGAGCACGACCAGCCGGTGAAGGAAATCCTGCGTATCCTCTTCGCCCAGCAATACGGGGACAGTGGCGACTGGCCACAATGGTTCATGCTCGAGCCCTATTCCGCCATTCAGAGCAAGGAGTCGCATGGCGACATCATCGTCTGGCCGCTCAAGGCGCTATGCGATTATATCGAGGCGACTGGCGATTTTGCCTTCCTCGACGAGACGATCGCGTGGCGCGGCGAGGACAATTTCGAGAAGACCACGCACGCCGATCCGGTGACCGTCCACGTCGACAAGCTGATCGAGACCGTGCGTGCGCGCTTCATCCCGGGCACGAACCTTATTCGATACGGGCATGGCGACTGGAACGATTCGTTGCAGCCCGTCGATCCGACCAAGCGCGACTGGATGACGAGCGCCTGGACGGTCATCCTGCTTTACGAGCAGCTTCGCCGGTACGCCGAAGTCCTTCGCCGCTCGAAGCGCGCGCCAAAGCGGGCCAAGGAGCTCGATGCGCTGGCCGCTGCGATGCGCAAGGACTTCAACGCCCATCTCATCCCCGACGGAATCGTCGCCGGCTATGGCGTGTTCCGGCCCGGGGGCGGTGAGCCCGAGCTTCTGCTCCATCCTAGCGATGGAAAAACCGGGCTCAAGTTCTCGCTCCTGCCGATGACCCAGGGCATGATCGGCGGCTTGTTCACCCAAGCGCAGGCGCGCAAGCACCTGAGCCTCATCCGCAAGCATCTTCTTTTTTCCGACGGCGCGCGGCTGATGGACAAGCCGATCGCCTATCACGGCGGCCTGGAGACGTTCTTTCAGCGGGCGGAATCGGCGTCGTTTTTCGGCCGCGAAATCGGGCTCATGTATACGCACTCGCATCTGCGCTACGGCGAGGCGATGAGCGGCATCGGCGAATTCGCGGCGCTGTGGGAGGCGCTTCTGGTCGCCAATCCGATCGCTGTTACGGACGAACTTCCGCACGCGTCTCTAAGGCAGCGCAATGCTTACTTCAGTAGCAGCGACGCAGCGTTCTTCGATCGCTACCAGGCGAGCGACGAGTGGGCGCGCGTGAAAGCGAACGCGATCGCGGTCGACGGCGGCTGGCGCATCTATTCGAGCGGCCCGGGCCTCTTCGCCAATATGCTGATTCGCCACGCCTTCGGGCTGCGACGCCAGTTCGGCAAGCGAATCGTGACGCCGGGCCTGAGAAAGTCGCGCAAGGACCTCGCCATTGCATGGCCCGGCAGGCCGAGCGGCGGCGCAAGGCGGCGGCGATGAAGGCGGGCGAACCCACGGATCTCGGAGCCCGGCGCGATCAAACGGAGCGCGCCATGAAAGCGCCGGGCAAGGATCGGTGGAAGGCGACCGCCAGCAGCGGCGATCCGCGTCTCGCCATAGACGACCGTTACGCCACGAGTTGGAAGTCGAAGCCGGCGAAAAAGCCGTGGGTCAAGATCGACCTTGGCAAGGCCGCCGCCCTCGCCGGACTCGAGGTCTACTGGGGCCAGGATGCGCCGGTCGTCTACGACTTCAAGTCGTCGCTCGACGGCAAGCGATGGACTCACCTTTGCCGGACGCGCCACGGCGAGGGCGGACAGGATGTCTTTGCTTTCCCTACGACCAAGGCGCGGTTCGTGCGCTGGACCTGCGACGACCATGAGGTCGAGCGAGGAAAGGAGATTGTCGAGATCAACCTTTACGGCCCAGCCGACGCGGCGTCGGTTGCGGAAGAGGGACGCGTCGTTGCGCTCGGCTACGCCCCGGTCAAGCTTCCCAAAGGCCAGAGCATCACCGTCGACTTTGGCTACGTGCGCTCTCCCCTCGGGGCGTTCATCGAATGGGGCGCGGCTTACGGAACCGACTTCTCGGTTTACCTTTCCGATGACGGCAGGAGCTTTCGCGAGGTCGGCCGCATCCTGACCGGCAATGGCGGCAGCGACAGCTTCTGGTGGCGCTCGACCACGAGCCGCTATTTGCGCTTGACTGTCCACGAGACGAGCGCGCCGGAGGGCGCGATCGTCAACGAGCTCAAGCTGCGCATCCTCAACAAGGATCGCATGCCGATCGGTCAGCTCGAACGTGCGGCGGCGGCCGGGCGCGGCGAGCTTTATCCGCAGTCGCTGCTCGGCCGCCAAGTCTACTGGACCGCGCTCGGCGAATATAATCAGGGCGAGCAGGCGCTTTTCGATGAATACGGCAATCTCGAGCCGCAACGCGGCTCCCCCCAGATAACCCCCCTCATCCGCCTTGGCCGCACGCTGCACGGCGCGCCCGCGAGCGCCTCGATCAGCCAGTCCCTCTCTGAAGGCTCGCTTCCGATTGCCACGGTCGAGTGGACCGCCGGCGACCTGGAGATCCG